>Ga0335081_10000853_pt1 | contig 49157 bp, 43 predicted proteins | sample Lox_Sample_35_FD_206713 | JGI IMG/M metagenome (GOLD analysis project Ga0335081, IMG submission 206713) | Soil microbial communities from Loxahatchee National Wildlife Refuge, Florida, United States - Lox_Sample_3.5 | ecosystem: Environmental > Terrestrial > Soil > Wetlands | place: USA... | reverse complement strand
GCACAGTACCTTCGGAGTCGACATAACCGCGAGGCAAGGTAAACGGAAATTCGGTCTGCATCTTCATGACGCCAACGAAATTCCTTCATGTGTGATTTCGAGCGACTCGATCGCCACTTCATTATTTATGGCGTTGAAGCTCGGGCCAGCCCATTTGCTAGGCCATCCCTGAACGAAATTCCAGCGCAGCTTGTCGTTCCCCGCTTCGTCCACCAGAACGATCGAGCCCGGCTGCCGCTCAGTCTTCCCGTCGATCACCTTCTTCCGCCAATCCCACAGCGAGTGATCATCGGTGATGCCCCACTTGAGCGTGATGTTTGAGTACTTCACCTGGCCGGGAAGCTTCCGGTGGGTGTACACCTTCTCGTTCCCTTCCCGATAGTCAATGGGGTCTGAGGTGGCATCCAGACCACCGACTTCGCGGAAGCCCGCTTTCTGAATGCCGTTGATTTCGACCCTGAAGTTATATCCACGAAATGGATCTTGCCTGTCGCCTGTTGCCATGACTCTAAAGTTCCTCCTTAAGATTTATTGCTGGGCCGCCATCGGGCCCACCAAACTTACTCCGCCTCGTCCCTGAATCAGCCGCACCACCACGAACTCGAGCGGCACTCCGGGCGCGAGTCCGATTTCAGTAACGATCTCTCCGTTTTCCCGGACCGCCGCCGAATTGGTTTCGGCGTTGCACTTCACATAAAACGCTTCCTCCGGAGTGCGCCCTTTCAATGCCCCCTGTCGAAACAGTTCAGTGAAGTAGGATTTGAGCTCTCGCTCAATCCGCGCCCAGAGACTCGTTACATTCGGTTCGAAAGCAACTTGCTGTGCCTGCGTTTCAATTCGCCGAACCGCGGTCAAGAAAAGTCTTCGGACATTCACATAGGTCCATGCATCGTGGCCGCTCAATGTCCGCGCGCCATATACCCGAATGCCGCGGCCAGGAAACGCGCGCAGACAATTTATGCGTTTTGGATTCAGATCGGCCTGATCCTTCTGCGTAATCTCCCGCTCTAAGCCCCAGATGCCTTCGATCACTTCGTTCGCCGGCGCCTTGTGTACACCTACCAGCCGATCCGTTCGTGCATAAATGCCCGCGATATGTCCGCTTGGCGGTGCAAGCACCGTCGATCGCCCGTCGAAGCTCCGCACCCGGACCCATGGGTAATAGATCGCGCCATTTTTGCCATCGATCTCCGACCACTGCTCCCAGACGTCTTGATTGCTGTCGCCTAGTCGTGAGTCGAGGATCGCGAACCGGTCTCCTGTACTTTCACAGTGATCGACGACCATCTGCTGCAACTGCATTGCGACCTTTCGATCTTCAACCTTAACTAGCTCCGGAACGCACACGAGATCCACCGTGTTCATGGCGGAAAGCGCATAATCCGCGTGATCGGCCACCCCATTAAAAGCAGTCTCCAGCGCCTCTATAGATAACTCCGGCAGAAAAACCACATAGCACCGGCGGCCTCCATTCGCGAAGAAGCCGCGCACTGCATGTGCCAGATAACCGTGTGACTCAGGGTCGCCAATGTGAGCCAGGAAATGCGACCAGAGCGACAACATCATCGGCTCGTAGAATCTTCGCGGGTCTTTCGTCGCAGGAGCCTTGCCCCGCAAGCCGAGGAACACTGGAACCCCTGTCATGAACGGAGGTGTCCGGGGCAGACGGAAATCCGGTTCCAGGTAAACACCGGGAGCGAAGCACTTTGCGTATTTTTCATCCCACTGCTGCATTTCACAACTCTATTAGCAGGGCATACCGCTCATGTCGGTGTGCCCTGCCGCTGAGGATTCTTACTGACTTTTCGGTCCTGCCCACTGCGAAATGCGGAAGATGACGAATTCGGCAGGTCGCACAATTGAGACGCCGATCTCTGTCGTCACCTTGCCCAGGTCTCTTTCCTCTGGTGGATTGAGAGTGTCATCGCACTTCACGTAAAACGCTTCTTGCGGTGTGCTGCCGAACAGAGCTCCGTCGCGCCAGACGTTCGTGAGGAAATCGCTGATGTTGCGTACGATCTTCGCCCACAGCGCGCGGTCGTTGGGCTCGAACACCACCCACTGCGTGCCCCGATCGATCGACTCACGCAGGAAGATCAACACCCGGCGCACGTTGATGTACTTCAAGTCAGCGTTCGCGTCGCCTCCGATGGTGCGCGCGCCCCACACCCTGATGTTGTCGTTGATGAATCGAATGCAGTTCACGCCATACGGATTCAATCCATCCTGAACGTTTTTGCTGATCTGGTGTTCGATATCGAGAGCGCCGCGGACCACTTCGTTGGCCGGAGCTTTGTGTACTCCACGCTCATGATCGACGCGAGAGTAAATCCCCGCCATATGCCCGCACGGACCGACAAATACTTCCCCGTTCGTATCTGGATTATTCAGCTGAGCCGGCATATCAAAAACCTGCACCCACGGGAAGTACAGTGCGCCGTAATCGGTATTACGATCTGGCACCTTGATATTCGTTTCCGTCAGATCGGGTCCTCGCTGGCCTTGACCCGGCGACGGCAGCTCCGGAGCATCGATGATCGCAAACCTGCTCATCAACTTCTCGCAGTGATCGATGAGGTTGTTCTGTACGATCAGATTCGTCGTCGCTTTCTTCCCCGGATCCGGATCGGGATCGCCAACCGGCGCTGCCACCAGCGAAATCTCATCGATCGCTTCCAGTGGCTCCCAATTCTCCGGATTCTTTACGTCCTCGATCGTGGCATACCGCATGACGTACGCCCTCGTCCCGCCGTTATTGAAGAAACCAAACACAGCGTGCGCCAGCCGGTTCTGATTTGCATCAAGGCTAAAGTCAAGGAAGTTACTCTTGAAATCCTCGAAGCTCGTGCACAACACTGGCGTTCCGATTTCCGCCAGCGGTCCCATCGCCGCCCGCGCGCTTCCCCGCAGGAACTCTTTCTGAGCTGCCTTGAAATCCTCCGGTTTCGTGCCCGGCACCACTCTCGGTGGTCGTGCATTAGCGTCCCACACTTTGGCGAAGGCATCTTGCGCCGCCTGCCATTTCTTCTGTTCCTCCGGAGCAGCGTCTTTGGCCTGCCCATAAGGAAAGGTCCAGGTGAAAACGCGCGGGTTCGGCCGGTCCGCTTGTTTGTCGCTGCCATCCGCTGCTTTGAACTTGCCAGCCTCGTCGGTTTCCTGGCGCGTCGGATCGAAATCCGGATTCTCTTCGATCATCTGAAATGTGTTCGGTACAACACCGATGAAGGCGGCGGTACTGGTGCTGACACCCGCGATGGGTTTAACTGCAGACGGTACTTCTTCGACATATACTCCGGGCGACAAATACTCTGGCATGTGTATGCTCCTTATTCAGAAAATCTGTGAACCAAAATCTCCGTGGTGGTGTAACTTCCAAAATTGCGGTTATCCGTGATCCCTGTATGCCCTGACTGCTGGAGCCCTCAACGTTTGGGCCGTCGGTCGCGGCGAAAACGCATTCTTGCCGCTTGCCCCGTGGTTGCCGTTACATTCGTGGCGCCGGTAACGGCGGCAGTCTTCTTCGTGGTCCTGTCTACCGTCCGCGACGGCGTCGGAGTTGCCACGCTTGAATCGATGCTCGGGTCGGCAACAACTGAGACCTTTTCTTCGTCGAGATCGGCCAAACCTTCGCCTTCTCCAGTTCGCCTACGAACTTTCTTGAGTAGGTCTGCCGGCTTATCGGAAGTTTCACTCATAACGCTCATCCTCCTTGGTCCGCGGCGAACTGCCCGGCCTTATGAATTTGCTTTGGTCAACGAAAAATTCAGTGTCCCGCTTCCCCCAGCCGCCTTCACGGACACCTTCTGCACCGCGGGCCGATAGCCTTGCGCAAAAGCTTGTATGGAACGCTCCCCGGGTTCGACTCCTGACAGTGCATAGTGACCTTTCGCATCGCTGAAACTCCGCTCACCGCTGCCCTTCACTCGAACCTGAGCCATCGCGACTGCCCCTTTTTGTCCTGCGCCCGTGATCTTTCCTTCGACTACTGTCGGTTGGAGAGCAAGGTCGACAAACGCGACCTTTACACGGCCGGTGTTATCCCTGGTAACGCTGACCGCCGCCTCCGCAGTACCGTACCGCCTGCCCATACTGGGTAACATCGCGGACAATTGATAGTCACCGTCGGGCAGGTCCATGAAATAGAAGCTGCCATCAAGTCGGCTCCTCCTTCGGTCTAACCGTTCGAGCATCCCACCCCACTGCGCGCCATATTGAAGGGCTTTGAGCGCAAGCTTCTTCTGAAAGACCACAGGCATTGCGGTGATCGTCACCGTAGCTCCCTGCAGCGCCTTCCCGGTTCGCGCGTCGATGACTCGCCCGGCCGCCGCCAGCTGCCGACGCGTGATCTCCCACTGCTGGTTCACGGTCTGATCTCCCCGGTCGATATCTTCATTTGCTTGTCCCCGACCAGCGGTTCGGTTTCCATGTCATCTGCTGCTGGCACGCTGAGTGTGACGGTGTAATGCAGCGCTGCCTTCGGTGTTCCGCCAAGCGCTTGCCACATCTCGCTTGGACTCTGCAGCCGCCCTGGATGGAGCGAAGGGCCGGGTACCGGCGGATCTGTCTCCGCCAACTTGCCCTGCAAAACTGCTTCAGGGATCACGCGGTGACGAAGCAGGACTCGCATGACCTCACTCAGCACGGCGTGTTCATTGATCGCAGCATCCTTGCTGTCAGAACTGAGCCACACAGTTACCAGGTAAGAACAATCAATGCGGACCGGCGGCCGTTTCCGAATAGGATTGCCGTTGTTGCGATCGATGGTCCACGTGACGTCACGAAGGTCCAGATTTTCCCGGACGTCATAAAGAAAGAGGTTGACCGTCGCGGACGAAATTGCCGCCGAAAACTTGCTGTCCGGCGTCGCAAACGTAATCGTCAATTGCTGCGCCAACGACACGGGTAGTTCCCGCTTCAGTAAGTCCGCCAGCGTCTTGTCGAGATCGTCGATCATTTCTTCGTCCAAAGAACCGCCTGCTGCAAATGTTCACCAGTTATCCCGAGACTTCTTTTACGACGAGCGGATCACCTTTTAGAGATCGATACCGATCCAATGCAACTGGCATAGCCGCGTACGGTTCGAACGATGGCGGATCGAGAGTCGCGTAGTAGTAGCCCGTTCCACCGGCAATTAAGTCTCCCCAGACTCCGACCTCAATCTTCACATTAAGCTTGCGCAAATCGACGGGTGAGCCGTACAGCCGGTTGATCTGGTCGGCCATCTGTCCCGCGCCGCTTCCAGATTGCAGCTCTACCGTCGCATCTTTGAATGTGCCGTCATCGTCATACTTCACCCGTATCCTGCCGAGGGACGTGTAATCCAAGAACCCTTCCTCTACTTTGTCAACCTGGGACCGAATGTAGGCTGAAACGATTTGCTTCTGGAATTCGTCCATTTTCGGAGTTGGCTGCGACATGTACTGTTGCATTGGTCCAGTGATAGCTTCGCGTTCCTTGTCGCTCGTGGTGTTTCGCCATGCATCTTGCATTTGTGCTTTACCAGTTACAAAGTTTTTTATAAATTGATCAATCTGTGCAGTAATCGCGTCGCCCATGCGGGTTCGGGTCTGGACTATGAAGTCTCTGATCAGTAGCTGTCCAGCTACGTCTTTCGCACGCTGGACTTCTTTGTAGATTGCAGACACTAACGATGCGGCCTGACCGATCCCCGGCAATTCCTCTTCCAGAATTGGCTTGAGAGCCTTTTCATATCCCAGTTTGACAACCTCCCCAAGTTGGTCGAGGAATACATCTTTGAAATCAGGCTCCGCTTTCTTGTTTGGAGGAAACCCCATCTCGGTTTGGAAATTTAGGAGAGCATCCATGAACTGGTCACGCGGCTCTTTCAGTTTGTCGCTGAAGGTGCTGTAAAAACCGTCGATAATGGCGCTCGTTCCCGTTACGATGCTGACCCCTTCGTCGTCGGAAAAGGTAATGGTTTGGGTTTTCGCACCCGCAGTTTGAATTCGTCCCGCCGATCGACTAACGTCAGCGCAGGATGCCTCACCGGCATCTTGGTCCTGCCGGACCACAGCTCGAGCAACGTTCTCAGCTTCCTGCTCGTAAGCGTCATCGGGACTGCCAACAGCCAGCTTTTTCTGGATCGGGCCTCCGCCCTGCTGCACGACATGAGTAAGCTCATGTGCCAATAGTTCTTGGCCTTCGTGGGAGCCGGGCTGGTACATCCCGTTCCGGAAGAAAATGTCTGAACCAGTCGTAAAAGCTAACGCATCCACAGCATGATTGAGCTCATCGGCTCTTGCATCGGTGTGAATTCGCACTCCCTCAAAATTTGTGCCGAACGCTTTCTCCATTTTCCTGCGTACGCTGCCGTCCAGAGATTGGCCCCCGCCGCGAGCACGATCGATCGCTCCTTCCACTTCTGGTGCAACTTCGGCTTCTCCGTCGGCTTTTCGCGCCAAACCGAGTACCCGCTGAACATAGCGATTACCACGTGTGCGTTGAAGACGGAGAATCGATTGCTGGAGCAGTGTTGCCTGACCCGTCGGACCTTGGGCGGACGCCGCTTCTCTCAGACGAGTCGGCCGCATCACGGCAAGTAGGGGATCAGCGGGACATGGATTCGCATTCGCGATTCCCTCATCCTTCTCCGGACCGCCGCGCGAGCTGTCCCACTTGGCGGGCGTCGCCACGCGATGTGTGTCATCGTTCCGAAGTTGCTGGTACTCAGCCATAATGCGATTCCCTTTGCCTGCGACTCTATCTCCCGAGATCCAAAGGGGCGGGACACGGCTACACAGCCCTGCGCGCCCGCCCGATTCGATTTATGCGGCTGCGGTGTCCGACGAAAGATCGATTCCCAAACTCGCCAGTTGCTCCGTCATGAAATCCTGCGGCGGATTGCTGGCGAATAGATCCTTCAACGCTTCAACTCCCGCTGCTGCAAGACAGCCAATGCAGGCGCCGATATAGAACGAGACGGTCACCGCGGCTGCACCCGCTACAGCGGCTTCGTCGATACCCGTAATTGCGCCAACAGCCAGCAGTGCCGCCAACGTTGTGTCAGCTTCGCCTCCCGCCGCTTCCCACGCCTGGTGCAGATTCTCAATGAACTCCTTGGCCTCGCTTAGACCGTCGACGCTCGGCACCGGTAGTCCCGCACTGCGCATGCAATCTCCAAAACTCATGGCATCCTCCTTGATCGATGTCTGAAATCTGATGATGGCTGAGTCAAACAAAAGACATTTGACTTGATCAGCCGTTAATGAATCCTGGAGGGCGGTCTACCAGCTCAGCTCCGCCCCCGCTTCTGAGACCTTCAGGCTGCAGCTGTGTCCGACGCGTTAAACCCTGCATCGGCAAGAGCCCCTTGCAATGCCGACGTATCAGAGCCGTCCATGGACAGCAGCACGTCACGCAGGCTGCTCCCCGCGGCATTCACCGCGCAGCCCACGACGGCGCCAATTATGGCTCCGACAGTTATCGCGGCCACGGCTTCGGCGATCGCCTCAGCTACTTCCGTGCCGATCCCAATCGCTACCAGGGCATCCGCCACCGTTGCACCTTGGATCAGCTTGCTGGCGAACGCAAGCGCTGTCTTCGCATCGGGCAGCGAGTTCGCCAGGTCCGGCGGCAAGTTCTTGCCTGTGATGCAATCCGTGAAATCATCAACAAATCCCATAAGCCCTCCATTTGACCTTTGAAATTTACGGCAATGCCTGGGGCGCGATAGGCTATCGAACTTTACTGCCGCTACATCCGGACCGGTCTGTTGAAACTGGTCTGGGAGCGGCTAAGCTACTGCTGTATCCGCCGGCGCTGGATATCCTGCATCTGCCAGCGGACTCTTTAGTACGTCCCACACCGAAGAACCCATCGACTTGATCGTGTCCCAGACGGTCGTAGCCCCAGCGGACAACACGCACCCGCTCAGAACCGCGGCGGCAACCGCAGCGGTAGCAATGCCGGCCGCTATCACAGCGGCTCCAGCGGCCGCAGCCGCTTCTGCACCGACTCCGATAGCTACAAGCGCTTCTTCTACGCTCGCGCCTTCCACAAGTTCAGAAGCAAACTCCAATACCTTGTCCAGGGACAGCCCTTTCAAGACATCAATCAGTTCCGATGGAAGGTTATCTTTCACGCATTGCGCAAAATCATCCGAAAAGCCCATACGCCTCTCCTTTAATTTGAAGTGTGTATCGCTATTACATTCCAACTTGATAGTGCGCGGGCCACAATCTTCGTTACAAAAGTCCTGAAAAGATTGCGGGATTACGTGATCCGCCCGGCAATCAAGAATTCAGTTCGCACGTGTCTCCATCGTTGATGTCTTCCTGCGTGTTCGTCGGACCACCCGCCGCAACCCACTGAGCAGCACCGTGGCCGTCGCTATTCGCATATACCTCCACGGCGGTACTCTCGTCCTTGTTCAGCGGACCGTTCCATGTTTGTCGCGCGACACCGCCGTACATATCGAATACGACCACCTGCACGTCATCTGAGTAGTTGTTATGAAGATTGAAGTGAATGGTGTCTGGCATAGTTCCTCCCCCTTGATTTGAGTTTATGAAGCCGTTTCTGCAAACTCGTCCATCTGGAAGTCGCGTTCCGCCACTACCCTGCCCATCTTTTGGCACTCGCGACGCGCACCATGCAGCAGATGCCGCATCCCTATCTTGTCGCCGTCGCTAGCAGCCAGAAATGCGGCGGAGAGCGCAATATTGCGGATCGCCGCGCCCGAAATCTCAAATTTCTGCGCCATCAACTCCAAATCGAGCTCGTATCTCGGCGTGGCATCCGGCCAGATCTTCTGCCAGATGCGTAATCGGTCTGCTTCGTCGGGAAAGGGAAACTCCACAGCGAAATGCATCCGGCGCACAAATGCATCGTCCATGTTGCGGCGAAAGTTCGTTGCAAGAATGACGACTCCGTCGTACTCTTCGATCTTTTGCAACAGGTAGTTAACTTCAATGTTGGCGTACCGGTCGTGCGAGTCGCGAACCTCGGTACGCTTGCCGAACAGGGCATCCGCCTCGTCAAAAAACAGAATGGCGTTGCAGTTTTCCGCTTCCCTGAAAATGTGGGAGAGATTCTTCTCCGTCTCTCCGATGTATTTGCTCACCATCGACGACAGGTCAATCTTGTATAGCTCCAGGCCCAACTCGGTCGCCATGATTTCTGCAGCTAATGTCTTCCCTGTTCCCGAAGGACCTGCGAACAACACGTTCAGGCCTCTTCCCAAAGACATTTTCTGCTCGAATCCCCATTGGTCATAAATCTTGGCGCGAAACTTCATGGCATTGCAGATCTCGCGCAGGTGCAGCAACCGGTCACGCGGCAGGATGATGTCGTTCCAGACACGCCGAGGCGTAATCTTGCGTGCGAGCGTAGAAAGCTTGCTGCTGGATTGCGCGCGGCACGCCTCCTGAAGGTCCGCCATCGAAACCGAGCCTTCATGCTCGCGGCTTGCAGCTAATTCCCGCGCTAAACGCGCCGCCTCCCCGATCTGCCCCCCTGTCAGCCGGAACGTTTGCGCGATAGCACCTAGATCCACGTCAGCGTCACGGTCTGTAGTTGGCACACAGCTATGCCATAGGTTCAGGCGGCCATCCAACGAAGGTCGGGCGAATTCGACCCGTCGGAACCTCCAGTGATCTGGTAGATTCGAGGGCTCCCAGTGCGACTCCCCGCCAAACATATGCAGCCCTGCCTGTGCCTCCAGTTCTGTCCTCAAAATGCGCAGCCAACTCGCTTTCTCTGAGACCTGCAGCAGGTCAAGTCCTCGCCAATAGGTCATCGCATTCCCCAGGATCGCTTCCCGTACGATCAGTCGAACCGTATTTGCAAATCCGGAAAGGTCCAGTGAAGCTAGGCGTTCAAGATCAATCTCCAACATCGGGCGTCCAAGTTCCGCAGAGAGAACTCTTGCGGCCGCACTCTTACCAACGCCATGCGCCCCCTGGAAATGCAGAAAGAGTCGCTCCCCTCTGCTCCGCACATGATGAATCAGAGTGGCATTGATTTCTTGCAAAGAGTTTGAAGTCTCCGATGACGAGGCAAGTTGGACGAAAGGGCGCAACCGTTCGTCGATTTCATCCGACCCAAGCAGATACTCGATGATTCGCGCGTCAACGTGGCACTCTTTTGCGAGCAAGGCGCCGCTAGCTGACGATGAACAATCTGTCAGCCGTAGAAGGTCCCAATGAAGCAATGGTGCGCATGGCAAGAAGCGCTGACGCTGTTCCAGTCTGTGTCTGAACGAATCGCAAAACAGGGTGAGTATGAAGTCGACGCTTGGCTTCTTTCGTGTGACATCGTCCTGCAGGTACGCATAAAGCAGTCCAAACCGTTGATCCAGGTCTGCCGCAATCGCAATGAGAAGTACTCCAAGGTCAAAAGGAGTTAGAGCAAAGAATCGCGCAAGCCTTCCTAAAGGCGTCTCCATATCAATGGAACGCCCTCCGCTCCGCCAATACAAACCGTCGAACGTATTCTCGCGCAGGGGCTCGTCCGTATTATTCCCGTCGCTTGCCAGTGCTTCGAGAGGCTGTGCTAGCAGGTCTTCAACTTCTGACTCGGAAACCACCAGGCCCTGAAGCCCCGATTGCTTTTTGGAAGTTTCGCGAACACGGCAGAAATGTCTTGTTAGCAGTGGGCGAAGTCCCTCCAGCGCGGCAACAATGTGGCCGGCCATCGCAAATCGATGCGTACTTTGGATGAAATGAACTTTTGTTGGGCGCGCTTCCATCGACCCCGCTCCCCGAAACATGAATTCAGTCAATCAGTTCCCTACTCGGCCTTAATCGTTCCGAAATCCCTTTCGTGGTCCTGGACCGATTCCGTCAAAACTCGCAGCAATTCCTTGGCATAACTGGGGCTCATTACGACCCGAGTGTGCAGCCGCGCTTTTTCATTTGCATACGACTGCCCAAACTCCAGGAGAAACTCAAATGCGTTGTAGCCAACTTCGAAAAAATTGGCGTATCGCGCCTCACCTGTGGCTGGGTGACCCAGTCCGTTTTCATCCAACGTCATCATTCCGCGGCTGTCGTCACGCAGTCGTTCGGCGCGCGCCATTTCCTTCAGAAGCCATTGCAAACGATTCGCCAAAGCCGGAAGTGTGCCTCGTTGGCATCAATCTGCTGGATTCACAGCCTTCGCAGCAGCATCTTGGACGAAAGGACGCGACCGCCGGGATCCCGTGTATCAGAATCCTGTAACTCGAATGACGCTTCGAGATGCGCATGCGAGTGCGTCACCCTCACCTTGCTCATCCGGAATCGCGGCCCCCAGCACGCAGTTTCCAGCCGTCGGCGCCCGCTACCGACTCGGATTAGAGATTAAGCAGGGCTTGTTACAATTCGTGTTTCGGAATGTGACAGTGATACAGCGAAGTCAGGCTGCTTCGCCGGAAGCTGGACGAACATGGCAATTCTTGGGTTCGCGACTCAGGATACCTGTCCAATGGATGGCCGTGGGTGTGAATGACTTGGCTGGCCGATTTTCAACTATCAGCTAGCAACGCGAAGGTCTTCCGGTTCCTCAAAGTCAGAAGAGATCTTGTATTTGGCCATCTTTCGGTAGACGGTCATCCGCGACCACTTCAACCGCGCCGCCACCCGGCTCTTGTTCCAGTTGCAGGAGGCGAGCGCTCGAAGCAGCTGCTCCTTCTCATCGCCTGAAAGTAAGCTCAGATCGCGGTGATCGCTTCGAAGATGTGCCGGCAGATGGGCAAGCGTAATCTCCCGGCTGGAAATTTCTGCGAACATTGATTCCAGCAGGTTGCGCAATTCCCGCACATTCCCCGGCCAATCATGCGCCATCAGGCATTCGAGCGCCTCGCCATCGATGCTCTCCACTGTCATCGCCGCGTGCGGCCGCAAGGCTTCAATGTAGTGATGGAGTAGGCTCGGGATATCCTCTTTGCGGTCCCGCAGGGGCGGCAGATGAACCCGGACCACGTTGAGACGAAAGAACAGATCGTTTCGGAACTTATCTTCCTTAACCATCTGCTCGATGTTTCGATTGGTGGCTGCAACAAACCGGATGTCAACCTGTGTCCCACGAACAGATCCCAGTGGTTCCACCTGCTTCGTTTCTAAAACGCGCAGCAGCTTCGCCTGAGCATAGGGAGTCATGTCCCCAATCTCATCGAGGAATACAGTTCCTCCGGCGGCAGCTTTCAATTTGCCTTGCTTGGCGCAGTCCGCCCCGGTGAACGCACCTCGTTCGTAGCCAAAGAGTTCGCTCTCCAGCAGATTGTCAGGTATCGCAGCACAGTTAATGCTGACAAATGGCTTCGAGCGCCTGGGACTGTTGCGATGAACGAGTTCGGCCACTAATTCCTTGCCGGTCCCAGTCTCACCTGTGACCAGCAGGCTGCTATCTGAGACTGCAATCCTGCTCAGGCGCTGCCGTAGCCATTGCATCGCGGAACTGTTGCCCACCATCCGTTCCGTGCTCGTGAGAGGATCGCGTTCCACCGATGGGGCCAGATTCGAAGATCCCGTTGCCCAACAACTCTCAAGTGCCTGCATGAGTTCCAACGGCGAAAACGGAAGCTTCAGATAAGCATTGATACCGGCGCCCACGGCCGAAATCGCAAGCCCTTCCGAGCTATCCGGCGGGATCAGAACGAGTGGGATACTACGATTTTGCCGACGCATACCCCGCGCCAGATCCAGTGATTTCGTGCCCTCAATCGATGGTCCCAAAACAATCAGATCGGGACGCGTGTTGGCCACCGCCTCACGTACTCCTTCAACAGATGTCAGACTCACTTTCTCCGTGCGACAGCCGACAAGCGCAGCGTCGATCGTACGCTGCACTGTCTCATCGGTATTTGCGATCAAGACCAGTCGCTTGTTCATGCACTCCCCTTCCAGCGACGCTTGTTCGTTGAGATCTCAGGGATTGTTGATTGGTTATTGTTGCTTGACGTCGAGGATGAATTGGCTCTCTGCGCCGAATGCAATCTTTGGCGCTTTGGCGGCTACTTCAATCAACAGCAGCGAAGCGGCTGTTCCGGCTGCGGCTCCCGCTGCCGCACCTTTCCCCCCTCCGAGTGCCGCGCCAAGCCCAGCGCCCACACCAGCACCGATGAGCGCTTTTTTCCAATTTCCCTGTTTCTTATACACGTTCCCTTCATCATCGATCCCTTGTTTGCCCTGGGAATTTACGACGGACTTGATGTCTCCTTGGATCGGAAGCGCCCTCCCGCCGTGATGAAGCACGTTGAAATAGAACGCCAACTCTGACTTGCCTCCGAATTTATTCGCTGCTTTGGAAGTTCTCACCACACCTTCCATAAAGTCGCCCTGGAATTCCTGCGGGCCGACGACCTGCGCGGTTATCTTGTCCCCCGCCTTGCTGGTCTCAGTACTGATGGGTGACAGCAATTTAACTGTGAAATCGTCAGCCCAGGCCGCGGCACTTGCCATCAACAAAGCAGCCGCGGCCAGGTAAATAAGTCTTCTCATTTCCTACTCCTTTACTAACGAATCGCTTTCCATTCAATGCTGACCACAGCGTGCATCTTCCTCCGGCTGCGCAGCACCAGCCGTGCCCAACCGTTGGTTGGCCCCGGCGCTTCCTGAATCCCTACTAACTCCAGCGGCGTAACATTCAGAACGACCGGGACGCCCGGCAACCCTCCGCTCAATATGCTCCCGGTCGACGCCTGCGAACCGCTGATCGTCAACGTTTGCCCCGCGTCCAGCGTCCCGGACCACAAAACAAGTCCCGAGCCTTGCGTCGCTGGCGTCCCAGTGTCTTCCTTCTTCACCGGTAGCGGCTCTACTGTTACCGAAGCGAACGCTTGCTTCGTCGAATCAGCTTCGCTTGTGGCCGTGATCCGGACCGTCTGTGTCGCTTTCGTGGATGGTGGCGCAGTAAATAACCCGGAAGAGGTAATCGTGCCGCCAGTGGCCGTCCATTTCACTCCACTGTTCGACGTTCCACTGATCGACGCCGTGAACTGTTGCTGCCGCCGACTCGCTCCCATCGTAAGCTGTGTCGGCGTGATACGAATGCCGATGTCCGGCTGGAGCTTGATCGTTGCCCGGCCGACTTTCCTTGGGTCCGCCACGCTCTTCGCTATGATCACCGCGGTCTGACCTGGCTCAATCGAGGCTGGCGCTGTGTAAGCACCGCTCTGAGCAATCGTGCCTGTCGAAGCTGACCAGACCACACGCTGATTGCTGGTGCCGTTAACCTTTGCGTGGAAAATCATCTGCCCGTTATGCGAAAGAGCAGCCTGGCTCGGACTTACCTGCACCGATGTAACGACAGGCGCCGCTGGCGGCGTCAGTATCACCGTTGCCGACGCTGACAGTCCTGGATTCACTTGGCTTGTCGCGGTAACCGTCACAGTATTGGCTGAAGTGATCGACGTCGGCGCAGAATAACTTCCATCCGCAGCGATGCTCCCAAGTTCAGGCGAAATCGACCAACGTACTGCCCCATTTGAACTGCCCGTCACACTCGCCGTGAACTGAACCTTCTGCGAAGCGGTTGCCGTCGTTTCGGTAGGACTTACAGCGACGTGAAGAACAGCACGAAGCGTCACTCTCGCATTCGCCGATTTCGAAGTATCCGCCGCACTCCTTGCCGTGATCGTGACCGTCCGTCCCTGTTCGGCTGTCAACGGCGCTTTGTATGTTCCATCATCCCCAATGCTGCCCAACGGTGGGTTGAGTGACCAACGAATTGCATGATTCGGATTTCCTTTGACTACAGCATGGAATCTCGCCGAGTCTCCAGCGGAAACCGTCGCTTCGGCCGGAGTCAACGTCACCGTCACACGGTGCATCCACCGGTAGATTCCTGCTACAAGCAGTCCAACAACTAATACGACTGCCAGCGATCCCAGTACCCATGGCCACTCAATCTCGTAGCGGGAACCTCGGTCAGGCTTTTTCGGAGCTTTCTCGAGATCCTCCCCGCCCTCAATTTCCTCCACTTCGTCTTTGGTTGGACGAGGAGGCGGAGTGCGATGCTTGGATGGCGGCAATTCGGGTTCGATTCCATTTCTATGAAGCCGCAAATGATGCCCGCTAAGCACACGGTTGTTACTCAGCGTACCTTGCGGATCAAGCCTCTCACCCGTCTCTTCGTCATCAAGGACCCAGGTACCCACCGGTAGTTGCAGCCCATCGATGAGTTCGGAAAGGAAATCCCCGACTCTCAGGTCGGGAGGAGTATCGATCACATGTTCTTTGCCATCTTCCTGGTTCCGTATATGTACGTGAATATCACTCATCGCCTGACTGTAACCTTCGTTCGTTTCAAAACATTCCGCCAATCTTTAGTGACTGAAGTGGAGCGTTCGTTTCAATCTGCTTCGTCCAGCAGTGTCTATTCCTTCGCGATACAAATCAGCGATTGCCTGGCGGGGAGTCTTGCCCCTGTGTCTTGTCGTCTTGTTTGGTCGCGGGATCTGCCGGCTTCCTGTCGCTGTCCCCAGACTTAGGCTCGCCTCCCGTCTTGGCATCGCCACCACTGTTGTTGCTTTTTGCCGTTCCCTTGTCTTCGCTTGCTGCCTGCGACGTCGCAACATCGCCCTGCTTTGTTACACCGTCGGATCCGTTCCCTGATTTGCTTGCCTGAGCGGCCTTCGGCGTAGACGAATCAGAATCCTTCTGCTCGCTAGTCACACTCTTTCCCGTGTCTGCGCCGTGCGGCTTCCCTGAGCTTGCATCCTTGCTTTTCTGATCCTTAGGATTGCTCTTCTGCTTCCCGCCCTTTTTGTCGGAGCGCTCCGTCGCGCTATCAGCCTGTTTCGGCTTGTCAGATCCTGCCGGCGTCGATTTGTTATCTGTTCCGTCTGCTCGCGGCTCAGGCTTCTGCGCATTCCCTCCGATATCCGAAGAATTCTGGCCTGCTGTTTTCCCCTCAAGGTCTGCCACCGCCTTCCCGAGTTCATCGACCTCGATACGAAGGTTCGCAATGGTCTGTCCCATATCGGCGTTCACAGCGCTGATGCTGCGGTTCACCGCGTACCAGGTCCCTCCACTCAGCAACAGGGCGAGCAAAATTGTGAAAAGGGAAAGTCTGAGGCTCGCCGATCTCGATTGACGCAGCAACGCTGCAATCTCACGGATTTGCCCTTCGAGGCTGTCAGAAACATCCACTGCCGCACTCGCGTCTGGCCCAGAAATCGCAATCGACTTCGCGGCTTCATGCTTCAGATTGACCCAATCGACGATCGACGACTCCTGCAGATCGTGCCTCTCCAGGAATCCCTCGGCCTGTTGCGGACGATATCCACCTTCCCCCCGCACGAAAAATCCCCCACGCCGTTTCACCGGATCGACGACCAACGCAATCGGATTTCGTCTGCGATCAAATTCCTTGCAGACATCAAGGTCCCAGTGCGAAAGGAAAATATTGAGATCGGGATGCGAATGATACCAACCGACTCTCGTCACCGCGTGCCCGTTCTTCGATAGCTTCTCCGTAATTGCATCCAGTTCGCGCCAGCTCTCTTTGGTAAACGTCAGCCTCACCGGTGTTCCAGACGTGTGGCTTGCCGGAATCGCATGCTCGACCACTACCACCGGGGCCTTGGCCTCTTCCGACCACGTCTCGTATCCGAGTAGAAAACCGCCATGCTCCCGCGTCACATCTGCCGACAGGTGCTCCACCACGCATCGATAGGCACTTTGCGGAAAGACGACAATGCACTCCTCCGCGTGATGTCCGTCGTTCTCTGACCGATGACTCGTCAGACCTTGCAGACTGACCGGGCCGTCCGCGGGAGCAGGCCCCGCCGCAACCGATTCGTCCTGCAAAACCTTGATTCGCCTTGGAATGCCAGCCATCACTTACTCCGTTTCCTGTTTCACAGAAAAATACAAAGGTTCGCCTTGCAACCGGCTGTCGTAATCACTCCAGTAGAAGAGTCCGGCTTTCATCGAACCGGGATCGACGACCAGCGCAAACTGATAGGGACGAGCGAAGAGTAGGTGCGATTCCCAGTCTCCGCGTGAGAAGAAAATGCCCTGTGTTGGATGAGTGTGGTACCACGCAAGCTTGCATTTCTCTTGCGATCCGCTCAGTTCCAGCAACCTGCGTTCCACGCTTCCCCACGATTTTTCATCAACGCGAATGTGCGAACTGGAACGGTCCTGCGATTCGATCGGTAATACGTCGGTAACGTCCAGGCAGTATTGAATGCCGTTGGCGCTTCTGCTTTCGCGCCGATACCCGGCAAGCACACCGGCCACTTCGTAACCGTGACGGATGCTCACCTTACAGTGACTGACAAGTTGCTGACACGCGCTCGCATGCATCCGGACAGTCACTGCTCCTCCGGAATGAAGCTCGTACGACAGCTGTGATACGACGGTGGAATCGGACTTTGCTCGCGGGCGGCAACTTGAGAGGATGCGAACCTTGGCTGCACCATGAGTACTCTTTTCCATTCCCTCGCTTCTCAGCACTTTGACTCGCTTTGGCCGTTCTGCCGCGGCGAAGAGTATCGGTGCAGTGTGTTGCACTCCCGGAAAGGGCAATCGACTCAGGCGCGTGCTTTGCAGGACTAACATGGGGAACTCTGTCTATGAATTGCGAAACTTGATTCGACGCCCTTGTCGCGCGGACCCTTGCGTCACAGGAACTTCCGCCACTGCAGCCGATGCCTGAACCTCCACTGCTGGCGTAACTCCCTGAATCCGAATCCTTCGGCCGGCGGTTGGAACTATCTCCGCTGCTTGTGCCTGAATCCGAATTCTCCGTGCAACTGCGCTCGGCCGGTAAAGTGGTTTGTCGTCTACCGAAATTCCACGCTTCTTGTCGACGATGCTTCTTGGTTCCGCATATTCCCTTACCCACTTCGCAACGTCTCGATCGAGTGGATAAGGAAACCGGCTGTCGTCGGCGTGATAATTCCGGTACTGCACCATATCGAACAACTGCCGGCATAGATCGTCCAGCCCCGTCCCGCCCAACCATTCCGCGCGGTTGACGCAAACATTCTTAGGCTCGTCATGTTGTACATTTGGGTGCCAGATTGGCGATTCCCACCGCAACCGCGGCACTTCCGAGGGAAACTCCTGATCGCAATACATCAACACCGAATGCTCGTTCCCGTAAATCGGCTCCTGTGAGCCAGGATCAATACCTACAATCCCCTTGCACAGGAAAGTCACGCGAAAGCGTTCCGCAGCCCTCCCCGGAATCGCATCCACCTGCGACGCGCGCACAAAATCACTGTCACGATTCACGGCATCAAGCCGTCGCCATTCATCTTCCAAACGTACCTGTCGCGGATCAAACGCTGCAGTCGCCATGCGGTACTCCTGTTAACGATGCGGATCAAATCGCTCTGTTCCATTCAGGCCTACAGATGCGCGTGGAAGTGCCACGGAATACCCGCCAGCAACGACTTCACGCCGCAGATGTAAGTCATGACCTTCCTTCACGCCGTTTTCTCCAAGCGTTCTGTCATCGCTCAAAGTCCGCCCGATGTTCTTATCGTCGAGGACCCAACTCACCTGATGATTCTCCGCATCTTGCATCGGCAGGTTTAGCTCTCCAATCAACTCGGACAGGAAATCCTTGGTTCGCATATCTGTCGGCGTCTGGATCGAATGACTCTCGCCACCCTGCGTGTGCACCCGGATCTTGATATCTGGCATCTTCCCCATTCCTCCTTGCACTGTTGTGCAACAGCTTCTGAACGCTCGCTACGCCTAGCCCGCCGTACGCAGGCGCTCCGGGAGCAGAGAGTTTCCGCATTGCGGGCATTTCCCTCGCAATAAAACATCCGCACACACCGCGTGAACTTCATGCGTTGCCGTCACGCTGCATCGACACTTAGGCTGGTCCGGCTTCAACTCCCTCCGGCATCCATAACAGAGTCGAACGTCAGCTTCCGCAACGAACACAGTCCGATTGTTGTCCAGGATCTTGATTCGTGACTTTGGCCGCCTCATCCAGAACGCGACAGCCACAAAAATCGCAGCCGCAATCGGGAGCAGATAAATCAGTCCGCTGGCGTTGCTTCCTAGAAGGAAAAGCACAACGATCCAAACCACTACGAGAACGGCGGCATCTACCACAAGGACTACCCCTAACTTCGTCAGGCGCAACTTCTGCAATTCCATTACTACGTTCCTTCTAACCTCAGTCCGCGCTACGCGGCAGCTTCCCGCACCGTTGCGGGTTGCAATTGCTCCTCGCTCACGGCAGTCTCGCGTTCAAGACCGGGATAGCTGTCGAGATCTCCCGTCATCTCGTACCATGCTGTCGCGCCAGCACCGACAACTTGCAGTACGTCAAGTTTAGGAATTCCAAGTTTCGCCAGAGGCCACTCGGCCCGGCTCTCCTTGGGGAGCACAATGTGAGTCGTCTCTGGTTGTCGAAGCTGTTTGCAGGCGGGACATCGCGCAGCCTCTTCGCCCACCATCCGCAGAGGCTGTCCCAATTCCTCCGTCTTGTTGCAGGTGCCGCAACGAAGACTGACGACGATTTCGCGTCCGAGATCGACCGCCCCCTCTTGCTTGTATTCCTGTGCAAACCGCGTCATAAGATCGGCCGCCGTCGTCGACCTTGCTTGGAAACTCCTCGTTTCCGTGATCTCTCCGTAACGGAAATGACCGGGACAGTGCGTCTTTCGTTCCGACTCACTGATGTAGAAGTCGTTGATCGTGCAATTCACCACCAGGCGTTTGCCGGCGAGAGCGTTTTTGAAATCACCGTGCAGCATCTTTACCGCTTCCTGTACTTGCAGCGCTGCGATAATCGACCCCATCGTCGAGGTCGTTGGCACCTTGCCTCGTGAGAGATTCCGCAAAGCAATGCCTCTGCACGATGCCGCCTCCGCCAGGGCAGCGCGCGCAGACTCGGACAGCCTGCATTCATAGCAAGCGCCCAGTCCCGGCACATACGCCCCGACTTCTCCCTGCAGATTTTCCATCGCTCCATCGACCCACGGCTTGCCCGCCTTCTCGCACAAGCGGTTCAGAGAGCGACGCGCCAGCCTGCTATCGAGGCACGAGAAAATTATGTCTGCGCGCCGCACTACTCCCAGACCTAAGGCCTCATCCAGATCCCCGGCAAGTGGCTGCACTCGAACGTCCGGATTGAGCTCTTTAACTCGCTCGCAGATCACTTCCGCTTTGAGACGCCCGTGATCCGATTCGCGAAAGAACACCGATCGGCTCAGATTCGCAACCTCGACCGTGTCACGATCCAGAACTACTATCAGTGCCACGCCCATCATCGCCAGATTCTTCGCGACTTCGTTCCCCAGCGCGCCCGCTCCCACCACCAGTGCGATCGCCTTGCGGAGTTTCGTCAATTCCCAGGCCGATGACAGGGACAAAGAGTGATACCGATCCATCGCCGGATCTTTGATCTGCAAATCTGTCATGTTGATAGACCTGTCCAGGCCCCCACCTGGATAGTGAAGAATCATCCTGTTTCGTTACACGGGTGTGTCACATCAGGAACCGCTCCAGCACCGTCAAAACAAAACAGCCGCTGCGGCCATCAATCCCTTCACTGCAGTCAGCACAGAAGTCACACCACCTGCCGCTCCTGCGACCTGCTCAAGCGCTCCCAGGATGTTGTGCTTCGATGGTTTCTCCTTCGACAACTCATCGGCTAAGTTGGCCGTCGCTTCCTGCGCCTGGCTGGGATTCGCCAGTCGGCCCGACTCCGAATGCAACGTCTGTATGAGTTCCTCGAGCTTCGCTTTGATCTCGTCCAACGATGCATTAGCGGGCGTCGTTTGCGCTCCCGACGAAGCTTGCGCTCTCGTTCCAACAGCCAGCGAACCCGCCTGGATCGACCCTCCATTCATGATGATTCCGCGATTTCCCATAGTTGATCCTCCCGCGCTCTCATGCTGATCGTGGATTGACCTTCGCAAAGGCGAAGCTCAACTGCAGTCGAAGCATCCCTACCTTCGCCTCATAGGTTTCGAAAAATGAGGTTGTCGACACATCAGTGCCCCGCGCCCACGCTTCTTGTCCCAAGATTCTTCACAAAACTCAACCGGGACGGCCGTTCAGACTTCTCCGACTTCGCCGTGGAGTGGCTTCCTACTGCAAACGTCTCTGCCTGAATCGTTCCACTCCCCGAAACAATGACTCCACTGTTAAGGACAGTTGTTTGCCGTTCCTTCAGGTCTGTTGTTTCAATGTTGCGAGCGTCCAGAAACTTGATAATCGTGTCGAATATCTGGCGCTCGAGAACCTTCTTGTAAAGTTCACTGTCGAGCTTTTGAAAATACCGCCGGTAGAAACCCGATGCAGTATCTTCACGCAACGATGTAACTGCCCCGTAATTGAACGATCGGTTGTTACGAACGGTCTTGCGTAGCTTCCGTTCCTCCCTCCACTCGTCATACTTCCGGCTCACAAACACCAGCGGCAAAAAAGGAAGAGCAGCCAAAAAAAATGGCGTCAGGAAGAAGGAAGTAACCCCAAGTTGCATCCAATCTTCAAACGAAAGCTCCGGATTGAGACTATCGACGCCGTGATAACGTTCATACACCGGTGTTAACACGTTGTAGTTCACTTCAATGAACAGGTGATGCCCGGTATTGACGAATCTCAGCATCACGTTTAACGCCAGTTCTCCGCTCCAATCGACGACTTGAATGCGCTGATAATGTCGAACGACCAGGTCGTCCGACTCGACAAACTCGCTGACGACTTCGGGCGTCACCCTGGTGCACGGACGCCCCAGTGGGTCAGGAAGAAATCTGGTGTCCGAGCGAATATCCTGCCCGTTAACACACAACAGATTCTCGATTTTGAGTCCGTCGAAACCCAGGGACTTGGCTGTTTGTGCGATCTCGTCGTAAAGTTCCTTCACCTCGAAAGAGAGGGGCGCAACCATCTGGCCGAGATCCTCTTTTCCCTTGTTCACGTCAACAGCAAAAGACCATCCTCCAAGACTCCCTCCGTTGCCAACGAAGGGAGCAAACCCGTTGTAGATCACCACATTCGCGCTCTGCGCCTCATCGAGATCCTTCATCACTTGCTGCATCTCCAGATGCTTCGCTGGAGGAACGCAATCCGGGTTGTAACTTCCTTTTAGAAGGTTATGACGAACCAACTTCTCTGCTTCGTAGCGCTCCCACGCCACGATCAGCCAAGCGCCGGCCCATGCGGCAAGTGGCCCAAGAATGATCGCGATGGGCAACAATTCCAGATTTCCGAGGCCTACCAGCAGAACCAGTAACAGAACAAAAAATGGAATCGTGAGGAAGGCATTGCGAACGTTCACGCGCCGACGTGCTTCGAGACAATGCCTCAGTACTGTAGCGGTGTCCAATCCATACGACGGCGCCAGGGCCAGGTGCTTTTCCCGCGCGAATTTCTTCAGCACCCACTCTCGGAACTTGGCGCTGCGATGCGCCTCCGCACACAAATAACGCGTCGCATCTGACTCTTTCCATCCGGCTACTTTCGCCGCCGCTCGACGGCTCCCGCCGATCTTCAGCACCGGTTCCTCTTCGTACGAACGGACCGACTTGATGGGTTCTCGGATGACTTTGACTTCCCGCGAGAGCGCGTCGAACTTCATAGACGCTTCCTCCTGAAATAAACGAGGGCCCCGCCATGGGATTCACGCGCCCTTTTGGGGATTAGGCGCCACACCATGACAACAATGTTATTGTGCTAGTCGGGGAAGAATTTCAGGATTCGAAACCTGAACTTGGGGAGAAACTCTCCAACTCGAGCGTTCGACGTATACACCCAACTCCATCATCAGCAAACACCATTTAGATTTAGTTACAAAATCCGGATAACATTGGCAAGACTCGCAGCAACTCCATCTCGGAAACTGACCCGAACCTGCTTTCGTTCGCGAAAAATCAAGCATAAGAAAAACTTGTGCGGACCCTGCCGATCAAACTGCAACTTTAGTTTTTCCCGCTAGTTGTGCACGCTCATGGTATCGGCATATATTCGCCCACAGGTCGTTCCGCTTTTTCAAAATCGTTACCGAGAAACTCTCCCGAATTCAAACGCGACCTCGCTCCAATCAACCACAAGTTTTAATCCGACGCCTGTTACAAAATCCGAACGGCTCGCATCTGACGGCACGCTCAAAGTTGCACCGACGATAGCTCTTCAACCGCAACTCCAATGCTATCGGGATTTCCAATAAGGTTGGCAGCGTCCCCACAGCCATAGTGCAATGGACAACCCAGTGTGTATCAAATTTCGTGGAAATCCAGTCTTGGCTTTATCTTAGCGGCAAAATAGGTGGTGCCCATACCATCAACGCTGAGGCTCTGAAAAGCATCTTAGGTTAAGACCAGGCGGGGTTTTAGCAGTGTCAACAAAGCTTAATCGCACCTGACAAATCGACCCTCGAACGCCCCGGCTATCCCTGATGAGGACATAATGATGTGGAATTCGGTTTCAATTGAGCGGGTATCAGCGCACAGCTACAAAATTCCAACCGACGCGCCCGAGTCCGATGGCACCTACGAGTGGAACCACACCACCATTGTGATTGTGACCGTCGACGCAGGCGGACAGCAGGGCCTCGGCTATACATATGCAAACGAGCAGACAGCTTCGCTCGTGCGAGGCCAACTCCAGCACCGAATCCTGGGAGCCGACGCATTTTCTCCCTCTTCAATCTATATGTCGATGTGGCGCGACGTTCGCAACGTCGGGCGTCCCGGGATTGCTTCGCTCGCGATCTCTGCGGTCGACTCTGCGGTTTGGGATCTAAAAGCACGGCTTCTCGGCCTGCCACTTGTTACTTTATTGGGCCAAGTCAGAGACGGAGCAACCATTTATGGAAGCGGCGGATTCACTTCTTACAGCGACCAGAAGTTGGAGAACCAGTTTTCGAGATGGGCCAGCCAAGGCATTCGGAGTGTCAAGATGAAAATCGGCAGAGATCCTGACCGAGACATTCATCGCGTTCAGGTTGCTCGCCAGGCGATTGGACCCGAGATAGCTCTGTATGTGGATGCAAATGGAGCGTATAGCGCGAAGCAGGCGCTGGCGCAGGCGGAGAAATTTAACGACATGGGAGTTTGCTGGTTCGAAGAACCTGTGTCCTCAGATGATCTGCCCGGTCTAAGACTTATTCGCGACCGGGCGCCTGCGGGAATGGACATTGCGGCGGGCGAGTACGGATTCGACATCTTCTATTTCCAGCGGATGCTGGAAGCCGGTGCAGTTGATGTGCTGCAAGCCGACATCACTCGGTGCGGCGGAGTAACGGCATTCCTGCAAGTCGCGGCGCTTTGCCAATCTTGCAACGTGCCTTTGTCATGTCACACCGCACCCGCGCAACACACTCACCCTGCTTGCGCAGTCACTCCGTTTAAGAATCTCGAATACTTCCATGATCACGTGCGCATCGAACAACTGTTATTTGATGGCGTGCCCGTGCTGAAGAATGGAGAATTGCATCCAGATCTCTCCATGCCAGGTAACGGCCTTGTGCTCAAGCAAGCCGACGCAAATAAATTTGCCGCATGATCTTTCCCGGCCTTATTACTCGGAACGATAAAAGGGATTTCACGAGCCTGCAAGTTACACAACAGGCATGGCTAAGTCGTCGGTGTCTGCAGGGTTTTTACCAACCATGGGATGATAACTTCTTTAAAGATCCTCGGGTCGGGCCAGACGCCGACTTGTCGTCCCAGATGGCCGCCGCTGGGATTGATCCAGGCCTCCTTCGGCGTGTCGCCTTTACTGAGAAGCAGATAATCGTCAGCGATCGGCACTTGCGTATCTCGTACCCCTGCGATCACCAGCATCGGCGCCATAGGCTTGCCCAGCAGTCCCTGATGCACCAATGACATTTTTGGCAGATACTCGGCCATCTCATGGAGCGTGTGCACGTTTTCGAGAATGTTCATGAGCGCGGGCACTTGATCGAAAAGATACTCGCGATTTCCCAACAGATGATTCATTAGGAAGTCTTTCTGGAAAAACTCATCCACCGGAGGTGATTGCGCGCTGGCTCCGCGCAGCCGCCCACGCTCAACAATCGCCATCTTTGTTGCCCAGTATGCACCCCAACTCACGCCGTGCAGCGCGATTCGGTTCTTGTCGATCTCCCGACGCGATTGTGCATAGTCGAGAACCTTCGACAACATGCGCTCCGAGTTCTCGCTGACTTTGATGGGTGCCTGCCCGGTGCCCGGTCCATCTACCGCCAGATAACCAATCCCAAACGGAAGAATTGCGCCGAAGCTCTCAGTCAGATCTTCCTTTCGGCTATCGAGTCCATTGACCGCAATCACCAGCGGGACTTGGCCACTCGCGCTCCTCGGCAGACGCAGGTATCCGATGATCTCTTTTCCCTCGAACGGAATGTGTACAACCTCAAGCGGCGGATCGAAAAACTTCGCATGATCGAGAAATGCCCCAATCGCCTTCTCATACGACCGCTGCTTTTCAGGAGACGCCGGAATCGGCCAGCGTCCGAACGAATACAGCCGCCACGCGCGAACGTAGTCGGCATTCGCTTTAACCGGATCGGACTTCTCTAGCGACTTTCCCTCATGGAAGTAGCGATCTGCAACCTTCATGAAGCCAGCAGCCCACTCATCTTTGTCCGCCGTGTGGATGCTCTCGAAAGCTTCTTTAACATCCGCCGGATCAAGCCCAATGAGCGGATACTGCCCCACCTCAGCGCGATGGACTGCTTCCACCTTGATTTCATCGATGGTTCGTTCCCGACGTTCCTGAGTTTGGCCCGTCCTGGGCCTGATCAAGAGCGCGCACATAGCAGCAACAAACAAAACGGAACCTCTCCAGGTCATAGTTTGTTTCCATTCGGAAGCTTCAGGAACACCGATAAGGGCGGGACCGAATAATCGTCCGGCCCAAATCTGACAAGATTTCGCTAGAACGCCACCTTCGCTCCAAGCTGAATCGATCTCGGCCCGCCCGATCCAACAGCCGGATTCGCAGCGGCCACATCCGGGGTTGCGCAGCCACACCCAAAGGGCTGGACTGAAGGGTCATTCAATCCGAAACCGTTTTGTCCGCCATATGGGTTGGCGAAGTTGGGATGGTTGAGGATGTTGAAGAATTCCGCGCGGAACTGGAGCCGCACTCTCTCGCCGAAATGAAAGTTCTTGGCGACAGAGAAGTCAAAGCTCCGGAATCCGTTGTCCTGGAACATATTCCGTCCCATATTTCCGAAGTGGCCCAGTGGAGGCGCCATCATCACCGAGTTGCCAGCCGCGTAGCAGCCGAACAAATTCAAAGCTGCCGTTTCCGGTCCGACCACTCCGCCATCCACTGCCGAAGCGGATGCGGCACATCCAGCGGGCATCGTCGGATCCCCCGGTGCGTAGAACGGAATTCCAACTCCCTTGCCTGCCTTGAAATCAGAGGGATTGCCCAGGCTCGCTGTTCCCGCCTTGTAGAAGCTCCATCGAATCGGCTGCGTAGCCGGCGGGCTGACTGGCAATGCTCCCGTGCCTGCAGCATCGGTCCCTAGATCAATCGGACCCCAGAATTGCGGGCTTGCCAACGTCGTGATCGAGTTGATCTCCCATCCCTCCAGCATCTGTCCGTATCCCTTCCGGCCAGGAATCTCATATGTAAGCGAGAGGGTCAGCCGATGACGGATGTCAAAATCACTATTTGCATATTCGGCACCCAGGTTGTAAGAGTTTTGCGGCAAGCCGGAGCCATACCCGAAGTCCCAGTTCGCTCCCACATCGTCGGACGCATGCGCGTACGTATAACCCGCAACCATGCTTAGACCATGGAAATTACGCGCATTCAGCGTAACCTGGAGTCCGTTGTAGTTCGACCGATACACATTCGCCATCTGAAAGATGTTGGCGAGATATGGAAACTTGTTCGCGTAAGGACGATTCGCCTCTTCGCCTCCGGTGCTGTCGGGAGCGCAATTGTTGGGGTCGGTATATCCCGAAGCGATACACGCCGCAACCGCCGATGCCGGCCAGCCGGAACCCACAGGAGCCTGATTGATATCGCGAATTCCGGTGAGGTGTGTTCCGTGATTGCCGACGTATGCCGCCTCGAGCGAAAGATTCTGTGTGAGAGCATGTTGCAGGCTCAGATTCCAGTTCCACACGTAAGGTGTGGTCAGACCGTGATCCACGCTCATGATCGGGCACGGACTCGCGTTGCAATCCACACCGTTGCTTCCGTATAGAGACGTACTCGCCGAATCCCAAGGGACAGGATTCAGGAAATTCTTAATCGTGATATTGCCGGTTGTGATTGTGCCGCCCGAAGTGTTCCCTGAAGCATCGATCGGTGCGCCGGTTGGAACGCTGCCCGGTCCGAATGCATTATTGAACGCGACCCACGATTGCCAGTTCACCGTTTCATAAATTAAACCGCCGCCCCCCCGGAGCACCGTCCGCCCATTGCCAAGAATGTCCCACGCAAATCCTCCACGCGGGCCGAAGTTGGTGTGATCCGGGTTGTAGAGGCTGCTGATCCCATGTCCGACCTGAACCATTCCAACATTCGGATCGAAGTTACCCAGCAGATTATGAGCTTCCTGCGGTACTGTGGAGTACTCGTACCGAACCCCGAAGTTCAGTGTGAGCTTCTTTGTGATCCGCCAGTCGTCCTGGAAAAATCCCGCGTAGGACCAATTATGCAGCTGCAGCGTTGGGTTCCCGACTTCGACAGATGATTTGAAAGGTAAGCCAGCCAGGAAATCCTCGAGCGGAGTCGATCCCGCTCCCGTTCCGATCGCTACTCCACCCAGGAATGTAATGCTGCCTCTTGCGTTTCCATACGCGGCGTTCCTCACGCTGTCGTAGTGCAGTTCGCCGCCGAATTTCAACGAGTGTTTCCCGGCAGTGTAAGCCACGTGATCGATAAACTGCGTGATCGAATCCGGTCCCTGGAACTTGGGCCATTTGAAGCCACCCAGACCGGGAAAAAAGTAACCGCCAAATCCGATACGCGGAAGACCTCCTGTATATTGGCCGCTGACGCCGGTATTTAATCCGTAAGCAGATGCGGGCGTGCTGAGATCACCCGGCAACGTTGGTTGATAGAGCCGATTGTAACCAACACGCATCTCGTTTACCCAGTGAGCCCCCGGCGTATAAATCCAATTGCCCCCAACGACCTGCGCCCGTGTGTGAATCTTGGATAACCACTTCTGTTGCAGTTCCGGAAAATCTTCCACCGTTCCCGAATTGTCGCCGAAGAAATATGTCCCACTGATGCTGTGCTTGTCACTCAGCGTGAAGTCCAGCTTGCCAACCACATTGTCGACGTGAACGTCATTGTTGAAACCATTCGGAATGTTGATGCTTTGCGTGTTATTCGTCGGAAAGCCAGACCCATCGCAGGCAACGCCTCCACCCGTCAATTGACATCCTGCAATCTTCAGGCTCGCAGCATTGATTGGGACCCCCGCCGCATTCAGATCCGCGATTGCGTCCGGAATACTGTCTGCACAATCGCCGGTTGCGATCACGATGCAGGTACCGTTCGCTGGCATTGAGACCATCGATGGACTGGTCACGCCGCCGAAGGAATTTCCCACGTTGTAGCGTTGCCCTTCATAAGCGCCAAAGAAAAACGCCTTGTCTTTGATCAATGCGCCGCCTAGACTTCCGCCAAACTGTTCCAGCGTCCGTGTCAGTTTCGGATCGGGTGACGCATTGAAAAAATTCCTCGCATCCATGGCGCCGTCGCGGCCAAAGCCGAACGCCGTGCCATGCGAGATATTTGTGCCCGACTTCAATCCCACGTTCACCACAGATCCCGGCTTCCATCCATATTCCGCCGGAGGATTTTGCTGCAGGTTGAACTCCTGAATCGAATCGATTGGAAGGATTGTCGCTGAATCTCCGGCGATGCCGGCGCCATTCACGATCGCCTGGCCGGAATAAGGTTCGCTGTCGAACAGTCCCTCAATGAAATATGAGTTATCTTCAGCCCGCAAGCCGTTCGAACTCGTAGTAGAAAATCCGCCGCCGGGATAACGCATCACCCCTGGACGCAGTTGCAGTAGGTTTTCATAGTTGCGCCCATTCAGCGGCAGATCGTTGATTTCCTGGTTACTTAGGGTTCCACCGAGCGTCGCCGATGTCGTGTTTACCAGAGGCGTTTCTTCGGTGATGGTCAAGGTTTCGGTTACTTGCCCCGGCTGGAGGGCAAAGTCCGCTCGTACGTCGCTGGCTACTTCGATTTGCACGGAGGGTCGCTCGACAGTCTTAAAGCCCTTGGCTGATACGCGGATCGTGTAGGTCCCGGGCTGCAGATTCGCAACCGTAAAGCTACCTGTCTCGTCCGTCTTCTCGGTGCGAACAGTCCCTCGCTGCTTGTCAGTGACAACCACAGTCGCCCCACCAACTGCTGCGCCGCTTTGATCTGTGAGAACTCCAAGGATTCTGCCGGTCGTGGATTGCGCCATTGCCGCCAGCGACAGCAGAAAAAATATGGAAATCGACGCAATTAGAGAAAGAGCGAGTGTGATCCGTCCCTCTTGGGACGCGATCCAACGAGAGAGCATAGAACCCTCACTTTCTGGTCCGACAGCCATACCATTGTCCGGGAAAGCCTGTCAAGAAGAATTCAAGCTAGCTGTTTATGAATACTGGTCTCAAGCCGGAGACTTGGCTGAGACCAACAAGTAGCTATATTAAGTACTACTTGACGCCATATATCCAGTTGGTAGTAATATCCTCGAAATTGGTTATACCATCATACCTAAAGACCAATGCCCTTTAGCCATCGTCAACTCGTTCCTCCTCGAACCAGCCAGATGCGGTATAGTAGCCAGACCAGCGGCTGTGCCTCCGCCGCCTCTTCTCTACGTCTTTGGGGGGACAGTGTTGTGTACAAACTCGTCCGTACATCCCGTCTCTACGAGCAAATCGTTCAGCAAATCGAAGAGTCCATCGTCAAAGGTAGCCTTAAACCGGGCGACCAGCTGCCGGCTGAGAGGGAGCTCGCACAGCGATTCGGTGTGAGTCGCACTGCGGTCCGCGAAGCTGTCAAGGCGTTGCGCGAAAAAGGCCTAGTCGAAGCTTACTCCGGAAAAGGAACCTTCATCACCGACGGCACCACTCAGGCTGTCCGCCAGTCGCTAGACTTGATGGTGAAGATCGGCCAGGCAGAAGGTCAGCATCATCTCGCGGAAGTGCGCGCCATTCTCGAGCCGGAGATCGCTGCTCTCGCTGCCACACGCATTCAGGAACCGGAACTCGTCACCATGCGTGAAGCGGTCGCCATCATGGACCGCTCGGGACAAGATCCCGATGCCTACATCGAGGCCGATCTTGATTTTCATTTGGCCTTGGCGGAAGGTGCCGCGAATCCTTTGATCCTGTCTCTCTTGGATTCCGTCGTCGGGTTGCTTCGCGAGCAGCGCCTGCGCATCTTTCGCGTGCCGGGTGGCCCGGAGCGCGGCCAGATTCATCACAAGCGGATTCTTGAAGCAGTGGAGAAGCACGATGCGGAAATGGCGCGGCAGGCCATGCGTGCCCATTTGTCGCAAGTGCGGGACGACAGCCAGGCGCCTGCCGCCAAGCGTGGTGTCGGCAAACAAAACGTGCATTAGTGCACGTTCATGGGAAAGCTCAGTTTGGAGGCAGACCGGGAATGGCGAAGGTCGGATTCATTGGCTTAGGAGTGATGGGTAGCCAGATGGTGAATCGGTTGCTCAGCAAGGGGCATACCGTAACTGGCTACAACCGGACTCGCTCCAAAGTGCAGTGGCTCGTTGAAAAAGGAATGACCTGGGCCGACTCCCCGCGCGCCGTCGCGAATTCCTCCGATTACATCTTCGCAATGGTCACGAATGCCGCTGCCACTCAGGCGATCAGCGAAGGTCCAGATGGATTGCTTGCCGGTTTCAGCGCCGGAAAGGTCTTCATCGACATGAGCACCATCAGTCCAGCCGTGAGCCGCGCGCTGGCTGCCAAAGTTCGCGCACTCGGTGCGGATATGGTCGACTCTCCTGTATCCGGCAGCGTCATTACTCTGCAGGAAGGAAAGCTCTCCGTCATGGTCGGAGGGCGCAAAGACACGTTCGAAAAGATCAAGCCCCTGCTGCTCGACATCGGTCCGAAGGTCACGCATGTCGGCGACAACGGCCTCGCTCTATCGATGAAGATCGCCACGAATCTAAGCCTCGCCGTGCAGATGCTGGCTTTTTCGGAAGGCGTTCTGCTCGCCGAAAAAAGCGGTATCGACCGCGAAGTCGCGGTCGACGTGCTTACCCATAGCGCCATCGCCTCCCCCATGATTCAGTACCGCGGACCATTCGTGCTCCAGCAGCCACAAGAAGCATGGTTCGACGTCAACATGATGCAGAAAGACATGGTGCTGGCCATGGAACTTGGCCGCCAGCTCGATGTGCCCCTCCCCACCACCTCGGTAAGCAACGAATTCCTGACCGCGGCCCGCGGCATGGGCTGGACCAAGTACGACTTCGCCTGCATCTTTGACGTGCTGGCGACCATGTCCAATGTCATTACTCCAATCACTGCTGGAGGCAAGAAGCAGTGACGATTACGGCACCCAGTCCGGCGGCGAACGGTCACCCATCCGGCCAGAAAGAGAAATGGTTGCGCGCCTACAAGCAAATGGTTCGCATCCGCCTCTTCGAAGAGCAGGTCAATGAGCTTTACACCCGTGCTCTGATGCCCGGCCTCGCTCATCTTTATAGCGGGCAAGAAGCAGTAGCCGTCGGAATTTGCGAAGCCCTCCGTGTTGATGATTACATCACCAGTACTCATCGAGGCCACGGTCACTGTCTGGCGAAAGGCGCCTCTGCGGATCGCATGTTTGCGGAACTGCTCGGAAAAGAAGCCGGATATTGCCGTGGTAAAGGTGGATCAATGCACATTGCTGATCCCGCCACAGGAAACCTCGGCGCCAATGCCATCGTTGGCGGTAGCGTTGGAATCGCGACGGGCGCGGCGCTAGCTTCGAAACGTTTAGGGAATGGGCGTGTTGCGGTTTGTTTTTTCGGGGAAGGTGCGCTCGGCCAAGGCTCTCTTTATGAGGTGATGAATCTGGCGCAGCTCTGGAAGCTGCCTGTCATCTACGTCTGCGAAAACAACCTTTACAACGAGTACACGCACTATAGCGAAACGACAGCTGGAACTATTCTGGGACGCGCCACAGCGTTCGGCGTCGAAGCAGCCACGGTCGACGGCCAGGATGTTCGTGCAGTAAATGCAGTGGCCGAGCGATTGACCAAGCGCGCCCGATCCGGCGAAGGCCCCGCTTTCTTGCAAGCCGATACCTATCGCTATAGTGGCCATCATGTCGGCGACGTCAATCGCGAGTACTATCGGTCCAAGACCGAAGAACAGCACTGGAAAACAGATCGCGATCCTATCAAGCTCCACGCTGTTTGGCTTTTGGATCATGGTTATGCGGATGCGGCTGAACTGGAAAGAACGACAGCCGACGCGCGATCCGAGATGGAAGCCGCCGTTAAATTTGCGATGAATGCGCCGTACCCCGGCGTCGACCAGGTTACCGAGGACGTTTATGCCTGAGCGCGAACTCACCTTCGCTCAGGCGGTTCGCGAAGCACTCGCCGAAGAAATGCGGCGCGACTCGTCTGTCTGCATTTTCGGCGAAGACGTGGCTGAAGCTGGAACACCCTTCAAAGTACTTTCCGGGCTCGTGGAGGAATTCGGTCGCGAACGAGTCTTGGACACTCCAATTTCGGAGGCCGGCTTCACCGGCATTGGAGTCGGTGCCGCGATGACCGGCCTTCGCCCCGTCGTCGACATCATGTTTGGCGACTTCCTCACACTCACCATGGATCAAATGGTGAATCAGGCTGCGAAAGCGCACTACATGTCCGGCGGCCACTGGAAAGTTCCCATGGTGCTGCGCACCACGCTCGGCGCCACGAGGCGATCTGCGGCACAACACTCTCAATCTTTGCAAGCGTGGTTCAGTCACGTTCCGGGCTTGAAAGTCGTCTTGCCTTCGACGCCTTACGATGCAAAAGGGCTACTAAAGACTGCCATCCGCGATGAAAACCCTGTGGTCTTCTTCGAAGACAAAATGATGTACAAGCTCAAAGGACCCGTTCCGCCTGATGATTACACGATTCCGTTCGGCGAGGCCGACGTAAAGCGCCAAGGCGATGACATTACCATCGTCGCCACCAGCAGCATGGTACAGGTCGCGCTAGGTGCCGCCGCATTTCTCGAGAACGAAGGAATCAGCGCAGAAGTCGTGGATCCGCGCACGACCTGGCCTCTGGACGAAAAAACAATCGTCGAATCTGTCAAGAAGACCTCTCGCGTCATCATCATGGACGAGGGATATGGCCGTTACGGAGTCGCTGCAGAGTTGGCTGCCGTGATCGCAGAAGGCGCATTCTATGATTTGGACGCGCCGGTGAAACGCATGGCCGCGATGCACGTCCCGATCCCATTTTCGCCGCCGCTGGAAGACGTTACGGTTCCCACCGAAGAATCGGTATCCAAAGCAGCTAAAGAAATGTGTGGAAAACACTAACGCCGGCATCCTGCCGGCCGTAGCGAGGGCGTTTCGCCCTCGCAGCTAGCAGCCAAGGCTAGCAGCTAGGAGATGATTTATGGCACTCAAAACCTACGGCACGATGGCGGTCGATTGGGAAGACCGAATCGACTTTGATCGTCTTCGCCGCGAACGCCTGCAAAAAGCCAAAGATCTTCTCGCCAAGTCTTCGATGGGATCGTTGCTCTGCTTTGACATGAACAATGTCCGCTATCTCACCGCGACGCACATCGGCACTTGGGCGCAGGACAAAGCGAACCGCTTCACGCTCCTTCCGCAAAATGACGAGCCCATCCTCTGGGATTTCGGCTCCGCCGCAAAACATCATCAGTTGAATTGTCCATGGCTTGGCGAGCGCTCCCGTCCCGGAATTTCCATGCTCCGTGGCGCCATGACTCCGCAGATGGGCCGCGCCGAAGACGTTGCGAAAAAAATTCGCATCGAACTCGAAGCTCGCGGACTGCACAAACAGCCAGTCGGAATCGACATCATTGAGTTGCCGGTGCTCTTTGCTTTACAAAAAGAAGGTCTGGAGATCGTTGACGGGCAAGCGCTGATGTCGGAAGCGCGTGTCATCAAGACGCACGATGAAATCTCGCTTCTGAATCACTCCGCCATGATGGTCGACGCCGCGTACGACGAACTTTATCGCACGATGAAGCCGGGACTTCGTGAGAACGAAGCCGTCGGTCTGGTCAGCAAAGTTCTCTACGACCTCGGCTCCGAGTACGTCGAAGCGGTGAACGCGATTTCTGGCGAGCGCTGCAATCCTCATCCGCACGTCTTCTCCGATCGCGTGCTTCGACCAGGCGATCCCGTGTACTACGACATCCTGCATTCCTACATGGGATACCGCACCTGCTACTACCGCTGCTTCACTGTCGGATATGCTTCGCACGCCATGGTGGATGCCTACAAACGTTGTCGCGAATATCTCGATGCGGCAATCGAACTCGTTCGCCCCGGGCGCACCACAGCCGAGATCGCAGCGGTTTGGCCTAAAGCGCAGGACTTCGGTTTTCCCAATGAGGAGGCCGCATTTGCCCTCCAATATGGACATGGCATCGGCCTCGCGATCTGGGAAAAGCCAGTAATCAGCCGCCTCGTGTCGTTCGAGCATCCGGTTGAAATCAAACCCGGAATGGTCTTTGCGCTCGAAACCTTCTGGCCTTCAACCGATGGTTGGAGCGCCGCCCGCATTGAGGAAGAAATTGTGGTCACTCCGACCGGACATGAGGTAATTACCCGTTTTCCGGCTGAGGAACTTCTCGTGGCCGGCGCACATTACTTCACCGTCAATGGGCCGCTTCCAACAACAAGAGAGAGCCAGGCTCCTGCCAGCAAAAGCGTTCTGAAAATGATAGAAGCCAGCGCCAAGACGGAAAAAATTGGAGTCTAGGCCTGAAGACTTTGGTCACTGAGCAACGCAGGCGCTTCCGGACGATACACCTATGGCTTTCAGCGTGGTAATGCCCGCCCTCGAATTAGCGCAGGAAACCGGCAAACTGATCTCTTGGCGGAAGAAAGAAGGAGATGCTGTCTTGAAGGGCGAGCCTCTCCTCGAAATAGAAACCGACAAAGCCGTAGTCGAGGTAGAAGCTCCTGCAGACGGCGTGTTAGCTGGAATAAGGGCATCCGAAGGTGCGGAGATTCCAGTCGGGCAGACGATCGCCTGGATCGTTGCACCCGGAGAGCAGCTTCCGGATGACACTCGACTCGATGCGAGTGCAGCACCCGCTACATCGCAGCCCAAATCCCAACAGCCGTCGAGTCCAATTCACGGTATCCCATCATCCGCTGGTGTCTCTGTCAAGGTTTCCCCGAAGGCAAGGCGTCTCGCAAAAGAACTTGGAGTCGTTATCGAGTCCCTGCGCGGCTCTGGGGCAGAAGGCGAGATTCTCGCCTCCGACGTACAGGCTGCCGCCACCGCGCCTGCCGATTCGACGCCGAACGAATCAGTCGAGACCCCGACGACTCTGGGCCGCATCATGGCTGAGCGCACCACTCAAAGCTGGACGACGGTCCCCCACTTTTTTCTGACCCAAGATGTGGATGCCACCGGATTGAACCGATACCGCGACAAAATAATCAGTCAAATTGAGTCTGCGAATAGCGTTCGCATCACGCATACCGATTTGCTGATCGCGCTGGTATCACGCGTGCTTTTGAAGCACCCCCGCATGAACGCCAGCTGGAGCCCAACTGGTATTCGATTTCACGATCACGTCAACATCGGTCTGGCCATCGCCATGAACGACGCCGTAGTCGCTGCCGTGATTCACAAAGCACAAGGGGCGAGTATCGCGGAAATCGCCACCTGGCGCCACGACATCGCACAACGCGCCCGCAGCGGAAAGCTCCGCCCCGTAGATATTGCCGATGCAACTTTTACCATCAGCAATCTCGGTATGTATCAGGTGGACCGGTTCTGCGCCATCATCACTCCACCGCAAGCCGCGATTCTAGCCATAGGAAGGATTGCGGATCGGGTCGTCGCTCTCGAAGGAAGGCCTGCGGTCCGCCCAATCATATCCATGACTATCTCCTGCGATCATCGCGTCATCGCTGGGGCCCAAGCAGCGATGTTCTTGACTGACCTCGCGGAAGCTCTGCGGAACCCTTCGAAACTCCTGGATTAGAGTCTCTCTGTCTTAGGATTTTTCCGTCGTGGGGAAAACCAGACATCGTTAGAGAATCGGGCTTTTTCACCAACCTTAGGAATTTTCTTTCTTACGTCCGCTGCGAGCCTCCTCTTTTACTGCTATCCTTGGCGCGACATTCCGGTGAACTGGCTCAGTCCATCGTAATGAAGCAACATCTTCAGCACAGAAAACCTACCTATCAAGGGACCGACGATGGCGAAACTTCATCATTTAGTCATTGCATCAGTCCTTATCAGCACCTACTCGTTTCCGCAAGGGCTGGATCGGCACGTCGACAGGATCTTTGTGAATGGCAAGATTTGGACTGAGGACGACACACAGCCACAAGCCCAGGCTCTGGCCGTGAGCGGCGACACGATTATCGCGGTCGGCAGTGATCGGGACATTAAGGCGCTAGCATCCCGGGATACCGCAGTGGTCGACCTTGAGCGACGCCTCGTCGTCCCCGGTTTTCAAGATTCCCATCTCCACTTCCCTGGGCGATCCGTAAATGAGATTGACCTGCATGGGGTGGAGACGCTCAAGGACTTTCAGCAACGCCTCTCAGATTTCGCCAAAGCGCATCCGTCTTTGCCGTGGATCACTGGACACGGCTGGGGCTACTCCGCCTTCCCCAATCAAACTGTAGACAAGAGATACATCGATGCGGTGATCTCAGACCGCCCTGTGTATTTGTTGGAACGAGACGGACACATGGGCTTCGGAAATTCCAAGGCTTTGCAGATGGCCGGCGTCACCAACTCCACTCCCGATCCGCCAAACGGGCACATCATGAAAAGCGCCAGTGGCGAGCCGACCGGTGAATTCAAGGAGATGGCCCAGGATTTGATCTTCAGCAAGATCCCTCGCCGCACGATGGAAGACCAGTATCAATCGCTGCTCCAACACATGGATGAGGCCGCTGCCGCCGGTCTCACTGCCGTACAAGATGCATATACGAACCTCGACACTTTACCGGTCTTCGAGCGGGCCGCGGCAGCCGACAAATTGAAGCTGCGTTTTCGTTTTGCTCCTCCCCTTCTGCCAACTGTTAAAGATGCCGCTCCTCCCAAGCACAGGCTGGACACACCTCTTACTGAGGCGGATTTGGAAACCTACAAGAAATTGCGCGAGACATTCCAGGGGCCGCTGCTGAAGCTGATCGCCGTAAAAGGAGTTCTCGACGGAACCGTCGATGCAAAGACTGCCGCCATGTTTGATCCGTACGTCGGCGGGGGAAAAGGTATTCCATTCTGGGAACAAGATGACCTCAACATAACTGTTGCTCTCTACGACAAAGAAGGATTTCAGGTCATGTTGCATGCCATCGGCGACAAGGCCATCAACATGGCTTTGAATGCTTTCGAGTATGCGGCTAAAACGAACGGCACAACCGGGCGCCGACACCGTATCGAACACGGAGAGGTACCCCTGCTCTCCGATCTCCCTCGCTTCAAGCGGCTTGGCGTGATCGCATCTACGCAAGCCATGTTCGCGAACCCGGACGCGACTGTCTTGGAGAACTTCGCTCCGCTGCTCGGTCCAGTGCGTGCTTCCCATGCTGATTCTTTCAAAATCTACGATGATGCTGGTGTCGTACAAGCCTTCGGCAGCGACTGGGGAGTCTTTCCATTCGAGCCATTACCAGCAATCTATTGCGCGGTGACTCGGATGACCCCAGAAGGAACGCCTGCAGGTGGATGGTATCCGGCAGGAAGAATTTCAGTGGAAGCCGCTCTGCGGCACTTTACCCGAGATGGCGCTTATGCGACCTTCGACGAAAACGTGCGTGGATCTCTCAGCCCCGGCAAACTGGCCGACTTTGTCGTGCTGTCGAAAGATATTCTGACAATCCCGCCAGCCGAGATTCTGACAACCAAGGTTCTCCTCACTGTCATGGGTGGAAAGGATACGTATCGAGGCGCACTACCTTCAGTTGCTGCGATGAGTCCCGCGGCCACTCACACCGCATTGAGTCCGTGAGCCCGAAATTGTTCGCACACGGTGCGAACGAGTTCGGCTGATGGCGGCCGAATCTCGTCAAGCGTGTAAGCCAAATGAAGTTCCTTCCACTTGAATCTTCCCATCTGATGGAATGGAAGGACATCAACTCTCTGCACGTTGTTGAGTTCTGCGACGAATTCCGCGAGATGACCGATATCATTGATATTGTCTGTGAAAGTGGGAACAAGGACGTAGCGTAGCCACACCGAACGCCTGGCAGCCGCCAAGCGACGTGCGAATTCAAGAACCGGCTCTAGCTCCATTCCGGTAAGCCGACGATGTATGTCTCGATCCCAGCATTTGATATCGAGCAAGACGAGATCTATTACTTTGAGATCCTCTTCTGACAACCGATGTCCAAAACTCCCATTGGTGTCCAGAGCCGTATGGATGCCCATCTCGTGAGCGGCCCCGAGCAGCTTGACCGCGAAACGATCCTGCATGAGCGGTTCGCCACCGCTGAGTGTGAAACCTCCCGACATTGTGCGCAGTCCATGGCGATACTTGCGCAACTCTGCGGTCGCTCTTTCGATGGTTACGGGGATTCCCTTGTTCAGTGTCCAAGTGTCCGGATTGTGACAGTAAAGACAACGAAACTGACAGCCGGTCGTCCACGCCACAACGCGAACTCCGGGGCCATCGACCGCGGACCCTGTGGTGAACGAATGCAGAAATCCCATTTCCCCGCTTGCGAGTGCTGCCCGCACTTCGTCATCCGAGACAGTCGAACTCCAGGTACCACGCAGTTCGAATGGGCTCTTAGCTTCGAGCGGGGGATATTGAGTCGGATGTGCAACGCTCATGATCTAGTTTCCATGAAAGGTCCGATTAATTACGTCCATTTGTTGTTCACGGGTAAGTCGGACGAAATTTACGGCGTATCCTGAGACGCGGATCGTAAGTTGCGGATACTTCTCCGGATGGTCCATAGCGTCCAACAGCGTATCGCGGTTCAGCACATTGACGTTCATGTGGTATCCGGTCACTCCAAAGAAAGCATCCAGCATTCCACGGAGGTTCGCGACGCGATCTGCCATCACACGTCCCAGACTTTCCGGAACCAGCGTGGAGGTGAGAGAAATGCCATCAGCGGCGTCTCGATATGGGATCTTGGCGACAGAAGCTGCCGAAGCGTGGATTCCACGTTTGTCACGTCCGTGCATCGGATTGGCGCCCGGGGCGAACGGCTCTCCACGACGGCGGCCATCGGGAGTATTGCCGGTGTTTTTCCCGTAGACCACGTTCGAAGTGATCGTCAGAATGGACTGGGTATGCAAAGCGTGACGGTATGTCGGGTATTTCCTGAGCTTGCTCATGAAAGTGGTCGCCAGCCATGAAGCAAGATGATCGACACGATTATCATTGTTACCGAACTGCGGAAACTCCCCTGTTATTTCGTAATCAGTAATCAGCCCAGTTTTATCGCGAATCACTTTCACCTTTGCGTAATGCATTGCCGATAAACTGTCCGCCACCACGGACATGCCTGCCATTCCGAAGGCCATGGTCCGCAGTGGAGCGTAATCGTGCAACGCCATCTCAATGCGCTCGTACGCATACTTATCGTGCATGTAGTGGATGACGTTCATGGCGTTCACGTAAACTCCAGCCAGCCAGTCCATCATCTTTTCGAACTTATTGATGACATCGTTGAAATCCAGATAATCACCTCGGACTGGTTCGCTTACGGGTCCTATCTGTTCGCCGTTGATTTCATCTCTGCCGCCATTGATGGCGTAGAGCAGGCATTTCGCCAGGTTGGCACGCGCCCCGAAAAACTGCATCTGTTTTCCGATGAGCATCGGAGAAACGCAGCAGGCAATGGCGCCATCGTCTCCCCAGGCACGGCGCATGATCTCATCACTTTCGAATTGGATGGAACTGGTCTCGATCGCCACCTTACAGACGAAATCGCGGAACCCCTCGGGCATTCGTGGCGAATACCAGATGGTGAGATTCGGTTCGGGGGCAGGGCCAAGGTTATAGAGAGTCTGCAGAAAACGGAAACTTGTCTTCGTTACAAGAGATCTTCCATCGTCTCCCATTCCTCCAATGGATTCGGTAACCCATGTCGGATCTCCGGCAAATAGATCGTCATACTCTGGGGTTCGCAGGAACCTGACAATTCGGAGTTTGATCACGAAATCATCGATGATTTCCTGGACTTGCTCTTCGTTCAGGACACCATGCTCCAGATCGCGCTCGAAATAGATATCGAGGAACGTCGAGGTGCGCCCCAGAGACATTGCAGCGCCATTTTGTTCCTTTACCGCTGCGAGGTATCCGAGGTAGAGCCACTGCACGGCCTCGCGGGAGTTCCGCGCCGGACCGGAAATATCAAAACCGTAATTCTTCGCCATTTGCTGAAGTTCTTTCAGCGCGCGAATCTGTTCTGAAAGTTCTTCCCGGTCGCGGATGATCTCATCGGTTGACTGCAAAGAATCGAGGCTCTCTTTTTCTTGTTGCTTGCGTCCGATGAGGCGTGCCACCCCGTACAGCGCGACTCGCCGGTAATCGCCGATGATCCTGCCGCGCCCATATGCGTCCGGCAGCCCTGTCAGTATGTGAGAACTGCGACAGCGCCGGATGTCCGCCGTATAAGCATCGAACACGGCGTCGTTGTGAGTCTTTCGATATTTTGTGAATGCATCAACAATGTGCTGATCCAACTCGTAGCCATAGGTTTTCAGAGCATTCGCGACCATGCGAAATCCGCCATTCGGCATGATCGCCCGCTTCAGCGGACCTTCGGTCTGGAGCCCAACGATGATCTCATTGTCCTTGTCGATGTATCCGGGCGCGTGCGCGGTGATGGAACTAGGGATCAGCGAGACATCCAGGACTCCTTTCTTCCGCTCTTCCACGAAAAGTTCGTTCAGCCGACTCCAGATCTTCTCTGTGCGGCTCGTGGCAGAAGCCAGAAACGAGTCGTCTCCCTCGTACGGTTTGTAGTTTTGCTGGATAAAGTCTCGAACGTTGATCTCGGTTTGCCACAGGCCGGGCTGGAATCCCGCCCACGGGCTCGTCGCCTTTTCCGCTTGAACCTGATCGATCGATAAAGTCGCCATGGTCCTCTCACCTTGAAGTTAGGCCGCCGTTTGTAGAAGCCCAAGCAGCGCGCCCGTGTGACGCGCGATCATGAGCTCTTCGTTCGCAGGAATAACCCAGACAGAAACCTTGCTACGTGACGAAGAAACGCGGGGTCCTATGCCGTTGTTGGCCTCGATATCCAAGTCAACGCCCAGCCAGGAACAAGCCTGGCAAATCCGTTTTCGAATTTCAGGAGAGTTTTCTCCGATGCCTGCGGTAAACACAATTCCGTCCACTCCTCCCAACACAGCGGCCAGAGAGCCGATTTCCTTCGCTGCACGGTATACGAAGTAATCGAGAGCAAGGCGTGGATCTGGCTGATCGCTGGCGAGTAACTCCCTCATGTCATTGCTGATGCCAGAGATGGCAAGGAGTCCGGACTTCTTGTACAGCAGGTTCTCAACCTCTTTTGCGGATAGGCCGAGATTCTGGAAAAGGTAAAGGATGACGCCGGGATCCAGTGCGCCGGGTCGTGTACCCATACAGAGTCCATCGAGCGCTGTGAATCCCAATGTGCTGTCTATGCTTACTCCCGCTTTCAGTGCGCACATACTGGCTCCGCTGCCGAGATGTGCGACGATCACACGACCGCCGGCAATTTCTGGAGTGACCTCAGGCAATACAGATGCGATGTACTCATACGAAAGGCCGTGAAACCCATAGCGTTGCAGGCCGGATTTACGAAGATCTTTGGGAAAGGGAATCAGTTTAGCGACCTCTGGGTGAGAGCGATGAAAACTGGTATCGAAACACGCAACCTGGGGCACATCGGGCATCCGCTCGGCGATTCTCTCGATGGCAGCGAGATTGTAGGGTTGATGCAGGGGCGCGAGAGGAATCAATTCGTAGAGCTCTACCAGCACATCTCGCGTTACGAGAACGGGTCGATCATATTTGGCGCCGCCGTGAACGACGCGATGTCCTACGCCACAGAGGTAAGCAGAGCCGAATCTCGAGCGTAGCCATGATGCGAGTGCATCGATTGCGGCACGACCGTCCTTTACGCTTGCGTCGAGGGAGGTCTTTGCCAGAACGTCACCATTGCCATCCTTCGCCGATAGCGTTGGTGAAGTTCCAATGCCTTCGATTTGTCCCTTTGCCTCAGTCTGCCATTTTTGCGCAGGCGGACGACTGACGACCCAGAATTTCAGGCTCGAAGATCCAGCATTGATTACAAGCGCATGTTCACTCATCGCCAGCGCCTATCCTTTCTTCCGTCGAGCGTGGGCTGCCATCATCGCGACGGCGCAACTCGCGATGCGCGAACGAACGCTGTCCGCGCGGCTCGTAAGGATGATCGGTACGCGAGCTCCCAGAACAATTCCGGCACTGTCTGCCTTGGCGAGGAAGGTTAGCTGCTTGGCGAGAATGTTTCCAGCTTCGAGGTCAGGCGCCAATAAGATATCGGGATCTCCAGCCACGTCGGACTGAATGCCCTTTGTCTTCGCGGCGTCCTTGCTGATTGCGTTGTCAAATGCCAGAGGTCCGTCGAGAATTCCGCCTTTAATTTGGCCACGCTCCGCCATTTTGCATAGAGCGGCAGCATCAATCGTTGCCGGCATCTTCGATGTCACCGTCTCCACTGCCGCAAGAATCGCGACACTCGGCCATTCGCGGCCAAGAGCAACAGCAAGATCAATCGCGTTTTGGCAGATATCGACTTTGTCTTCCAATGTGGGGGCAATGTTGATTGCGCCGTCCGTCACAATTAAAACCTTGTGATAGGTGGGAACATCCATGACAAAGGCATGACTGATCCGGCGAGCGGTGCGCAGGCCTCCGTCACGAGAAACCACGGCGCCCATCAGTTCATCCGTATGCAAACTCCCCTTCATCAGAAGTTCGGCCTTCGCTTCCCGAAGCAATGCGACCGCTTTTGCAGCCGATGCGTGACTGTGCGGCGCGTCGACGATCTCAAATTTGGAAAGGTCAAGTCCCGCAGAATTTGCGGCGGATTGGATTTTCTCGCGAGGTCCCACAAGGATCGGTACGATGAGGCCTTTGCTCGCTGCCTCTACAGCACCAGAAAGCGATGTCTCATCACAGGGATGCGCTACTGCTGTTGGAATTGGCTCCAGGCTCTTGCACCTTTCGAGGAGTTGTTCGTACTTGCCGGTTCCTGTTTGCCTTTCCTGCACCAGGCTCATCACTATCGTGCCTCCTATTCTAGATTGAGAGCTTGGGACGGGCCGCACGGCCCGTTTCACGTAAGAAGAAGGTGAGTGTGATCGCGATCGCCACACCCAAGAGAAGAGGTGCAAACGCTATTTGGTAGTGCCGCTGCTGCATCACATCGGCACCTCCGGAGAGACGATGCAGGACCCATCCAAACACCGGCCCAAGCAGCGCGCTGAACGTGAAGTTAAGAAAATTGACGACTCCTGTTGCAATCCCGCCTAACTGTGGAGGATTCACTTCTTTAATGATGGTGTAAGGCAACATGGCAGCGCCGGACGCGATTCCCGCAGCTAGACCCAGAACATAAGGAGGCAGTCCGTCGCGGCTTCCGAAGAGGATCCATGTCAAGCACAGCAGTAAAACTGTTGCCGCCGAGATGATGACTGGCTTCCGACGGCCGAGACGGTCGGACAAGAAGCCCAACAGTGGACATCCGACGATCCATCCCAATGGAACCATCGATGTGCGGATTACCGCTGACGCGTAATCGAAGGCGTGTGCCTCCTGCAGATAGCGAACACCCCAGATCATGTCGAAGATTGTTGTCGGGATAAACAGCAGGCCTGCGATCAGACCGCACAAGATGGACTGGGGATTTTTAAAGACGAGATAAAAACTCTGTATGACCCCTGATTCGCTGCTGGGTTTTTCAACCGGTCTGGTCTTCGGCAGAAGTACAAACAACACCGCCGCGATGACTAACACCGCGATACCTAATCCCATCCAAAATGTGTCCCAGGCAAGACCCTTCGCAATCCACGGACCTACAATGAATTGTCCTGCCGCGCCGCCTGCCATCCCAAACATCTGCGTTGCGCCGACAAGCGTTGCTGCTTTCGATGGGGGAAAGTACTCGCAGGCAATATAGATTGCGCCGACTGGCGCAAAAACCCCACCGGCACCCTGTAGTAGTCGGCCGATGCTGCCAACGGTGCCGTCGCCAGTCGCGAACAGCAACGCTCCGAGACCGGCGATGGCCGCTCCGATCGGAACAACCTTGCGTGGTCCCAGCCAGTCCATCCCGGCACCCGCGACCAGGCTGAACGGAGAGTACCCGTAGTAGAAGAGACCAATGATCCCGGCCATGCCGACCGCACTTACTCCGAAGGCCCCCGACATCTGAGGCAGCATGACCGACGGGGCGGAGCGCAGCACATATTGGAAGAAATAAAAAATCGCGGCGACCAACCATGCGATCGCCGCGACTTTGACGTCCACTTTTGGCGTGGGGCCATCCCCTGCTCTGGGGACAAGCGTGGGCGTGTTCTTTCCGACAGTCGGTGTTTTAGTTTCAGTCGCCATGACTGTGGATTAACAGAGCACCAGAGACACAGCTAAGCCGCCTTCAGACGTTTCCTTGTACTTGGCATTCATTTCTTTTGCGGTGAGTGCCATTGCGGAAATGGTCGTATCCAGATCGACGCGCCGCTCTTCAGGAATTTCCTCGCTCGCGATGCAATACGCCGTCCAAGCCTTTACAGCGCCGTACGCGCATCGCTCGATGCATGGCACCTGCACGTAGCCAGCAACCGGATCGCAAGTCATACCAAGGTGATGTTCGAGCGCAGATTCGGCTGCATTTGAGACTACTTTTGGAGGCGCCCCAAACGCCTGAGCGATCATCGCCGCACCCATGGAAGATCCAACGCCGACTTCAGCCTGACAACCGCCTTCGGCTCCCGACAGAGTTGCATTGTGCTTGCAAAGGTACCCAATCGCCGCAGCTGCCAGAAAGCCGTCGCGAATCTTCTGCTGCGGAGTGTTGAGGTCATTCAGAGACTTCACGACAGCCGGAATGATCCCCGCCGATCCCGCGGTAGGAGCGGTCACGATGATGTGACCGCGGGCATTCTCCTCGCCCATCGCAAAGCCATAAGAGGCAATCCGCGTGACTGCTTTGCCGGCGTCTCCCTTTGTGCTGTTCTTCAAGTTGCGCGCCATGGCTTCAGCTTTACTGTGCAGCTTGATCGGACCGGGAAGAATGCTCTCGACCGTTAAGCCGGTATTAACGCCACGCAGCATGACCTCAGAGACCTGGTCGAGAAATTCCCAAACGTCTTTTTCGTTTTTTCCCGAGATTGCCAGTTCGTTCGCGAGCAGCAACTGGGGGAGTGGAATCTTGTCATCGACCAAGTATTTTTGAAGGTCCTTTGCATGCTCGAATGGATACTTCGGCTGACCTTTGTCCGGCGGCTTATAGCCCTTCCACTCGATGAATCCACCACCAACCGAGTAATACTCCAATTCATAGAGTGTCTGATCCCCGGCGAGCAGTTTCCCAGTCATTGTGTTCGGATGATGGAAGTCGCCTTTTGTGGCATCAAAGACAATGTCGTTCAATGTCAGGTTGAGAGTTGTGGGACCAAGCGTAACTTTGTGCACCTCGTTGGGATTGTTGGCAAGTGAATCCAAAAACTCCGGCGGGCATGTGGCCGGAGCTTTTCCTAGCAAACCGGCGAGTGAAGCCCGATCCGTTCCGTGCCCCTTACCGGTCGCACTTAAGCTTCCGAACAAATGAACCTTCAATGCTGTTGCGCGCTTGAGCTGATCGTCGGGAAGCTTGGACACGCGTTGAAAAAAGTCGTAAGTGATGCGCATCGGTCCCATGGTGTGAGAGCTTGAGGGGCCAGGACCAATCTTGTAGAACTCCTCCAGTGTCGTCATGATCGGACCCTTCGAAGCCTCGATCTGATTGATTACTTGAGAAGCGGCAGGCTGCGCTGACGCTGCTGGAGCATCCGAAGACGGCTTCTCCGTGCAACCTGCGAGGATCGCGGCAGCAGATGCGGCCAGTGCCGTGTAGCCAAACTGACGCCTGCTTACAACGGTTGGGGATTCGACTTTGGGAGTACTTGGGCCGCAAGTCGAGCAGCCTCCGGTACTGCACGAGCCGCATGAATCTTTGGGATTACCGATTATCTGCAAAGGATTTTTCATTGCCTTTCTCTTTTCCTGATTCACGACAGGAATTCATTGGAACCGCACGCTCGGTTCAAAGTTAATAAATGCAGAGAGTCTCTTAATGAAGCCACTTGAAGCCCTTGCTGGGACGGCAGAGCACAGGATGCCTCCAATAAAATGTCGAACACCGCCCCGTCCCGGAGAACTGTCAGTACTACTAGAATGTGATCCGCGATTGTGACGCAAACATCTGGGCTAGCCTGGCTGGCAAGGGCAGTCGTCAAATTTCGGAGTAGTCGAAGGTCAAAGAATCAGCCCAAAGAGAAATGCAGTCAGGAATTATTCTCGCGGTGGGCACGAGCGAAATGATTCCACAAACAATGTCGGCTCCCATGGCCCAAGTAGACCTCTGGAGGGGCAAACCAACCACAGGGCTCGGAGAAGCAAAACTGTCACTCAAATGCAATTGGCGAGGACGGTCTTCAAAGAACGAATGAAGCAGGTTCAGTTTCCAAGCTGGCCGACTCAGGTGCAAGCTGGTGTTGAGTTTGAACCTGAACCCGATCCAGGACGGCGGTCGAGCCTGGTGCGCGGACGAAGTGGGCGTGATGCAGGATCGTGATCTTTTCTAAGTCCTTCCCTGGGCCAGCGGCTGCACCTCCATCCTGGATCTACGCGGCGGTCTCAAGTTCACGAACGGGCGCCTTCTGCTTCAAGATGCGGACAAATTCCCGCATCCACGCCGGATGATCAGGCCAAGCTCGTGCCGAGACCATTGTCCCGTCGACCACCGCTTCGGTATTGACGAATTCCGCACCTGCCGCTTTGATGCCCGGTTCCAGCGCTGGATAGGCAGCCGTTCGCCTACCCTTCAATACCCCGCATGCGGCCAATACCAGTCCAGCATGGCAAAGCTGAGCGACAGGTTTCTGGTTCTCAAAGAAATGCCGGACGATCTTCTGGCAGGCTGAATCATTGCGAATGTATTCTGGCGCCCGACCTCCCGCCGGGATCACCAAGGCCGCGTAGCCTGAGGGATTCACGTCCGCAAAGGCGACATCCGCGTCCCAGCTGTAGCGAAAATGGTAAAGGCTGCGACATTGGTTATGCTCCAGCCGCCAGCTCCTGCGAGAGAGCCAACCGCGTGGATGCATGCACCGTCGCAGCCCTTGATGCGATCACTGCTTTCGCAGTTCCAAACCCCAACTGCTCCTCGCAGAAACAGTCGGTTTTTTCGGGTCTGGCTGCTCTTCAGGTTGCCCTGCCGGGCAGATCACTCAGCCTACTTCGGACTGACAAGGTTTATTTCGTCAATCCTTTCAGCCGTCGACGCCGACCAAACTAAACAGTTGCCTCATCGGTGTCAATGCAATTCTCAGCGTGGAAACGAAATATCTGTGAATGGAATTGTGGAAAACGCAGAAATATGGATTGTTTCTGCTTTCGCTCCGCCCTGCGAGCTGAACCCCTTCGCACGTTCACCCACCACCGGAGGAGACCTGCCATGAGACTCCGTTCCAACGAATTCTGCCCAATTCATAAATCGCTTTCCTGCTGCGGACGGGAGACCCTTCCCAATCCCCGGCTCGTAAGACTAGGAGTTCAGCGGGTCGAAGATCCGCACCACCCGCGAGGACATCGGGAACTGCGATCCCCCGCGGAAATCCCGAAAATTGATGAACCGGAAGGTCCGAGAACAAGGCGGCATCTGCGGGATCTGCCACGAAGAGTTCACCGACTACGATATCGTCCCAGATCACAAGAATCCAAAAGGAATGGGCGGAGCCTGGAGGGACGATCATCCAGACAATATCCAAGCAACACATTGGTGGTGCAATTCGGACAAAGGGTCAACGCGGATGGACGATTAACGGCCGATCACCGCTTCGACTTTGTGAAGTGTTCTCTAGTAGTAATACTTCGTCTTCATTGTCCATTCACTCTTCGGGTAATGCTCATGCAATAACAGGAACGCCTTCTCCGACCATTTCGTCGTCTCCGCGTCCGTGCACCCGAATCGCGTGGAGCGCACCACAAGGTGGAGGGCCTCGGGCACTCGCTCGTCGTCCGGGTGCAATTTGGCATACGCGAGCACCTCGGCTGCTAGGACGTTGGGCGCAACGGCAACGCCGGCTAGCCTCGCGGTTTCCTCCTTGAGCTGCGCAACCTCGGTCCCCGAAAGATATGCCGGAGCCGGTACGCTCGGATCGCGATCAGCCCGAATACGGCCGCCCCCATCTTTCAATGGCTCACACCACCAGTTGTCGCGGAAATTGTCGATCTCGCCCAAGGTCGCGGACCGCAAGAGTCCCGTCCGCACATACGGGCTCAGCCCCGGATTCCGCAACGTTAGAAAGGCCGCCGCAAAGCGCTTTTGTTCGTTCGTCTTTGCCGACCGGAACGGCTCCATCGTCGTCCACAACGGCTTGTCCAGTTCCTCAATCAGGGGCTGCAGCTGTTCCGCCGCCGCCATGTTTTCCAGCACCGTCGCCCGCGTCCAGGTGCTGCGGGCCAGTTCCCGCCGCAGCGGCGCCGGCAGAGATTCCGACTTCGCCGACTCGACTAGCAACTCAAGAGGCATTCGCTGCGCGAAAATTTCCGCCGAATAGTCGTTGAAGAACGCCTTCTCCTTATCCCGCTTGCCGCGCTCCGTCAGCTCTTGCTCTTCGTCTCCATCGGGAAGGCCATCGCCCATATCCAAGCCGATTTGCGCCGGAACCTCGTCCGCATGGCTGAGAAAATCCGCGATACTGGTGCTCAACCTCTGCCGCTCATCATTAAAGAGATTGCGCATCCCGTGCGCCAGCTCATCGTCCGGGCAACTGAGCCACATATCCAGCTCCTTCCGCGCGGCCACCTGATCTTTCCCGCGTGCCATCAATCGCAGCGCGTAGTAGCGCACGCTCGTGTATGCAGGAGA
>Ga0335081_10000852_pt1 | contig 49164 bp, 48 predicted proteins | sample Lox_Sample_35_FD_206713 | JGI IMG/M metagenome (GOLD analysis project Ga0335081, IMG submission 206713) | Soil microbial communities from Loxahatchee National Wildlife Refuge, Florida, United States - Lox_Sample_3.5 | ecosystem: Environmental > Terrestrial > Soil > Wetlands | place: USA... | reverse complement strand
GTGTCCGGATCCATGGCCATCGGCAGCGCCGTAGGAGCGAAGAAGGAGTACATCTATTCCGCGATTACCATGGTAGTCATCTGGGCCCTGATCATGGTCGTGTTTATCCCGTTTGTATCGAATGCCCTCCATCTTCATCCGGGAATAGCGGGGGCATGGGTGGGAACATCCGAGTTTGCTGATGCCGCAGGTTTCGCCGCTGCCAGCGCCTATGGACGCTTGGCCGGCAATGAGGATGCTGCAATCCAGGGCTTTACATTAATGAAGGTCATCGGTAGGGACATATGGATCGGCATCTGGTCTTTCGTCTTTGCCCTTATCGCCTGCCTGAAATGGGAGAAGGAGGAGTGCGGGGTGAGACCGAGCGCAATGGAGATCTGGTGGAGGTTCCCGAAATTCGTATTAGGATTCTTTGTGGCATCGCTTGTAATGACATACATCGTTGCAGGCTACTCCCCGGCGGATTTCAAGGCCCTGGTGAAGCCACAACTCTTCGGACCTCTCGCGGCGATTCGCACATGGGCCTTCATTTTCTGTTTTATGAGTATCGGGCTCACGTCGCGATTTAAAGAGCTTAAGGAAGCCGGATTAAAACCCGCCTTGGCATTCACCGCAGGGGTCTTAGTCAATGTGACGCTGGGGTTCCTGCTTTCCGTTTATGTATTCGGAGATTATTGGGCGCAGCTTGGCAAGTAAAAATCGGCAGGATAGGCCCGTCGTGGCCTGATAAAACGGGAAAAGGCAGGAATGTGTATTGAGAAAGCAGCAGTTCTTTGATCGCAGAGGCCGCAATGAAAAACTGACAGGAGAAAATATCGGAGTGGCTTTGATAATGCATGCTAAACTGCCAACTGATTCTCTGCGTGCTCTTATGCTACGGAAATTGACGGCTATGGACGGGAAAAGAAGAGGTGGGCATGAAAAACGAATGTATGAATTGCAGGTTTTTTGACAATCGATCCGCAATGATAGAGGGTGTTTTCCCCGGATTAAATTCCCTCAGTTCCGCCTACGGCTCCGTCTGGGCCGAGTCAGGCGTCTGCAGCCTCCATGATTTGTTCCTCTCCCCTTGGAGGCGGTGTGACGATTTTGATAGCGGCAAAATGGATTATCCTCCCTCAAGGTAGCAGTCTCTCATCGGGAAGAAATGCAAGCAGACAGCGACATTCCTTGTCCTGTCTGCTTTTTTTTCTGCACATATGCTCGGTTAGAGCCCCGTTACCCGAAGTTTTAAATTATCCGTCACTCAATAAAAGAATCAGCGTGATCGCGGCCTCCTGGATCCTGACTTCACAGGCTTGTTCAATTCAGGCGAGAGGATGAGTTTTGGAGGTATTCTCTGTGCACCCAGGATTTCGACCAACTGGTCAAGTGCCGCGGCAATGGTCTTCAGGTTCTTTGTCTTCAACTGTTCGAGCCCCGAAACCAGGAGTCCCTGGGCTACTTCGGGCGCTCTTTTCACGAGGTCTTCTCCCTTGCCGGTAAGTTCGACACGAACGACACGGCGGTCTTCTGTTGAACGGACACGACGAACGAGGCCGTGGGTCTCGAGGCGGTCCAGTATCCCCACTACTGTCGCAGGGTGGAGGTGCATGCGCATAGCGATTTCCGAGACCATGATCGGGGCGCCCTGTGCGATGGTCTTGATCGCCCAGAGCTGAGGACCGGTCAGCCCTGTCTTGTGCTCGGCCTTTTTAGAATGTTCGTTCACGACCTGGAACACCCTGCGGATGTTGTCTATGATCTCCGCTACGGTATCGGTTTTTTCCGCCATCGGAACCTCCAGTTTCTCTCTTGACAAGGGGAAAGCTTTGTGATACAAATGTTATGTACAAAAACTATTGTAACACAAATCAATTATCTGTCAAATAAATATTTGATATCGATCATGGAGCCTAAGGTAAAGAACAACCGCTTATTGAATGGACCGTCGGGAATGGACAAGATTCACAGCCCTTAAATTGCCGTTTCAGGTCAATTGCCGAATACTTATCCCAAGAAAAGGAGATTGTGTATGATCATCGCAAACCGTAAAGTATCTTCCCTTGCCGTGCTGCTTCTTGTCGCTTTGTTTCCTCTCTGCGGCTGTCCGAAAAAAGCAGAGGTAGCGTCTGCCCCTGAGGCGCAGGCCCCGGGAGGACCACAAAAGGAAATGGTAACGCAACCGGCAACTCCGTCACCGGAAAGTGCACGGCAGGCTGAAGAGATGAAGGAGAAGGCAGGAACCGCTGCACAGGCTTTAAAACCGATCTATTTCGATTTTGATAAATATTTTATTCGCGACGATGCAAAGGACGTGATGAAAGCGAATGCAGCCTGGCTCAAGGCGCATCCGCACGTGAAGATCAGGATCGAAGGCAACTGTGATGAAAAGGGGACCAAAGAGTACAACCAGGCGCTGGGTCAGCGGCGCGCCACCAGTGCGGAGAAATACCTGGTGGATTTGGGGATCTCCAGCAAACGCATCTCGCTCATTAGTTACGGCAAGGAGAAGCCGGTGTGCACCGAGAGCGACGAGAGCTGCTGGCAAAAGAACAGAAGGGACGATTTCGCGCCCAACGAATAGCCGGTTGCCTGATCATGGCTTGAATAGAATTTTTGTTCATGCGTGGAGGATCGCGTGAGCATCCCTGCTTTTGACTATACCGTGCTCGCTGTAGCTCTCCTCATCGTCGGATATAATGCAATGAGGAAATCCCGGATTCACGATAGACAGAAAGATCCGGCCTCGAAAGCAAATGTCCGTACCTGATGAAAAGACGGTACAGCGAACGATCCTCTCGCCGGGAGGTCGGGATGCACTATTTCGACAGCGTCAGATGGGGCAGGTTGAGGGCTGATCTGGCAAAAGGACCCATGCAAGGTCTGCTTTCCATCAAGAAAGGCGTGCGGGTGGACAAAAGGCATGCGACCCTATCGACGAAAGAAGGCAAGCGTAACTACAAACTCATTTCGCTCAAGCTCAAAGTGTATCAGGGTATCTCGGACCTTGGCGCCCGGGTATATTCACTTATGTGGTCCGGGAAGAAGGATCCAAGCCAGGATCCGCGCGTAAAAGATATAACTGCCCGGATCAGAAGATACGAAACACAGATCGAATTCATGGAAAAGAACTTGAAAAGCGCTGCTCGAAATAAGCTGGGGAAGTCAACATAATTCCTCCCTTCATACCTGTTGTCTTCCCATTGGGTGCCGAAGGACTGCCACCCCCCTTCGGCACCCTGTTCTTTTCAATAGAGACGTGGTTGAGCGGGGCTGACCATAATGGTGAAATAACAGGTAAATGCCTGGTGTCATCTTCCTGCCCCGTTTGATCTCACAAGTCGATCATTGCGTCGAAATGCGTCTCTGAAATATTGTAACATCCTTAAAATTCTATGCGAAAAAAAATTGTAGAGGGATCGGTCCTTTTCATCAGTATCCTGAAGTGGCTGTTCCTTGCGACCTGCATCGGCGTCATCGTCGGTATCTCGACGGCTGCATTTTTGAAACTGTTGAACATAAGCATCTCCAACGCAACGAAGCATCACTATTACTTTCTTTTGCTTCCAGTGGCGCTGTTCCTGAGCGCCCTTCTCGTCAAGGTCTTTGCACCCGACGCTGAAGGCCATGGAACGGAGAAGGTCATTGAAGCGGTTCACCGGTACTCAGGAAAAATGAACGTGATGGTCGTCCCGGTGAAACTTGTAGCCACGATCATAACGATAGCCTTCGGTGGATCGGCAGGCAAGGAGGGGCCAGCGGCCCAGATCGGCGCGGCCCTTGCTTCGGCTTTTTCAGGGCTCTTGCGCTTCGGCGACAGGGACCGGAAAAAACTGGTCATCTGCGGGATCAGCGCCGGCTTCGCCACGGTCTTCGGTACGCCTATCGCGGGTGCGCTTTTCGGGGTAGAGGTTCTTTTCGTAGGGTCCATGCTCTATGACGTGCTCCTCCCGTCCTTTGTGGCAGGCATCGTGGGTTATCAGGTGTCGTCCGCATTGGGGATCACGTACTTTCATGAAGCTGTCAGCCTTGTGCCTGCATTCAGCAGTTATTTCTTCCTGAAGGTCTGCCTGGCCGGCCTGTTCTTCGGCATCTGCTCGCTCATCATGATCGAAACACTGCGCCTTTTCGAACGGCTGAGCCACCGGGCAAAGGTCTGGAAGCCCGCCAAGGGTCTGATCGGCGGCCTGGCGCTCATACTTCTAGCTTGGCTCTCGTCCACCCGCTATCTCGGTCTCGGCCTTGACACGATCAAGAGCGTACTCTCTGGCGGAGAGGTGCCCGGCGGAGCGTTTCTGCTCAAAATACTGTTCACGGCGATCACGCTCAGCTTCGGCGGGAGTGGCGGCATCGTAACCCCCATCTTTTTTACCGGCGCCACGGCAGGCCATGCCTTTGGCAGCGTCCTGGGGTTCGATCCGGCGCTGTTCGGCGCCATCGGGATGGTCGCGCTTCTCGCCGGCGCGGCTAATACACCGATATCGGCAAGCATCATGGCGATCGAGTTTTTCGGGCCTCAAATCGGCCCCTATGCCGCCGTCGCGTGCATAATCAGTTTTCTCATGACCGGACACCGGAGCGTGTATCCGAGCCAGGTCCTGTCGCTGGCAAAGTCGTCGTCGCTCACCGTGGCCAAAGGCAGCGAGATGAGAGACGTAGGAGCTGTGGAATACCGGCTCCGTCCGAAAAGTGTGAGCAATATGTTATTGAAATTTGTAACCTGGCTACGAGGACAGTAACGCTCGTAATGGCACGCATGATGACCGTTATTTGCCTCCTGCTATCATCTATGGAGAGATCTTCGACCTAAATATTAATATTCTGCTACCCCGATATGTGCTTCAAATGATATTCTGCGTCTCCTGAGTGAACTGCCGTCATTACATGAGAGCCGGTGGAGTTCTTCATGCCGCGGCACTCGTCATCGGCCGGAGATCATCAGGTTTTGGAGAGTCGCTGCCGAGCCAGCTTCATGGCACCCTGCCGCTACCTGCAAGGAATCGCGGCAGGCATGTGTGGAGCCAGTGGGCAGCGGCATCTCGGAAAGACAAAGCAGTGCTTGCAGCACACGGACGGTCGGGAGCTTCCCGATCCTCGCCGTCACTTGTCCCTGACAGGGATAGGTCGCGGCTTGTGACCGTACCGCCCGGGCCGGTGAGACCCCGGCATGCGAACCGTCACTAGCACTGTTCGAGTGACGTTATGGCCTTGTGGAATAGTTGGCCATAGCCTGAGGAACGGTAGATACGACATCAAATTGCATTGACGTATGGTTTGAAGAAGTACCGAGGAAGAAGTACCACCATGTGGTGAGGGTGCCTCGGAAAATTGTTCAGCCAAAAGGGGGAATTTCTGACTTGTACGATAATATGTCGGTCAATTTCTTTTTGATAGTCTAAGCGATGTGCTATAATCGAGCTATGTGTGGCCGAAAGGAGGCATAGCTATGCTAAGAAAAATAATTTTTGCGGCGGCGTTTGTATTCCTTGCTTGCACAGGCAGTGCGGTATCCGGAGGTGCAACGAATCTGGTCGTTGACAGCCAATTCGTAAGTGATAAGCTCGGCAAGCCGGGCTGGATCATTCTGGATGCAAGAATGGCAGAGGAATACAAGGACGGGCACATCCCCACCGCTGTAAATCTTGGCGACATAGCGGCTAAGGTCCTGCGTGACCCAACGCATCGGGCTTATACTGTCGTTCCAGCCATAGAGAAGAAGCTAGGAGATGCCGGCATTGGAGACGACAAACACGTCATTGTTTACGGGAATGCAGCAGACTCTTATTATAACGCCGTCAATTTCTGGATTCTGGAATTTTTGGGGTGCAACAGTTCGCAGTTATCCTGTACTGCTCACTATTTTGATGGCGGTATCGAACAGTGGGAGTCATACGGAGGGAAATTGGAGGTCCAGGACTCAATGCTTCCCAAAACTCAATTTAAGGCGAAGGTGGTCTCATCGCGACTGGCAACATCGGAAGAAGTGCTACGAGTAGTGAAAGGGCAGGCAAAAGCCGTTCTTATCGATGCGAGAACCGATGCTGAATTCCATGGTTCAGATATCCGTGCACTACGGGGCGGACACATTCCTGGTGCGGTGAATATAAAGGTTCAGAAGAATTATGATGAGAAAGACTATAAGATGTTGCCAGTATTGGAGCTAAAGACCCTGTATAAGGACATACCAATAAAGGAGAGGGTTATCGCTTATTGCCAAACAGGAACGCGTGCCGCATATACCTATCTTGTTCTCCGTCAACTGGGTTATGAAAATGTTTCCAACTATGATGACTCATGGATGGTCTATGGGAGCAATGTCAACTATCCGGCTGAAGACGAGCAGTGGTTCAATTTTATAGAAGTTAACCAGACAGCAAAAGAAGTCAAGGTACTCAAGAAGGAGCTGGATGAGCTACGGCAGAAATAGTGGGGGCATGTCCTTCATGAGAGGTGACATATAAAGATTATCAATTTAATGACCCGTATTATTGATGCCGCACAGTTGTAGGCGAAAATCGCAACTTCCTGGCCGTTTCCAAATGCTCTGTTTCAGAAGGCAGTTCTTATTAGTATCGGAGGAGTTAATTTGCAGAATATTGTACTATCGGGTTCACCCCCCGTAGGCCGTCGGTTCAAATCCGGCCCCGCTACCAACCTAATCAGGGGGTTACGACTAAAACTGTAGCCCCTTTTTCTTGTCCTTAAGATAAATACGTGATACACTTAACAGAGAATGGATGCCGTCAATCCACTTCTCGTAAGTTCTATTATTAATTATGAATCCTATCTGCATAGTAGACGACGAATCTTCAATCTGTTCCACTATAGCCGGCATCCTGAAGGATGAGGGGTATCAGACCGTCGAATTTACAGATCCCGAGAGCTTCTGGCAGAAACTTGATATCATGGAGCCCTCGCTCGTTCTGCTGGATGTCTGGCTTCCGGGAATGGACGGCATGCAGCTCCTGAAAAGACTGCGGGACCGGTTCCCGCTGCTCCCCGTCATCATGATGAGCGGCCATGCCCGTATTGAGGCGGCGGTTACGGCCATCAAGGCCGGAGCGTATGATTTTCTGGAAAAACCGCTGCATCTTGAAGTCCTGCTCGACAAGGTTGCGTCCGCACTGAAGCATCGGCCCGCAAGTCGCGGCGCGGACCTTCCTTCGGACACGAGGCTTGAGACAGCTGATGCCGATCTTTCGATCCCTCCCGGGACGGTGGAAGTGGCGGATTCCCCCGTACCGCAGCGCACCATCAAGGGGAACGTAGTTCTGAACGGCATCGGACTTCTCAGCGGCCGGAACACCGGTATCATTCTGAGCCCCCTCGGGATTCACGCGGGGATCGTCTTTCAGACGCTGGACGGCCAGACCATCAATGGCCATATTACATCCGTTGAGGATTACTCACAGCCTGGCGCAACGAAAACCTTCTCGGCCAACTCAACCTCCCTGGATAACGGGAGGCGGAGGGTACGTACCGTTGAACACCTTATGGCAGTCCTTTCCATGTACGGTATCACGAACGTCCTTATCAAGGTAGACGAGGAAATTCCGAATGTGGACGGATCGGCCAAGGACTTCTGCGATCTCGTAGAGGAAGCCGGGATCGTCGAACAGTCCGCCTCCACCAAGGTTGCCATCATCCGGCGGAAGATCGGGGTGGGGAATGAGGGCCGGCAGGAAAAGCATCTCTACGCGGAGCCTTTTGAAGGATTCGAGATATCGATGCGCGTTGACTATCCGCCGCCCATCGGCGAACAGATTCTCTCATTCAATCCGGCACGCGGCTCCTTTAAAAAGGAGATTGCACCGGCCCGCTCTTTCAACACATTCGAGAATATCGAAATGGCCCAGAAGCTCGGAAAGGTCGGAGGCGGGTATCTTCATTCCCACATTATTATGCATGACGGCAAGGTCATCAACACCGAACTCCGGTATCCCGACGAATTCGTGCGCCACAAGATATTGGACCTAGTAGGAGACCTCTATCTTCTGGGCTTACCCATAAGTGGGCGCATTATCGCCAACATGACGTCCCACGGATACAATCAGGCATTTGTGCAGCGCTTGTACCAGGCTGTCCAGAGCAGTACCCGGTGACGCGCGGGGGATAGCACTTGATTTTATGAGAAAGCCGCTTCAACGCGTTAGAGCTTGTTTACAAGCTGTCCTTCTCACTTATCTTTTGCTTTTGCATCCTTAACAGTTTGCCACTGCATGTTGCTCGGGCTCATGCATCGCCACCAAACCGCGACGTTCATACGTGAGCTTAGACCGCTTCTGCACCTCTGAACAATCGTCTGCGATTGCAGTCTTGCAAGTGTTCATGACAGGGATCAGGATTTGGTTGAAGTGAAGAATATCGATTGAATCATTTAGTATCTAGTCTTTCATGAATACAACACCAAGCGAAAGGGACTCACTGCTGCTTGTTACATGCAGAATTGTTGATGCGGTTATCATGTAGACTGAAAATCCTTCCTTACGCTTATAATGATTTATCAAAAAGTGGCACATCAATAGAGTCGGTGATGAAAATAATTCACTATTTTATTTAAAAAACTTGACACCCTTTTCGTCGTCTGGTATAAGCAGCCTCAAGAGTTGTTTATGTTGTTACAATTCGTTGTTAGCATTCAAAAAGTCAGGAGGTGATGTCAATGGACGGTGGCCCAAGTAGCTTGCATATCATGTATGATATAACTGTCACGAAGCAGTCGGTAATAACCATAGAAAGGGTCCGTCCGTTGCTCGTCTCTATCATGCACTTTTCCTCCTAGCCACAGTTCACTTCTTCCCATTATTCCCGATAACGCTTCCTGTGCCATGCAGAACACGCAAAATACGCATGGCCCGTGGATGTTCTTATTGATCACGGTGCAATCAGCTGAGGTACGGATAATGGACTTCATCGAAATCATTTCGTTTTCACGGCAACTTTTGAAAAAAAGATCACTTTTTGCCTTACTGCTGCTCACCTCGGTCTGTGGCGCAGCGTCCGCGGAAACTGCTCCGGAACCGGATTGGGCACCCCAACTACTGGGGATGCAAGCGACGATCATTTATCAAAATATGCCGTCTTTTCCAAGCCCTTACGAAGGACGGAACAGCCTGACGTTTGAAAACGGCGAAGGTCATGGGCACACTGAAACGTACGGCATCTATCTCGGCTCACAAATAGCCCCGTCTTTGCAGGCCTACCTTGATGTTGAACAGGCGCGAGGTAATGGGATAAGCCATGCCGTCGGGCTCGGCGGCATTACGAACGGTGATGTGATCCGGCAGGGTTCGGCAGATTTGGGAACCGGTCCGTACGTCGCGCGTCTCTACCTACGCTATTTCTATGCCTTGTCACAGGAAACAGACCCGACAATACGGGGTATGGATCAACTGCCGGGGGTTGAGGCCATAAGTCGGATCGAAATCAAGGCAGGGAAGATGGCAGCTACTGACGATTTCGATCTCAATCGCTACGCCAATAACACTCGGACCCAGTTTATGAACTGGGCGTTGATTAACAACACGGCATGGGATTTTGCCGCGGATACGCGGGGCTACAGCTATGGTATTCTCATTGAGTTGGTCAAGCCGTCCTGGAGACTAGCTTTCGGCACATATAAAATGCCGACTACGGCCAACGGTAGTGAGTTTGACAGTCACCTGAGTCAGGCCCGCGGTGATAATCTGGAACTCACGCTCAAGCCGAATCAACAGGGCACAGTGGTGCGCATTCTCGCATATCGTAATCAGGCGCGCATGGGTGATTACGCCGAGGCGACGGCGATCGGCCTCGCCACCTCCTCAGTACCTGATATCACCGCTAATGAACAGCTTGGACGCTCGAAATATGGCTTTGGACTCAATGTAGAGCAACCCTTGGCAGACGATGGAGAAACTGGAGCATTTGCCAGGATCGGCTGGAACGATGGCCATACTGAGGATTTTTGCTTTACGGAAGTTGACCGGCAACTCAGTACCGGCGTACAGGTGAGCGGTATACATTGGGGCCGTACGGACGACCGCGTAGGGATAGGTTATGTGTGGCACGGTCTGTCACCCGAGCACCGTGATTATCTGGCTGCCGGCGGCAGCGGATTCCTTCTCGGTGACGGCAGGCTCAATTACGAATTGGAACAGATCCTTGAAACTTATTACCGCGTTCAGCTCGGCCACTATGCGCAGCTTTCTCCGGATTTTCAGTATATACAGAATCCCGGCTATAACCGCGACCGTGGGCCTGTTGAAGTATATTCTGTGCGCTTACGTCTTAGCTATTAATATATCTGGAAGGAGCACATCCAATGAACATTTTTACTCAGCTTTATTACAAATACCGCAGGATGTCTAAGGCGATGAAGCCCTTTTTACTTACAGCGGGCCCCGGAATTATCGTGATCGTTGCCGAGGACGATGGCGGCTGCACCACGACCTACACCACTGGTGACCAGCACAATATTGATTTGCCAAGGGATATCAAAATAAGAAAGAGGCGTGACCACGAATACTTGACATACTTAAAATCGTGCGATAGCCTTTAATCAAAGTAAAAGGTAAATTTGCTTATATAAGTAAAACCTTATTTATGAGGAAATATTAGGAAGAAGTCATGAGAGCTGGATTAATACAAATCAGAGGGATTATTACGGCGGTAATGCTTTTCACGAGCACGGTGCATAGCGGTATAGGATAATAGGCAATTCTGCAGGTCCATTTACCGATTATCATTCACGCCCAACGCAGCAATATCATCAAGGGAGGCCATCATGAAGATATCCGTGATTTGTCTGTTCCTTTCTGCTGTCGTCCTCCTTTCATGTGATACCGTTTTTGCCGCTTCAACCGTTTTTGAAGTGGATCATGAGTTATATCCCTACTATCCGTCCCTGATCAAATGGAACAAGTCAAACGCAGGATTCACTGAACCGGCAGTCTGTGCCGGGTGTCATCCCCAGCAATATGAAGAGTGGACAGGGTCGGTGCACGCACTCGCGTTCCAGGACCCAATCTACCAAGGCGAACTCACCAAAGGTTTCAAAGCGGTGGGACATGATATCACTCGCCAGTGTGAAGGCTGCCATTCCCCGGCTGGTGTTTTGACGGGCCAGATCAAGGGCCCCGGCCTGACAGGCCTGAGTCCGTTGGCCCTCGCAGGGGTTTCCTGCGACATCTGCCATTCCATGAGCGGTGTGACCCACTGGAAGACGCCAAGTCATGAGCCGGAGAATGGCTCCTTCATTCTCACGCCGGGAGTTGACATGAAGGACGGAGTTACATTGATCAAGCGTGGCCCCTCTAAACCATCTGAAGGCTGCGGCGGTGGTTTTCACGAGTGCATGGAATCTCAGCTCCACACCCAGACTGATCTCTGCGCGTCGTGCCACCAAGTCTATCACTATGACAACCACTTCCCAATCGAGGCGACCTATCTCGAATGGAAGCATGGCCCCTATGCCCAGAAAGAAATTATGTGCCAGGACTGCCACATGGTAGATATGGAGATCTTTAAGCGATCGGCAGATTCCTTCCAGAAGCCGACCCGCCAGGAGTATCATCACTACTTTAACGGTGCGAACTATCTTCTCTATTACCTGGCGAAGGGTGCAGCAGAGAAGGCCGGTGATAAAGAGTTGGCCGCCAACCTCACGCAAAAGTATGAGATGGCTGTTGCGCGCCTCAAAGCAGCAGCGGACCTGGAAATTTTCCCCATTTACCACAACGGCAGGCTGACCGATGTTAAGGTCAGAGTCAAGAACATCCGCGCCGGCCACAACTTGCCCACTTCGCTCACAAATGTCCGGCAGATGTGGCTTGAGATCACCATGCGGGATGAAAAGGGAACTGTGATCTTGAGCAGTGGACTACTGGATGAAAAGGGGAATCTAACGCCCGATACGCGGCTATTCAATTCTGATGGGATGGGCAATGACTTTCACTTTGCCATTGACCCTTGGGTCGTCACTTCATTCTCCCGTCATGATACTATTCCGCCCCGGGGCTATAAGGATGTCTACTATGGCGTGGGACCGATGAAAAATAGTAAACATATCTTTGTTGACGCCAAGCTCCGATATCGTCAGGCTGGTCAGGAAGAAGCTGAAGCACTGCTTGCCGCTGTCCCGGCAGACATTAACCTGGAAGCCATCTATGGCATGAAGGAAGTTCCTGTCTTGCCGGTTGTGGACATGGTAGAAAAGAAGATGGATATCAAAACTTCACAAAGCTGATATTGTTCTTATGGTGACGGTTGCAAATACAGATTATGCTAAAGGCCTCGGGACGACTTTGTAGCCGTTTCCTCGAGGTTATGACCGCAGGGGCTAATGCCTCAGGTTTAGAGAGTATGAAGCAAACAATAAATAGAAGGGGGAAGACTATGAAAGCCAAATCAATCTTCATTTTGGCGCTTACTGTCACCCTGTTGGCGGCACTCTGTGTATTCGCCGCCGGCTGCGCCCACTGGCCCGCCACCCCGCGGTTGGAGCAGGTCGGCGGGCCAGGATACCGCCTTGCCGACGTGACCCGTCCCGGGCAGTCTGACGACCTGCTGGTGATCCTCGCCATCTCCGGCGGTGGCACGCGTGCCGCCGCGCTGGGTTACGGCGTTCTGGAAGAGCTGCGCCGCACTGAGGTGGTGGTGAACGGCGTGAAACGCCGCCTCCTCGACGAGGTGGATGTGATCTCAGCGGTGTCGGGAGGCACGCTGCCAGCCGCCTATTACGCCCTGCGCGGCGAGAAAACGTTCGAGGAGTTCGAGGAGAAAGTGCTGAGGCGCAACCTCGAGGGCGAGCTGGCGCGGCGCATCATCCTGAACCCGGTCAACTGGTTCCGTCTTCCCTCCGGGACCTTTGGCAAATCGGATCTCTTCGCCGAGCTCTATGACGAGACGGTGTTCAACCATGCCACCTTCGGTGACCTGCAGCGGGCCAACGGGCCCTTCGTGATTATAAACGCCACCGATGTTACCACGGGCGCCCGGTTCAGCTATACGCAGACCTACTTCGACGCTATCTGCGGCGATCTCTCGCAGGTGTCGCTGGGACGGGCCGTAGCAACCTCGACGGCGCTGCCGCCGTTGCTCACGCCCATCACCCTCGAGAACCGCGGTGGGACCTGCGGCAGGAAGACGCCGGCCTGGCAGACGGCTGCCGAGGCCGCTAGCGGCGAATCTGAGACGCCCGGTCGTGCCCTGCTCCGCTTCCGCGCGCTCAAGTCCTACGAGGACCCGACCCGCCCTTACATTCACCTCTTTGATGGCGGTCTCGCCGAAAATCTCGGTCTGTCCGAGGTGACCATGGCCTTCGAGCTCCTGAAGGTCGACCCGGACGAGACGGTGCTGCCGGCGCTCCGGCGGGCCCACAAGGTGGTGGTCATTGTTGTGAACGCGCTGCGCTACCCCGAAGTGGACTGGGACAGATCCCCTGAGCCGCCAGACACCAGCACGCTTACGGACCAGATGTGGTCGATCCCGGTTGACCGGATCTCTCTCGACGCAGTGGAACAGGTTCGCGAGAAACTGGCAGACTGGCAGGCTGACGCTCCGGCCGACGGACCGGAGCGTCACACGTACCTGGTGCAGGTCACCTTCGACTCACTGAAGGACCCTGCCGAGCGCCTCTATTTCAAGCGCGTCAAGACCAGCTTGACGCTGCCCAAGGAACAGGTGGACAAACTGCGCGAAGTTGCTGGCCGGCTCCTGCGCGAGGCGCCCGCCTTCCAGAGGCTGCTCGTTGACCTTAATTCCGAACGGTAGAATCTGTTTTCAAAAGGGGGCGCGGCCGCGCAAGGGGCACCGACCAAGTGAGACAGAGAAGAGAACACAAAGATGATAGGATGGGTTTGATGCAAAACGTTCAAAGCAGATTGCAACTCGGACCATCTGCCCTTGCCGCACTATTGGCAGTCTTGAGCTGTAAGTGGAGACACAATAGATGTAATTCTAGATGACATATAACATTGCGGCAGAAGCATGTGGCGTCGCCTTCTTCCTTTACTAAACGATTTTTGAGATTTGTAAAAACACGACGAGTTGATGCAGATCGTTGCTCTTTTCCCCTAACTGCAAATTCTTATTCTTGCCATTCACGAATGACAGCGGTATCAAAATTGATTTCGAAAGATAGTGAATTTGAAGAATCAATGATGCCGATATTTTGAAGAGACTGGTACCGTAAGCATTTGTAGGTGGGGTATAATTTACAACCCGCAAATGTCAAGTTTGTCACAAATTGCCATGGCATGATTGTGGGTGAAATTCTTACCACAGACCATGAACGACGGAGAGCCATTTGCAGTAGGATACCATAGGACTTACTTGAAATGAAAAGCCACTGCAAGAAGCTCTGGTTGAACACTCCCATCAGCCATGCGCTATATCAACATCACGCCCCACATGGAGGAGTGCTAGCGATAGAGCGGCGTGACAGAGCAATGAACAGCGGGCAGTCGCTATGCTCTGCCGTGTAGCAATAGCTAGTGATCCAGCGGTGATTGACGGCGACCGGCATTGTTGAAGCGGAACAATGCCCCGCCACTGAACTGGCGTAGAAACAGACAGCTTCGCGTGTTGCCTGGCGGTTCCCGATCGTAAGGGTTGAAGGTCCGGATATTTGCATGAGTATCTCCTTGAGACCCATTATTGCACAGTCATGTTACAATAATATTACAGATACGATTTTTATGATATTGATGATCTGCAGGTTTAAGAGACGGAGCGGGAATTCTTCCCTTTTCAAAGGGGAGATGAAAGTGACTATATGATATAATAATTATCCATATAGATAACTGTATTATCGTACTCCAAGAATGATCGAAATAGAGGTATTTTGGAGTCAGTTCAGTAATAAAAGATCAGGCAGTAAAGATTACATTCTTCATTTTATCACAACGAGTGCGCACGTCTTAGCTTAAAGCAAAGGGCCCGTCATCACTGACGGGCCCTTTGTGTCGCAGAATGCATGACCTTCCCGCTCGGTATTATGAAATAGCGGGATAATCATATTACTTTGTTGCCGGCGCTGCTGCTGGAGCGGCTGCTTCTTTCTTGTGCTTCTTGGTATGCTTTGTCTTCTTGGCTTTGTTAGCTTTTGCTGGAGCCTTCTCCGTAGTTGCTGGAGCCTTCTCTGGTGCTGCCGGAGCCTTCTCCTCTGCGAACGCAACGCCGAGGGTCAGGGCAAACGCCATTGCCGTGAAGAGAGCGACGATCTTCTTCATATGTATTCACCCCCTCTCTTTCTCTATTGACCAGACATCTTGCCCATTGTTGGTGAGCTGTTTATATAGACACAGCCGTATGACAAAAGTTTAATACCATAAACGATTTATTATGCCCCAATCGGTCTGATAAGCTGATTTTTCTCAAATTCGCCCTGCTACCAAACCAGTCGTAAAACCTGTTCCAGCCAGGACACATTCCATACAGCAATTTAAATCTGCTATAATAATAAGGCAAAAAGGGATTTTGCTATTTAGCTTACCGTTGACCCACTTGTGTTCTTTACTTCTTTCAAATTTAATCTATACTTTTTGTGACATTGCAGGAAGATTTCATCCTGGAACCTGCAGTCACTGAGAGTTTTACGCCTCTGCGGACTTTATATTGAAATTATTGATCATGCACTGGATTATTCTAAGAAGGGGAAAAGTAGTTTGCCGGGGGCAGCCCTTTGCAAAGATCAAAGATTTAGCCCTGGACAGACCTGTATGCTAACCACTTCCCGGGTAAAATGGAGAGGGAACTACCTATGGCCGAATTAGAACTCCCCAGTCTTGAAGAGCTCAAAGAAATCAAAGCAAAGACTTTTACAAAACGCATAGCATTGACCACGGCAATATTTGCGGTGCTCCTCGCCATCACTTCACTGGGCGGCAACAATGCCATGAAGGAAATGCTGCTGACACAGCAGCAGGCATCAGACCAGTGGGCCTTTTACCAGTCAAAGGCCCTGCGGGAGCATCTCTACAAAACGAACGGCCTGCGGATTGAAATGGACATTCTTGAGCGGGGCGCGGGAATGAAACCGGAGGCGAAAAAGCGGTATCAGGCAATGCTCAGGGACATGCGAGCGGAAGAAACGCGATATGGCGAGGAGAAGAAAAAAATAGAAGAAGAGGCCAAACATCTCGAAACGGAGCGGGACAAGAACCTCAGCAAGGACCCGTATTTCGACTTTGCCGAGGTCTTGCTGCAGATATCCATTGTTCTGGCATCGATCTCGATCCTGGCTGTCTCTCGCCAGACATTTTATTTCGCTCTTGTTTCCGCATCGCTCGGCACGATCTTGATGCTGAACGGGTATCTGTTGCTCTTTAAGTTGCCGTTCTTTCATTAACTAACATTATCCATAAAGCACGATATACTTCAAGTACTCTGAAAAGGTTTCTGCTTCAGAAAAATGCGGAGTACCATCTCATAGACAAATTTAGGCTCAGGATAGGGAGGTCACGATGAAAAAGTCACTGGGGGCTAAAACGCTCGCGCAGCCAACACCTGTCTGGGTTGTCGGAAGCTATGACTCGCAGGGGAAACCGAACATGATGACCATCGCGTGGGGTGGGATCTGCTGCTCACAACCTCCATGCGTCGCCATTTCCTTGCGCAAGGCAACGTATACGTACGGGTGCATTAAGGAGCGTAAAGCATATACGATTAACATCCCTTCGGCTGCGATGGTAAAAGAGGTGGACTATGTCGGCACCACTTCGGGGAAAAATATCGATAAGTTTGCGATGACGAATCTGACCCCCGTTCGAAGCGAGCTGGTCGATGCTCCGTACATCAAGGAATTCCCTATGGTGATCGAGTGCAGGGTGCTCAACACGCTTGAGATAGGGCTTCACACTCAATTCATCGGCGAGATCGTGGATATCAAGGCCGACGAGTCGGTGCTCGACGAACATGGAATGGCGGATATCCTGAAGGTCAAGCCGCTCGTTTTTGATGCGGGACACGGCGCCTACTACGGCATTGGCGAGCGTATTGGCAAAGCATTCTCGATCGGGAAAAGAAATTAGTTTTTTGATCGGCGTCCCCGGTAAGGAGTGGGAAGAATCCGATCGTCCTTAGACGTGCGACGACAGGAGGTGTTCAAAGTGTAGAGAACAGCCGGAAACGATGTTAGCTCACTCGCATTGGAGTTCTCCTTCTGTAAATAATTAATCGGGGCTCTGGCGTTACTGCATAAAATTACTTATATTGCATGGCTAAACATTCGCTTTCGATCGAGTCTAAATTGCGTATCGAAATACCTAAACAGGAGACCGCCCGTTATCGAACTATGCAGGGGGTCCCGAAGAGTCCCGGAAGCCGGTTAAGCAATGACAAAACCTTTAAGGAGAATTCCACGGTTAGAACGCGCGATGAATGGTAGTGATACGACGGCCTATGGCCAAAAAGGAGGCAACATGAAAAGGGCAATAATCGCAGCAGCTTTATTATCACTGGCATTTGCAGTGCCCGCACTCGCAGCCCAAGGTGGTCAGCCGCCATCTGAACAAGGCCAAACTTTTGAGCAGAGGCAGGCTCATATTCTGAGGATGCTCGACGAGCGGATTGCCAGCCTTCAAGAGGCAAAGAATTGTGTACAGTCGGCAAAGGGCGATGATGACCTCAGGGCCTGCAGGGAAAAGCAGCAGGCCGAGATGAGGGAACAGCAGGGTGAAATGGGACACCATCACGGGATGATGGGCGGTCCACAGGGGCAGTAATTTATGCCATGATGGAGATTTCTTGAATAGCGGGATGGTCGAAAGGCTATCCCGCTATTTTTCAAATCCGTGGCAGAATCCTGTATGGTCCACCCATTTGAAGGCTCCCTGTCAAAATATTCAAATGCATTGTCATGCATGTTATTCTGACGGCATAATCCCTGACTTTTTATCCTCAAAATCACCTCTTAGTTCGGCCACAACCCCCGAAATTTACCAATACAGATACAAGGGAAGACTTTTTTGACTGGACGCGCCTGCTTGCATATTTATGGAATTATTGATCAGGAACTACTTCGGCATGACCTATACCAGGTGGCGGAAAACCGCAAAGTAAGAAAGCAGCTCAATTACTGCCTCCGGTCTATCAAAAAATGCCCTTCTTTTGTTCTTTACTTCTTCCAGAATTAATCTATAATTTAACGAAATCGTGGTAACGGTTTCTTCCTATAGTGTTGTGGTTTCCCCTCATAGCAACACATAATGTTTCAACCCCTATTCGTGAGCGTTTGCCCATAACCTCTGATTGCAAGTGGCACTAGAAAGTGGAAGGCAGCGCAATGCGACATAAGATTATTACAATTGGCCTCATATTTACCCTACTCCTGTTCATATCGATAATATTCCGTCGTTCCGCATATGCCGGTGATAAAGACGCAGACCCCTTGACCGAGGAAAATCAAATCTTTCCTGCAGAGACGGCTAGATCTGATGAAAAGGTATTCCTCCCCAGAGAGAACCTTTTTCAGCCGCTTATAGCTGACCCGAAAGAACTCCTCTTTTATCTCACCTATCGTCCCTACGCGAGTGCTCCTCAGTACCTCAAGGAAAGAACGCAAATATTCGCCGGCAGCTTAGGGGACGTGTTCGGATTGTATCGTTACGTTAACAACAGCGGAGGCTACAGCTGGCAGGCCAACATTAGCGGAGGGATTTATTCCGAGTTTGATATTCAAACTTCGTCCTATTACCTGGTGGATGCAGATTATTACATCTGCTTTCCTTTCGCGTTCCGGAAGGGGCCCGCGTCCTACCGGTTGACCCTCTATCACCAGAGCTCTCACCTGGGAGACGAGTATTTGCTGCATTCCAGCATTGAGCGAGTCGAATTTTCCTATGAGGCGCTCAATTTCATAGGATCATATGAGTGGACAAAATGGCGCATTTATTATGGGGGAGAATTTATGGTCCACAAGGAGCCAAATACTTATAAGCCGCTCACCATACAAAGTGGCGTGGAATATTACGGCACCGACAAATTCCTGTGGGGTGGACGGCTAGTCAGCGGTTTGGATCTGAAATGCACGCAGGAAAATGATTGGCCCCTGAACACATCTTTAAAAGCGGGCTTGCAATTCGACGAGGGCTCTCCGCATAGTCGCTCTATCCGTTTTCTGATTGAAGGCTACTCGGGATTTTCACCGCACGGACAATTTTACAACAATCGAATGCAGTATGTCGGTCTTGGGATCACCTTTGAGCATGAGTAAATCATCAAGGTGGTAAATTATCATATTTAGACCGCCTGTTATACAGAGAGATAGTGATAGTCCTTTTCGGATTGTCCCTATTCTCACCTGCTGCGACAGCTCGATTGCCGAGCTTTAAAGGCAGAAACGGCAAAGGTCGTCATTCCTTGCAAGACCTAAATTTATAAGCCATATTTGTCAACTTCCATCCATAAAATACCGAATCGAAGTTCGGCCAACCTTGATAATCCACTGCGCATATGTTATGTTTTAATAGGCTGATGATCAACTTAGTTGGTTATCCGCTAACGTGAACGGATTTTCATTATAATCGAGACATGCCGCACCATGCACCTGATGCACCACTGGAGGATCTGAGGATGCCAAAACACTCAATCTTAGTCACTGATGATATCGAAAATCAGACAGATTCCGGCAAGAAACGTTCGCAAGCGATACGGGGTGCCGCGTCATTTTTGGCACAGCACCTGAATGTCGGCGTTGAACTCCTTTATGTAGAGGATATAAAGTCATACCCGCCTGGCCGGTACGACTCACCCCGCATTCGGGCCTGGCATGCACAACATCTGAAAAGACTGGAGGAGTTGAGCAGACGATTTCAAGTCCCCGTCACATACTCCCTGAAGGACGGTCCTCCTGCCGAGCTGATCCTGAAGGCAGTGCGATCCACGCCCTCACCTGAAATTGTCGTTGTGGGGACCCAAGGCCGGAAGGGATTGAAGCGTATGCTCATAGGAAGCGTTGCTGAAGAAGTGATCCGCTACGCAAAGAGACCCGTTATGGTGATCGGACCCAAGGCCCAGGAAAAGGGCTGGAATTTTAACGCTAAGAGACAACTAAAAATACTCGTTGCAACCGATCTCAGCAAAAACAGTCGCGCGGCGGAGCACTATGCTCTTTCCCTTGCAAAGCGGATGGGAGCGGGGATTGTTTTGTTTCATTGTCTTGGGGAGAGTTACAGGAGAATCGTGACAGATAGTAGTATGGTATCCGGATGGGTGCCGCTCAATCTCGATGAAATTCTGGCCGGGATCCAAGAGGATGCCATCGAAGCCATTGAACAGAAAGTCCGTTTCTTTGAGAAACATAATGTCCCCTGTTACTATAAGATTGATGATAAACGCATACCTGCTTCCTGCGCAATATATCGAGAGTGTGAAAAGGACAATTCGTTCGTGGTGATGGGGACCCATGGGCGGAATGCCCTGCTCAATGCCTTTTTCGGAAGCACAGCCCGGGAAACGATTTTGAATTCATCGATCCCCGTGATTACCGTTCACTCGGTAAAGTATAAGGTGTAGCACCGCGCGCGCGAATTTCCAAGGGCCAAGGAAAAGAAAAAAAATGGGGAATCCAAACCAGGACAGGAAATCCGGTCTCGCGGAAGATCTCACCATTCAGACGATGAATCTGACGCGGACGTTCGGTCAGCAGACGGCCGTCGATCGGGTCAATATCAATGTCAGGCACGGGCAAATCTTCGGATTACTCGGCCCTAACGGCGCGGGGAAAAGCACCACGATCAAAATGCTCACGACTCTCCTTGCTCCAACCTCCGGGGCGGCAACGGTAGCCGGCTTCAATATTGTCGCCGAGCCCGCTCATGTACGGAGACGAATCGGATATGTTCCTCAAATGCTTTCTGCAGATGGCGCATTGACAGGGCGCGAGAATCTAGTGCTCTCCGCCAAGCTCTATCGAATGCCCAGATCGGAGAGGGCTGCCCGTATCGATGAAGCTTTGAAATTTATGGGACTAGAAAACTCGGCAGAAAAACTCGTCAAAACTTATTCGGGCGGAATGATAAGAAGACTGGAACTTGCCCAAGCGATGCTTCATCATCCCACCGTCCTTTTTCTTGATGAGCCTACTATCGGGCTTGACCCGGTGGCGAAGCGAATTGTGTGGGACCGGTTGCTGGATTTGAGACGGGATTACAACATGACGGTCCTCATCACGACGCACGATATGGAAGAGGCCGACCAACTCTGCGATGAGCTTGCTATTTTGCACGAAGGAAAAATTGCCGTCATCGGCAGACCTAACGACTTGAAAACGGCAATCAGCCCCACGGCCACTCTTGATGATGTGTTTGCTCAAAGCTGTGGAGTCCTGATTACAGAAGGGGGGAACTATCGTGACGTCCGGCAAACCCGAAGCACGGTCACTCGACTCGGCTGATTCCTTCTCTCTTGCCGACTTCATGGGGCAGAGCCTGGCGATAGGAGGATCGGAACTAAAGAAACTCCTGCGCGATCCCACCGAGCTTTTTTCTCGCGCTGTCCAGCCGGTCCTCTGGCTGGTGGTTTTCGGCCAGGTTTTCAGCCGGGTCCGGGGCATACCGACGGGCGACATCGGTTACCTGGCCTTTATGTGCCCCGGGATTTTAGCGCAAAGCGTACTGTTCAGCGCGATTTTCTACGGGATCGCGGTCATTTGGGAGCGTGACCTGGGGATCGTTCATAAGCTCCTGGTGAGCCCGGCCTATCGGGGCGCATTGGTGTTTGGAAAAGCGATTTCCGCTGGATTTAGAGGGTTGGTCCAGACGCTTATTATCTACGCTCTTGCTTTTCTCATGCGGATAGAGGTCAGTCTGAGCCCTGGGATGATCGCAGGTGTGCTCCTCGCTGTTGTCCTCGGGTCGGCAATTTTTTCGACATTTTCCCTCATCATTGCTTGTATCGTGAAGACCCGGGAACGCTTTATGGGAATCGGTCAGGTGCTTACGATGCCGCTTTTTTTCGCAAGCAACGCGATCTACCCGCTCGAGCTCATGCCGGCCTGGTTAGTAGTCTTTGCGAGGATCAACCCTCTTACCTATTTAGTGGATATCTTACGAGGGTTCATGATTCAGAGCGGCCATAACACGTACGGGTTCGTATTTGACTTTACCGTTCTGGGGCTGGTCTATGCAGTTATGGTCATGTTCGCATCGAAGCTCTACCCCACCTTGATACAGTAGATTTCCTTTTCGAGAATGCCTGCTCCGTCCGAGAACGGGATTGAACTTGAAGAATTCGCGAAAGAAAAAGGAGTCAGCGATGATAAATACAAATGGCATTACCGTATATGAAAATCTGACAGAAATAGTCGATCCTAGTCATTCGTGCCTCGTCGTCTGGGATGTGCAAAATGGTCTTGTAAACAGAATATTCAATCAGGAAGAGTTTATGGTCAACCTGAAACGTCTCGTGGAAATCTTGAGAAATTATATGCCCGTAGCATACACCCTGATAACTCCTGTTCCAAGGGAATATCAGTCATCCTGGAGCATTTACAATATGATGAGACGTTATAATGTCAAAGACGTTGACAAACTGCCTCATTTCATGTCACCAGGCTCACGAGAAAGAGAGATACCTGAAGCTGTAAAGCCGGCGAACGGAGACATCATTTTGGATAAACCGACGGCAAGCATTTTCATAGGAACAAATTTCGAGAATATGATGCGGAACAGGCACATAACGACGCTGATATTCACGGGCATAGCGACCGAGGCTGGAATCGAGTCATCTGCGCGTGATGCCTCAAATAGAGGATTCTACCCCCTGGTTGTTTCCGATTGCGTTTCGTCGATGGACAGGGATGCGCATGAGCGATCTTTAAAAAATCTCGAGAAGGTCGCTATTGTGAAGAATTCAGCTGAAATAGTGAAGAGCGTGTCGGAGGGTGATTAAGCTATGTCCTATCTCCTCACACCTTTAAAAGTGCGTTCTATGAACTTGGCCAACCGGCTGGTCATGCCGCCCATGGCTACAGCAAAAGCCGAGTCCGACGGGATAGTGAGTCAGGCCCTCCTCGACTACTATGAGGAAAAATCCCGTGGCGGCTATATTTCATTGATCATCATCGAGCATAGCTACATAGCTCCTGAAGGAAAGGCACACAATAATCAGCTTTCTGTTGCTGACGACGCGGTGATCCCCGGTCTCACCAAATTAGCGGATGTCATTCACCGGAACGGATCAAAGGCTGCAATGCAGATTAACCACGCCGGGAGCGCAGCGCTGAAGGACGTCACGGGAACGACGCCTCTTGCTCCTTCAGCAACGGCGAACCCGAGGCGCGGCGATATGCCCCGCGAGATCACGAAAAAGGAGATCAACGACATTGTGAATGCCTTTAAGGACGCTGGCCGCAGGGTCAGGGACGCGGGTTTTGACGCTGTGGAAATACATTCCGCTCATGGTTACCTCCTCAACCAGTTCCTGTCTCCCCTGACAAACAAACGGAGAGATGAATACGGTGGAGATATTTCCAACCGTATTCGCATTCACCTCCAGGTCGTTCAGGCGATCCGCGCGGTGGTCGGGCAGGATTTCCCCATTCAGATGCGTTTGGGGGCTTCGGATTATTCAGAAGGCGGAACGACAATTGAAGACAGCAAGGTCGCTGCCCGGGCATTTGAAAAGGCAGGTGTGGATATCATCCACATTTCCGGCGGGTTTGTCGGGTATACGCCTCCCGGCCTCACAGGGCAAGGTTATTTTGCTCCACTCAGCGAGGCCATCAAAAGCGCCGTTTCCGTTCCCGTGATCCTTACCGGCGGTATTACCGAGATAGACGCTGCAGAGAAATTATTGAAGGACAAGAAAGCAGACCTGATCGGCGTAGGGAGAGCCATACTGCAAGATAGCACATGGGCGGAACGGGCCATTGAAAGCCTTCGATCAAAGTAGCATTTAGTGTCCGAGTGGATGCATTCATGTGTCATCTGACGATCCTAGACTACACCTGGTAAACTGTCTGCACGTACATGCTTGCAGGCGATCGTAGATCTGTTATCTCCCGAATGAAGTGAAGGATCCCGGTCGCGATTTATGGCCGCGTCTCCTTCCGGAAGTTGATAATGTTGCTATTCCTTGCAGTATTCAATCTCGGCTGGCCCTACGGCAATTGTTGTAGGGCGTTAACCGAAAAAGGTGGATCTGATAAAGCAGGCGAAAAGGGTAAGAACGGCAATTAGCATCGTGAATCATTTTCAGGGGGAGCATAGATCACGCAGGACACGGTGGCCTGAGCCACCCCGTGCGCCTCAGGAGGAGCAATGAACTACGTTAATCTTGGCAAGACCGGACTCAAAGTTTCCCGCATCTGTCTCGGCTGCATGAGCTATGGAGCGCCTGCTACCGGTGAACTTAAACCGGGCAGCCATGCCTGGGTCCTAAACGAAAAAGAGAGCGAACCTTTCTTCCGTCAGGCGCTCGATCTCGGGATCAATTTTTTTGACACTGCGAATGTCTACTCAGGGGGGGCCAGCGAGGATGTACTAGGGCGGTTTCTAAGAGCCAACGTACGTCGTGAAGCCGTTGTCATCGCCACGAAGGTCAACGGCGTCATGCGCGATGAACCCAACGGCCGGGGCCTCTCCCGCAAAGCCATCTTTTACGAACTCGACCAGAGTCTCCGCCGTCTTCAGACCGACTACGTGGACCTGTATCAGATTCACCGTTGGGATTACGAAACGCCGATCGAAGAAACTCTCGAGGCACTGCACGATGTGGTGAAATCCGGCAAGGTGCGTCATATAGGCGCCTCGTCCATGCACGCATGGCAATTCACGAAGGCTCTCTATCTCGCCGACCTTCATGGATGGACCCGTTTCGTTTCCATGCAGGATCATTACAACCTGCTTTATCGCGAGGAGGAGCGCGAGATGATCCCTCTGTGCCAGTCCGAGGGTATTGGCGTCATTCCCTGGAGCCCTCTCGCGCGGGGCCGCCTGGCTCGCCCATGGCAGACCGAACACACAAAACGCTACGAAACGGACCAGTTTGGGAAGAGCATGTACTCGCATACGGAAGAAGTTGACCGAAAAGTTGTGGACCGCTTGGGTGAGGTCGCAGAACGACGCGGCGTTCCCCGCGCGCAGCTTGCTCTTGCCTGGCTCCTCAGCAAGCCGGTCACCGCTCCCATTGTCGGTGCAACCAAGCCTCGTCATCTTGAGGACGCTGTAGCAGCGCTCGCATTGCGTTTAACGCCTGAGGAAATTTCTTCTCTTGAGGCGCCGTATGTGCCGCATCCCGTGCTCGGATTCAGTTGAGCCCAGGTCCGGATCCGCCGGCCCGGAATGCAAAATTGACCAATTTGGTATTCACCTCTTTTTGTTTGGGGAGAGATAGCTCTATTGCCATTTTGGTCATTGCATTTCGTTATTAATGAATGAACTTTGGTCATCTGAATAACACAGGATCTTTATGTCAAGAATATTCATTACAGGCTCTGCCGATGGACTAGGTGTTATGGCAGCTCGATTACTGGTTGTAAATGGCCACCAGGTAGTGTTACATGCCCGTAATCAAAGTCGGGCTAAGGAAGCGTTATCCAGTGTTCCCGGAGCTGAAACCGCCGTATCCGGCGATCTTGCCAGTATTGCTGAAACGAAGCACGTTGCGGACCAGGTAAATGAGCTGGGCTTATTTGATGCCGTTATCCATAACGCAGGTGTTGGCTATCGCGAATCGCATCGCATCCAAACCATTGATGGCTTACCTCTGGTCTTTGCCGTAAATTCATTGGCCCCATACCTTCTGACGTGCCTGATTAAAAAACCAAGGCGCTTGGTCTATGTCAGTTCAGGCATGCATCGAAGTGGCGACCCCACCTTGAAAGATCTGACCTGGAATGCCCGGCCATGGGATGGATCTAGCGCCTACGCCGATTCTAAATTACATGATGTCATCCTTGCCTTTGCGGTTGCCCGTAAATGGCCCGATGTATTATCCAATGCACTGGAACCTGGTTGGGTGGCGACTAAGATGGGTGGAGCAGGAGCGCCCGATAGCCTGGAAGAAGCGCCTAAAACACAGATTTGGCTGGCTACCAGCCAGGAAAAGGAAGCCTTGGTCTCAGGAAAATACTTTTATCATCAAAAACTTCGGGATTTTCACCCAGCAGCAACTGATGCCGCTACTCAGGAAAGATATCTTGCAGAATGTGCTCGTTTGTCCGGAGTCTCATTCCCCTCGAGATAAGCTGGAACACCATTTCTCGGAATCCGCTGATATACTTGAAGGAGGAGGAGCATATGCGCCGCGCTATCGCTTTTTCCCTGGTGGTAGGTCTGCTCATGTCTGCGGGTTGTGCGCCTGCGCCGCCTTCACAATCGCGATACTCCTGGAGGTACTACACTTCACCCATAATCTCACCGGAAACGTTCACCGGCCAGAGTGTTGCAGTTTTGCCGACCGCAAGTATCACATTCGATCCCACTCAAGAGATATATCGCGAAACCCTTGCAGGAACTCTCTATAGAGCGCTCATCAAATATTCTGATGGACCGCGCTTTTTATCGCTCGATGCCGTACAAAGCAGCATCAACAAAGAAGGGCTCTGGAGCGATTTCAAGCTCATGTACAACGAATATAAGGAAACGGCCGTGCTGCGCAAAGACCTTCTATCGAAGATCGGCCAAGCAGTGGGCGCGCGCTACGTCATCGTTCCGCGGCTTCTCAGGTTCGAGACGGAGACCTTTGACCGCGCCACCATCCTGGGGATCGCCTTTCTGAGGACCCGTCAGTCGAGCGTCGATATACACGCGCAAATATGGGACACGGTCACGGGGGAAGTGGTCTGGGAAGGAGCGAGCGAAGGGACCATTGCATCAGAGGTCGTCCGGGGCCGACCGGCAAGTTTCATGGCTGTGGCGGAAAACGCCTGCGAGAGCCTTGCCTCGAAAATGCCGTGGGTGAAGATCGAAAAGAAGTAGGCGTGCGGGCGGAGAAGAGTGCGAACGGAGAAGGTCGAAAGGGAAGGAGCGTAAGGTACCTTCCTGCATCAGGCGGCGTATTTTGTCTACAGAATGCAGTCGGGTACGACCCGAATTCATGAATGGATTACGCTTGCCCAATGATTCAAAGAGGGCTTATGGGGAAAAAAGAACCCAGGTCTGGGAATAACCGAAGATCAGGCGAAGATCGAAGGAAATTCAATGAACCAAACGATGGGAGTCCTGAACGGAGAAAGGGAAAAGACCGGAGATACTGGAGAGACCGCAGATCCTCGTGAGATCTAATATGATCCTGTATGTATATCTGCCCGTTGGTTTTGGAAATGATCGACTTCCCGTGATAATTGTTGCTTCGGAGGCGAATTGGAGTTAACGAATCAAGAACGGAAACTAGCTGATATCTCCAGGAGTCAGTTGATCGGGCGGATCGTAGTATAAAAAGAGAGATGCAATATCCCGAGTGCCTGACGTATTGATGATATGCAAAACCTGATGAAACGGAAAGTCTCAAGTGTCATGTTCCTTTTGTTATTATCGTTGTTATCAGGGGCTTCCTATGGGCAGGAGCAACAGGAGGAACCACCATTCAGTGCGATGGTCGGATTCAATGTTGAGGTGAGCGCGACAAACAATCGCGATATCGTAAACGTGGGTTTGTGGATGGCCGAGCAAGGAAGATTGATACATGTGGGACTCTACGATATCAAGCCAAAAGATGAAGGCGGAACATATGGGGTTGATATCGGCATGGGCTATTGTAACACCAGCTATCGTCTCTGGCCTTTTGCTGAGGTTGGCGTGAAGGTGGGAGTAACTGCGGGGATAACTAATCTCAGCGCCGAGTTGTATCCCAAAATCGGATTTGGCATACCGATAACCAATCAGATGCTGATCTACGTAGGTTATCTTTACAGCTTTTCAACGGAGGGCAGATCCTCGGATTATTCGGCCGCGAGTGTCGGTTTTGTGTGGTCGATGTTGTAACTTCATGAATGGGGAAAATCCAGGACACGATGATTTGCTTCAGGGAGAAAGGCTGAAGGTGGTCAGGATAAAAAAAATATCTTTCGGCAAAATGATTCATCCTGAAACACTGATTTTTGGAACCACCCGGAATAACAACACTTCATGTCGTAATCAGGAATACACGGAGCTATAAGTTTTCCAACACTTCCATGCCATAATTGCTTCAGCCGAAGAACAAGCCCTGCCTTATGCGATTAAGGTTTTCCGTGCCAGCCGCATATACCTTAAAATGCAAGAGAGTGAAAAATGCGAATGAGGGAAATTGGCGAAGGCTATTTCCTGACAGTCAAATAGATGACATCGCTGGCTAAAATGACAACTTACCTCATTCATGCACCCCTCACTATTAAATTATTATAAAATTTGTATTTCTCACTTATGTCTAATTCTCTGATTTTAGAATATATGCATCTAGAATTTGGAAAATACGGTATTTTATTTGCATAGCATATGCTATGGCCTAGCTCCGTGTGCGGATAGGTGATATGAGGATCAATTTGCACAGATTTAGGGATGGTAAAAGCATCCTGGGACACGTTGTGCGGCCACCGTATTTCTCTCTGTAGAGGAAGGATCGATGAACGCGCTTACCTTCAAAACCTTCAAGATCAAGCACCGGGCATGGAAGACGAGGCTCAAGGACTTTCTGGATTGGAAAGGTGGCCTTACCGAAGAGCAGGCCATCTCGCACAAGGACTGCAGCCTGGGCAAGTGGATGTACGACGAAGGACTGCAGCATTATAGTACCATCGGAGATGAAGAGTCTGGAGAAAGTGCATATCAATCTGCACGAGACGGTGAATACCATTGTGTCTCTCAAAAACGAGGGAAAAGCCGCCGATGCCGAGTACCTGAAGATCGAACCGATTTCCGACGAGATCATCGATCTGCTCGCGGCGATTGAAAAGAAGGTTTCCGCAACATAGTAAGAGTTGCCGTTGGGCCTTACCCCGGTCCGGAGAGATGCGACGCAGAAACTCCAGCCCGTCTGCCAGCATCTATTATTCCAGTCACAGCCATAACAAAAATAGCACAATCATTATTTAAAGGAGCAAGATCATGAGTGAAAGGAAAGCAAAACTGAACTGCTGGGAATTTAAACGATGCGGAAGACAGCCTCAGGGCATTCACGTTCATGACCTCGGCGTCTGTCCTGCGGCCCTGGAGCAGAGACTGGATGGCGTGCACGGCGGTGTAAATTCCGGACGGGCATGCTGGGCTGTGGCAGGAACCTTATGCAAGGGAGAGCAGCAGGGGACCTTCGCCCAGAAATTCAAGAATTGCAAACAATGTGATTTTTATTTAAGGGTACAAAAAGAGGAAGAGATGAATTTCCAGCTCTCTGCGGTTCTTCTGGTTAAATTAAGATAATTCTGGCCACGTTCTCGTACGGTGGGTCAGGAAGGTTTTCCGGTTCGTACCCATATGTCCCACGCATAGGAGGCGTTACAGCTTTAAGCCCCACATTACTCTCTTTATAACGGGCACGACGAAGGACCTCGGTATCTCCCCGGTTTAATCAATTCCTTCATCCCCGTATTTCACAGCGTAATTCATATTAGGTGCGATTTATTGAAATCACAACCAAGAGGTGAAGGTCGCGAGATTCAGGCTTGATCCTTCATGATATCTTTCCCATCCGAAATAACGTAGTAGTTGTGGTCACAATCCGGGGGTTATGAGAAGCAAGTATAGACTAGTAAATTAAATAGCGGAGGGACAACACAAAAGAAGCGGGTAGCCAACCTGTGAGACGGACTCCTTGATCCTTGACTGCAGCCAGGTTTCGCCATGATCATACAATAATGAGAAGCACTCTTGCTCTGGTTTTTTGAGACTCATTATCCATAGTCGGAAGTGCACATTTACTCACGATTTGAACAACTCGCCGGCCTATCGCTTGGCGCGCAGATACTGGACTGGCCAGGGAAGGTCGACCTGCAGGGCCCGTGCCGCACGCATGGGCCAGTAGGGGTCACGAAGCAGTTCGCGTGCAAGAAAGACCGCATCGGCAAGGTCCGTAGCAACAATCTGCTCCGCTTGGGCAGGGTCAGTGATGAAGCCGACCGTCCCCGTCGCGACGCCGGCTTCCCTGCGGATTGTGGCGGCAAACGGTGTCTGGAACCCCGGCCCCGCGGGGGGCACGGCATGGTGCACCAGTCCGCCGGATGAGCAGTCGATGAGATCGATGCCCTGATCCTTCAAACGTCGGCTAAGCTCCACGGACTGCTCAAGGTCCCAGCCTCCTTCCGCCCAGTCCGTGGCCGATATGCGTACAAAGACCGGAAGGTCCTTGGGCCATACGTCTCGCACCGACCTGGAGACGCCCAAGGGGAAACGCATGCGATTCTGGAGACTGCCGCTATATTCATCCTTTCTATGGTTCGCGAGCGGCGATAAGAACTCGTGCAGCAGGTAGCCGTGCGCCATATGGATCTCTATGACTTGAAAGCCAGCCGCCCGTGCACGCAGGGCGCCGGCTTCAAACTGGCTACGGATGGTTTCCAGGTCCGCCACCGCTGCGTCGCGCGGCACTGGATGGCCCGGAGCATAAGGCAACGGACTCGGCGCTATCGGTTGCCACCCTCGTTGGTCCGGTCCAAGCGGCCCTCCTCCCTGCCAGGGGAGGTCCGTGGAGGCTTTGCGACCGGCATGGGCGAGCTGGATCCCGGCGACCGCGCCCTGCTCACGGATGAACCGCACGATTGGAGCGAACGCTTCTGCATGGGCGTCGCTCCAGATTCCGCTGTCATCGGGGCTGATCCGGCCCTCGGGACTCACGGCTGTGGCCTCGACCATCACCAGACCCGCACCGCCTACCGCACGGCATCCCAAGTGGACCAGGTGCCAGTCAGTGGGCAAGCCGTCGCGGCTTGAATACTGGCACATGGGGGATACGAAGATACGATTGCGAAAGGTCAGGTTGCGAAGCGTCAAAGGAGAAAACAAGCGGCTCATCGTAACATACCTCGAAACTGAGTGATCAGGTGTTCATTCTCGGAAAGCACCCTGCATTGAATTTATCACTATTATATCCTACCCATACTGACATGGGAAGTAGCTTCAAAATTTGAGATGATTATTGCAGTACTCTGCTCCGCGGTCATCCAGGAATTCCCTGATAATTACTCGCACAAACAATAAAATATAAAAGGGCCTGGAGTGACCAGGCCCCTTGAAACGCTATGCCCCGTTCTTGTCCGAACTAAGCATCTTTCATCATACCTCTTACGTCTTTTTCCGTGATGTTCATTTTATGTGATTTTTTCGCATGCTGCAATGCGATCTCGACGATTTCCTTTTCGTCATGGCTTTGTACCAGAAAACCGCACTTTGGATCACATTCAATTTTTTTAAGCTTCTCAGCCACGGTCATCACCACCTTTCATCCACCGATTGAAAATTTTAGCCCAACATCTAAACCACCGCTCAATCACGCGGAAGATTGACAAGATTGCCGTCCTTGCATATTTCCCTACCAGATATCTCAGAAAAGTGGACGCTGGGCTTCGTTACCCATTCTCTGTAAAAACCATTGGTTTGGCTCGCCCGTAAGTCTCCCCCTCTTTCTCATCGACCGACATAGGATCCATCACCCTCCCTTAGATCCTTTATGCTTCCTTGCCCTGGGAACGACAAAATCCTGAAACAAACGCATCACGTCATACCTTTTACCTGGCTTAATCTGGAATGTCATCGCTTCAGCATGCATGGCGGCGCATCCTTATCGGGACTGTATTTATCTTGTTTATAGTTTAGCACCAGATATATATGGTGTCAAGAGAGCGATGCCTGGTATACTGCTGGGAATTGCACTCTGGTAACGTCGTTTTTGTGTTGCGATCATTGCAGGCGGGGACTTCTCATGGTGGCAAATGATAGCGATTTCGCGTTGGAATATATTAGGCTGTATGAAGGCGGCTGGGGAAAAGTCACAGAACGAACGGGTTGCTAGGAAATCATATAGTAGAGGACCAGCTTGAGGTATTCGAATATCAGCTCGTACAATGCAGCATGATAATTCGACGCATAAAGGTAAAGAACTATGCCCCGTTCTTTTGCATATTTCGAAAACGCCAGCCATGTTCTCATCGTATGATGCGGGGAAGTCACGAGCGTCAGGTTCTTATAACCCATCTTGGAAGCAGTGTCAGTAATGCTTTTGGCCTCGGTTAAGGTTCCAAAGAAGCTATGTTTTACTGGCACCAGTTCTATATCTTCTTTCTTCACGCCGCGACCAACCAGTTTATCTATAAACCACTCATCATTTGTTAAATTCCTGTGAAGATTGTGATCGTACTCTGTTATCCCCGGCCTGCTTAATGACATTATTCTTTTACACAGTCCGCGATGATACAGCATAGCGGCAGTTTCGGTTTTACTTTCAAGATCGTCCTGCGATCCGCCTAATATATATATTATATTGTCTGGTTGTGAAGGCGAACTATAAGACCTTTCCGGGAGTGGCTAAACTCTCGTCAGCTGTCTGATTAGCAGACTGTAAAGCTCCTTGTGGCCGGGAAAGGTCGCAACGCTGAGAAATAATATACAAAAGATTGCAAAGACACAGATATAAAGAACAAGAGGAGCTTTTTTAATGAGATATTTGTTCATAGGGCTTATTGCGCATTGTTAATCTTATATTTTGTGACGTAGTCATGGCCGAGCCTTGTATGCGGTTCAGGGATTTATTCTGTACAAAAATGCCATGACACCATAATGCATAATTACAAAATTCCCGGCTGATCAAGAACACTTATACCTCAATTACCATATGAAGTCTACATGCATCGCATTAATCCATTAAGTATAGCCTACAGCAAGGAGTGCTTTTTTAGTATCGTTAACCGAAGGCCGTGAGCAGTAAGGACAGATTGTAAATTAAATCAATGGACGAGTCACTATAGCGTGAGCGGGGGAGCACCCTGAGAGACGGCATTCTTTTTTCTTTATCTACCGGTCAAGTTCCGCTATAATTACTCAAAAGTGAACAACGCTTACTTACTGAAACTAGCAATAGACGGGTGCCGGAAAGGGGTGGAGATTCCATTTTATAATAGGTACTTTTTATTGCATTAATTTGCATTACGGGCCATCGTGAATGGTAACTTTATATCTCAATCCTTAAAGAATTATAGTCTCGCCGTCAGAGACGCAGGTTCTCGAAGGGGCTAAAATGAGGGACAAATCGACAGGATCTCAGCTTTTTCCTTTTGAGCACGGAAACGCTAAATCTTTATCGAAGATGCATTTGTCCATGTCTTGAGAGAGTTATTCCCATAGCGGAACGCGCATACTCGTCATCGTGGCAGCACTCGCAATCGTCACGGGAGGCATTCATCAGGCACAAGCGGTCCTGGTATCGTTTCGCGTTACCGTCTTCCCGGCTGTCATCGGCGCGCCGTCGGTCCTCTGGCTTGAGCAAAAAGGCATTGCTTGTAGTCGCGGTGTTGCGGGCATGGCTGCTATCCTCGCAGTTATCCGAGCACTCGTTGGCCCGTTCCTTAACAGTTTTTATGCTGACCTCGAAGTCAATAATACATGAACCTATGCTTCGATCAATTCCTTTTTTGGGGGATGCAACATGGAACTGGATCGCTATCGGATGAATAAAATACTGTTAGTGCTCTTCTCAATCATGGTAGTATCACTCATTCCCTTCACGATTCGTGCAGAAGTGAAAATTATCGAGGCCGAAAGCACATACATAATGGGAGACAACGACAGTAAGGTCGACGCGCGGAGAATCGCAACGCTGGAGGCCAAAAGAAAGGCCCTCGAGCAGGCAGGCACGTATGTCGAAAGCTTGACCCAGGTCAAGAACTACCAGCTGACCAAGGATGACATCAAGTCGTATACCGCCGGCTTGCTGGAGACTGAGGTTGTATCTGAGCAAATGCGAGGGACGACGGAGCGCCCGGAAATTTACATCAAGGCGCGATGCAAGATAGACACCGACACCCTGATGAATCAGATCAATAAGTTTCGGGAAAGCGAAGATTTGAAGGAACAGGTCGACGCCGTTACGAAAGAGAATGAGGATCTCAAAAGGAAACGTGATGCCCTCGTAAAGCAGCTCGCCGCGGAGAAAGATAAGACGAAGGTCGCGGAAACCCAACAACAACTTGATTCTGTCCTCTCAAAAGAGGAAGCCAACGACGACACCCATAAGGTCTGGATCAATCTTGGCCCTCAGATGGTCCAATTTAATGAAAGCGGAAAGCAAATCAACCAGGCAGACCTTGATAAATCATCCGTTGTCCTGCAAAATGCGATTAGGATCAATCCTCAGAACCAAAGGGCCAGAATCATGCTCGCCTCCATATATCAGCAAAAAGGCAATATGCCTGCGGCCGAAGATCAGTTGCGGACAGCCATTAAGCACAATCCCTCCGGGCCTCTTCCGCACTTGATACTCGGCGTCCTGCTCAAGGATGAGGGCAGGTACCAGGAAGCCTTACAGCAATTCCATGTTGTCGAGCGCATCAGGCCGCATAACATCGGGATGCTCTTTCATACAGGAATGACATTCTGGCAGATGGGCAGATGTGGCAAGTCTGTTCAGTATCTCAACCGGTTTTTGAATGATCCTCGGGTCAAGAACCACCCGGTGCAGAAACAGAAAGCCATTCAGACCATTAATGAATGCGGCGGAAACCGGCGAGCGCATTTTTAGAGCTCAGACATCGGGCAGGATTCTCATCATCAAACGAGGGAACGGTCAACCGGCAAATGGCATGTAAACCTGACCTCATCATGTATTGGTTGATAAGAATTGCATTCTGAATGTTGCGAGAGGTGCATTTTCTGATAATTGAAAGGTGCATTTTCAATCTTTCAAATGTAGCGGAACACAGAAATGATTTCGACCGGGCCTTGCCGATATCTTGGTAATTTTAACTACCGGGTTACCAGGGGAGCGGCTTGAGATATGATGCACGCACTGCAGGGGACAGGTTCCCGTGCGGAAGAGAAAAGACGCGATGGTAATGCCACGTCAAAAACCAAGGTTCCCATCTCCATCGGGATAACGCATGATGCGTCACTAATCTTTTCTCATTTCTGACATCTCGTTCAGCCATTCATCCGATAATTATCTGTCTTGATTCCCTCGTGGCCCTTTATTTCACCACGAGAATGGGACACGCGGCATGGGTAATCACGTTTCCCGTTGTGCTGCCCATGAGCGCCTTATTAACGCCTCTCCAGCCGTAGGTGCCCATTACAATGAGGTCGTTCTCGAACTTCTCCGCGGTCTGTACAATCTCGTCCGCCGCGTGTCCTTCCCGAATTTCCGTCTGGACCGGCACCCCGTGAGAGGAAGTGATCCTCTTTGCCTCATCTATGATTTTTTCCGCTTCCCGGTGTAGGCTCCTTTTTATCGAATCGCTTCTGAAAAACTCTACCATCTCTTCATAGCGGGGGATCACATACAGTACACGCACTGTCGCTCCGTCGATCTTCGCCAGCTCACAAGCCCTGCCCAACGCCTTTTTGCTGGACTCTGAACCGTCATAAGGAAGTAAAATGGAGATGTACGTGCCAGTACACTCGCTGCAAGCTCTCTTCACCACAAGCACATCGCAGGGTGAATTTAAAATGACCTGCGAGGTCACGCTACCCATAAGCAGCCTCTTCAGCCCTCTTCTCCCGTAGGTACCTGTGGCAATGAGATCAGCTTTCTTTTCCCGCGCGATATCGATAATGACCTTTGGAGGGTCACCTTCGCATACGTAGGACTCCATATCTATGCCGTATTGCGAAGCGACCTTGTCTTTCGTGAGATAGCAGACTCTTCTGCCAAATTCGAAACGTTTTTCTCTCTGCTCAGGCGCGATGCCTGATTCCTCTTCATCAAAAAATACCGCGTGGACGAGAAAAAGCTTGCCGCCGTATTTTTTAATTCGTTCAGAAGCCTCGGTGAGCGCCGCCTTGCTGAACTCTGATTCGTCAAACCCAACGACAATTGAATTGTACATATTAATGTGAGCCTCCGCCCTTTCCGAATATCACACCGACACTGAAACCCGCAATCAGCGCAGCGAATATGGAAATAAGTCCGTAAAATGCCGCGTTGTTTTTCGCCATCTCGGCAAGGGACTTCACCACACCGACTTGTTCCACGTGTAACTTCGTCTCTGCCTCTTCGATAACCCTTTTATTCTTTATTGCGTAAACTGTTGCAAGATAATCACCGGGAGGGGCCTGAAACGGCCAATCCGTTACGATTTGATATGTCAGCCGTCCGCTCTGCCGGCTGGTTGATATGCCGCCGGGAGAGCTGGTATAAAGATTGGAAGCTTCCTTATATTTGACAAATTCGTTAAACCATCTTGTCCTCTCCTCTTCATTTAAAAGCGGCGCGATCTCTACGCGACGTTTCAACGGCGGATATCCGATTTCATATTTTTCCATTTCTTCCGGATCTAAAATATCTTCCAATTTGCCCGTGCTGTGGAGCAAATACAAGTTCGGAACGTGCTCGAACTGCAGGTTCCCGACAGTCATCCACAAAAGGCCCCCAACCTTGCCCTTTTTTCGAAAGGCTTGATGACCGTCAGGCGATGCTATTTTGACAACCAGGTCAACAGGATCCTGCCCGCTGTTCCTGCCATCCAGCTCGCCGCTGATAGTTACCGTGCCGCCATGATAGAAGAAGCCTATTTTAATATCGTCGTGGTCTGCCTTCATCATCAAATCGGCTAATATCTCGTCCGGAAAGATAAAAGACAGAACAGAGAGCACAGGGACAAGGAATGCTATGATTCTTAATTTTGAAATTTGAACTCTGAACTTTTTCATAGACCTCTCTCTCGATTAAAGGATCAGCGGCGGTGTAGGCATGGGTCCGAACGCTAACTTCCGTTGCAATGAAAACGATTTGTTCCGTTCATGGGAGAAACTTGGCAGAATGCGCAGAAAACAAAACTCAGGCAGCGCGCCTGTCATGTCTGGTCATGGTCACGACTGGCCGCAACGCCGTTCTTACAAGTCTCATCAGGTCCTTCGCTTTAATATCTTCTGCTTCAGCAATGGAAAGGCCTAATAAAATCTTATCGATTCCTGAATGCCCTTTGAGGAATGCATTGATGCCCGCTATTATATCCAAATCAGTGGCATGGATATGCCCTGAATTCCCTCTTGGGTGCACATTTTAGCAAGCGCGGCAAGTTTCACCTTGTCACTCTTGGGGGACTTCGCATCGACAGCCATCACGTGCCGTGCAGTCTCATGTTCATCAACCCCTGCAAGACTTTTTGGGGTCAAGAGAGTCTCGAATTTTTTCATAAAGTCTTTTTTCTTTTGAACCGGCAAAAGGGAAGGATCCTCATACATTATCTTTGCAAGTTCGATGGCGTAAAAAAGACCATCCTTCATGATATTCTTATCCCAAAAGGGAACGAATACAAGCTCTCTCTTTCCCATAGTGAAACTGTTTTATTATATAACATAAGTTCATATAAAGCAACAAAGATACCATCTTTAATTCTCTGTTTTAATGTACAAATGTCAAAATGATGCAGAAAGCGTCGTTTTAAATTTGGACGCACGTGAAACTAACGGGTTGGGATCATTCAATATAGCGCTTGTGTAGAGTGATTTTATTTATCATTTATGAAAATTTTCCCTAAAAAATGGACGGGATTCATTGTACGTAGGTAATTGAGGTTGTTTAAATTTGAAACGTTTTTCTTCTTTTTTCGTGCAGTACACACGAGGCATGCTTTCGAATCTGGCTGCGGCGGCAGTAACGTTGTAATTGATACCGACATTTTCTGTTACGGCCATGCCGAGTTATACTATCGTTTACCCTCTGTTCTTGCGATATTTCTATAAACAGATATAATGATTGAAGGTTGCTTCCGAAGGTCGAAGCATATTCGCATTTTGTAAACTGCAACTTTCGTATTAAAATATAATCTCTCGTCTCGACATCTGCCATTCCGGATATTACATCACTGATGACCATGAGCCCAACCCTCGGGATGGTACTGTTTCAGGGTTATTATAGGCCAACGTCGTTCTGTCGAACGACGTTAATTAAACCTTCGTCATCAAACGCATCAATAAGCTTATGTCCGGCGTTGCAAAAAATATTATCGATATCTGGCTAAGTCTGGCCAGCCGTGAAGCCATTCGCGCGCTTTCTAAAAGCAAGATGCGGAGCGCGTTGTCGGCAATCGGAATCACCATCGGAATTGCCGCGGTAGTTTGCGTGGTAGCAATCGGCAGGGCAGGTTCGCTGCGTGCCGAACTGCAGCTCCAAAACCTGGGGGACAACCTCGTATGGGTCGAGGCCGGTTCTCGGCACGTGAACGGGGTGAGGACAGGCACCCATGGAATGACCTCCCTCACCATGGAAGATGCGGATGCAATCCTTCACGAAGTGCCGTTCATCAAGAGTGTGTCCCCACAAGTCGACGGAAGTGTCCTCATCGCCTCCGGGAAGCTGAATTGGACGACGCATTACCGTGGCGTCACCCCCGAATTTCTTGAGATCAGGCGATGGGACCTTGCGGAAGGCATTCCTTTTACGAGAGAAGAGGTGGGGCATGTGGCAAACCTGGTTATCATCGGCCAGACCGTGCGTCAGCAGCTCTTCGGAGTCGAGGAAGCCGTTGGACGAGACGCTCGGATCAATAAACAGATATACCGGGTGATCGGCGTGCTGGCGCCGAAAGGCCAGTCGGCTACCGGCCAGGATCAGGACGATACCATCCTGATGCCCTATACAACGGCGCAGAAGAGGCTACGGGGCAAGGGTTTCTCGTGGCTGGACGACATTATGTGTTCGGCCGAGTCCCTGACCGCCGTTAAACCCGCCGTAGCCCGGATCAATGAACTGCTCCGGGAGCGACATCATATCCGAACGGGCAATGACGATGATTTCAACATCCGTCGTCCGGAAGATGTGATCAAAGCCCAGATCACCGCGAACCATACGCTCGCGCTTTTTCTCATCAGCGTAGCCTTCATCTCCCTCCTTGTTGGCGGCATCGGGATCATGAACGTGATGCTGGTGTCCGTAACTGAACGAACGAGGGAAATTGGTTTGCGCATGGCGGTTGGTGCCACGACAGGGGCCATACAGATTCAGTTCCTCGGCGAGGCTGTGATTCTGAGCCTGTTTGGCGGCATTATGGGAGCATTTATTGGTGTGGCCGGCTCGTTCATTCTGGATACACTCTGGGATGGCCTGTATCCATTCCTTTAGAAGCTTTGATCGTCGCTCCGATATTTGCAATCGGGGTGGGAATTTCCTTCGGCTTCTATCAGGCATGGAAGGCCACACAGCTCGACCCGATTGTCGCCCTGCGTCATGAGTGAGAATGTCCTCGGCCATTTGATGTGTCGTCTTCTCAACGCGACTGCAATAGATTATCTGTGAATGGATGATGATCGGAGATAGAGAGCCGCGAACCTTGATCCGACTCGTCCTGGTCACGAGTATCTACCGAGAAATACCGAATGACATATGCGTTTCAAGATATGTTTGTTGCTGTGAAGTACATCGTCCCGGTCCCATATTTTTTGACGTTAACCATCAGGGAAAATGTAAGGTGCTGCTTTCCCTTTCTCCACTCCGCCATCTGAGGAAAATACCGACCACCATATTCAATGTCGAGGAAAGTTTGGAGGGCAGCTTAATTATTACTGCCACAGGGCCGCATAAGTCATTTGCCGGTCTATTTATCGTGATTGACTATTGTGAGTTGAAAATGGTAAGTTGTGCAATATATGGTGCCCAAGCAATTTGAATTGATTATCTTATGCTGAAGCAGACTTTAAAAATCGTCTCCTATCTCGTCGGTTCGCTGCTCGTCGGTATTGTTATTACTCTCTTGGTGGACAGCACCGAGGATGCTGCCGTCGAAAAGAGAATACGTGGAACCGTAGAAGACAACATCGAAAAAGCAGTCGCTTCGTTCAAAGAATCAGCCGTGCATCCCACCTCTCATGACGAAGAGAACTTCATTATAAAGTTTGTCGATAGTGTCATGGCAGGCAAGGCCGTCGTCCGTGAACATACACGCGATGGGATACCTCCGGTTGATGTTGATGCGGTCTTTCTGTTTACTTTGCACGGGAAGGATTACACACTCGACGTATACTTGCAGAATGAATATCTAAAATCGGAACTCGCGCTTCTCGATATGCCGGATTATATTATGGGGATCGTGGCGACCATCATCGTTTTCGCCTTCACGGTGTATTTCACCGAGAACAAGAAGCGCACGATTGTAATGAAAAAGCAGTTTGAATCAAAGCATGCCGAACTTCATTCCGCACTGGAACGGCAGGAAGCGCTGGCGCTTGTCGGCCGCATGTCGGCCGCGCTCGCCCATGAACTGAAGACCCCCATTGGAACCATCTCCAACCTTGTCCAGGCATTGCCCTCGCGACATGCGGACGAACAATTCATAAAACGATTCATGACGCTGACGAGCGAGGAACTGAACCGCACTCAACAGCTGATAGACAATCTGCTGGTATACGGAAAAGATATTGATTTACTGAACGAAGAGTGGATTCCGATCAAGAGCTTTTTTGCCGAAGCCGTTCACACCGGCCTGCTGCTTGAAATACCCGATAAGTACGTGATTCATGGAGACAGGTTTTACCTAGGCCTCCTTTTCAAGAACCTGATCAGAAACAGCCACGAAGCGGCGGCGAGTAGGGTGCGCGTGAACGTGCGCATCCCCCCTGAGAAAACGGCGCTCGCGGAAATCGTGTGCGAGGATGACGGGAGCGGATTCCCCTTGACTGCAGATCTGGAAAAAATGACGGCCCCCTTTGTAACCAGCCGATCGCGGGGCGGGGGACTGGGCTTGTATCTTTCGAAAAAAATTGTTATGGCGCACGGTGGATCCCTAACGCTGGCAAGAATGGAAAAGGGGGCGAGAGTCACCATAGCCTTTCCCCCGAATCGAATAAGGACCTGATGCCATGAAAAAACCGACCGTTCTGATCGTTGATGACGAAAAAAATTTTACCGAGTCGCTGCAGCTGGCGATCGAGGACACTTTTAACGTCGTTTCGGTCTCCAGTTTGAGCATGGCGCGGGCCGTTCTCAAGGACAGCATGCCAGACGCCATCCTGCTCGATGTTTATCTACCTGACGGCGAGGGTATTGAGGTGCTTCGCGAACTGAAAAAAGACCGGCGAATGCCCATCGTTTTGGTAATGACCGCATACGCAACCGTTGAGAACGCCATCCGGGCGCTTAAGGAAGGCGCTGTCGATTATGTCACCAAACCCCTGGATATTCATAAGTTGAAGCGTGAACTGGGGGTCTATCTCGAGAACAGGTCCCTCCAGAAGAAAATCAGCAGCCTTGACCGCGAGATGAAAAGGATCGTCCCGCCTTTTGTCACTTTAGGTGAAGGCTCAATGAAAACAATTGTCGAAAGCGTGCCGGCTGTGGCCAATCTTTCGATACCCGTTCTTATTCAGGGGGAAACGGGTACCGGTAAGGAGAAACTGGCGCAGTGGATCCATGACCTATCCGGCCTGGAAGGCGAATTGGTTACGATCAGCTGCGCCGCTGTCCCCAGGGACATTTTTGAGAGCGAACTGTTCGGATACGTGAAAGGGGCTTTCTCCGGCGCCATCGGCACCAAAGAGGGTTTGGTAGAACTGGCGGAGGAAGGCACCTTGTTCCTCGATGAGATTGGTGAACTGGCGGACGAAACTCAAGCAAAATTGCTCCGTGTCCTTGAATCTGGCCGCTACTTTAAACTCGGCGATGCGCATGAACGAAAAGCACGCTTCAGGCTTATTACCGCTACGCACAAGAATTTGAACGATCCGGCGAACAGATTCCGTCAGGATCTTTATTACCGGATAACCGGAGTTGTGCTGGAACTGCCCCGGCTGCGCGATCGCAAACAGGACATTCCTCTTCTTGCGAAGGCTTTCCTGGACGAAGCCGGGTATGCGTATAACAAAAGCGTCAAAGATCTTTCCGGTCGCGCATCGGAGATGCTCCTTAACTATGACTGGCCCGGAAATATCCGTGAACTCAAATGGAGCATTCACCGTGCCGTTGCGACCGCAACAAAAGACGTCCTGGACGGGGATGATCTTGTCCTTGGTTCCGGATCAAGCAAGAATGCACCCGTGAATGAGGGACAGGTCCCCACGGCTGCTCTTAAAGATGCGGTGGAGGAAGTGGAAAAGAAATGCATTAAAAACGCCATGACTGCGGCAGGGAACAATAAAACAGAAGCAGCCAAGATCCTCGGCATATCAGTAAGACAGCTTCATTATAAGCTCAATCAATACTCACTGTAATTTCACTCAGAACTGACTTCTGGTCGAATCCTCTTCCTCTGATGAAACCCGCGCACACGTAACCCAGATGCAGCAGATGGCATCGGCCATAAACGATCTTGACGAGTCATTTTCAATCCGAACTGCATGCAGCGCGCTTCTGCAGGCTTCGTAGACAATCCTTGCAGTCCCTCCATGTTTATAAAGCATCAATTCCGAGAAAACAACAGGTTAGAAAAGGCACATGTTTTGCTATTTATCAATTCAGTTACCGTGACATTCATAATAAAATTGGTGTTCCCTCTATTACAATTACATAAAAAAGGTAAAGATGGCAAGCGTCTCAGATAAACCTATGCTCTTGATTGTTGACGACGAGCAGAATTTCACTGAATCTCTGCAGTTAGCAATTGAAGATGAATTTACCGTGTTCATAGCGGGCAGTTTGGAGGGCGCCCGCGTGGCCCTAGAGAGAATTGCGCCTGCCGCAGTCCTTCTCGATTTGCGGCTGCCCGATGGAGACGGACTCGAGTTATTTAACGATCTCAATAAGCTCGCCAAGCTGCCCGTAATTGTCGTCATGACAGCCTACGCCAGCATGGAAAGTATCGTAAAGGCGCTGAGCAAAGGAGCTGTTGATTATTACACCAAGCCTCTCAATATCGGAAAATTGAAATTAGAGCTTAAAAGAAATATAGAAAGCAAAGCAGAACAAAAAAAGATTGCTCAGTGAGAATATTTGCACAAGAAGTTCCCCCCTTATTGAAAACGGTTTGATGAGGGAAAATGACCATTTTGTTGCATTTTTGTTGAGAATTTGAAAGATGACATGTATATTACAAACTTTAATCCTAAAATTATTTACGATGATAGAGGCCGCAGAAAAGAAAGGAAACAATAGTTAATGAAAGCACAGTATTTTGTTGCCATAGATTTTGATGGCACGGTAACCGATGTTGACATCATTGATGCTGTCCTGCAGAAATTTGCAAGGCCGGAATGGGAAAAAGTTGAGACATTGTGGGAAGAGGGCATCATCGGGTCCCGAGAATGTCTTGAACGACAGATGGCCATGGTCGATAAGCCCCTCGATCAGCTCCTTGACTATATCGACAGGTTTACAATCGACAAGACATTTAGGGATTTCATTGGTCTTCTTGAAGACAGTCGGATACCGTTTGCAATAGTGAGTGACGGCTTCCAGGTTTTTATAGAAAGGCTCCTTGAAAATGCCGGACTAAGGCGAATGCCGATCATTGCAAACATGCTCCGGGAAGAGCAGGGAAGGTTAAAAACTGCTTTCCCCTATGCTGGCCAGTATTGCAATGCGGCAAACTGCAAGTGTATGGCCGTGCAAGACATGAGCAAGGATCGCTCTCTTATCCTGATAGGCGACGGCCAAAGCGATTTTTGCCTTGCACATAAGGCGGGCCTTGTCTTTACAAAAAAGAAGCTCACTGCTTACTGTCAGAGGTACAAAATACCGCATAGTCCCTTTGAAAATTTTGCTGAAGTAACTAAATTCTTCGAGACTAGTCGCGCCGAATCAGTATCCTTGCATTCAGTTGCATCAGGAAAGGATTAACCATGGAAAGACTTCAAACCGAGCAGCTCACCGAGCAGGAAATGCTGGAATTGGAATCCTGCTACTGTTCATACGGCGACACGGTGCATTATTCCGAGCGTCCGGTCATCTTTGACGGATGCGAGGGGTCCTGGCTCTACGACATGCAGGGCACTCCGTATCTGGACGTACAAATGTGGTACTCCGCCGTAAATTTCGGATATCGGAATAGGGATATCGAGGAGGCACATAATCGGCAGATGAACAGGCTGCCCCAGGTCGCATCCCAGTATCTCCATAAAGAGAAGATTCTTCTCGCTGCGAACATTGCCAAGGAGACAGAAAAGAGGTTCGGTTCAAAAGGGAGAGTGCATTTTAATGTCGGCGGAGCGCAGGCTGTCGAGGACAGCATCAAGCTTGTGCGGAATTTTAAAAAAGGCAAATCTCTCATGTTTGCGTTCATGGGCGGATACCATGGACGGACCCTTGCCGCGACGGAGATCACGAGCAGCTTCCGATATCGGAAAAGGTACGGTCATTTCGGTAACAGGGCAACCTTTATTCCCTATCCCTATTGTTATCGGTGCTTTTACGGAAAGGATTTTAAGACCTGCGAATACGAGTGCGTCCGGCAGTTCGAAAAACTCTTTGAGACAGAATACTACGGGGTGATCGATGCCAAGGAAAGCGAGGTCGAATACGCGGCCTTTTTTGTTGAACCGGTCCAGGCAACGGGCGGATACATCATTCCTCCACCCGAATACTTTGCCAGACTTGCCGAAGTGCTCACGAAGCACGGCATCCTGCTGATCGACGACGAGATCCAGATGGGATTTTACCGGACAGGAAGGCTGTGGGCACTGGAACATTTCGGGGTTAAACCGGATGTTATCGCCTTCGCTAAGTCGCTCACGAACGGTCTTAACCCCCTGTCCGGTATCTGGGCGCGTGAAGAACTCATTAACCCGAAGATGTTCCCGCCCGGATCGACTCATTCGACATTCTCGAGCAATCCACTGGGTACTGCTGCAGGGCTTGCTACCATGGAGCTTTTGAATAAATATGATTTTGCAAAAATGGCCAACGAGAAAGGGCGGTACCTGGTATCGCTGTTAAAAGACCTCCAGAAGGAACATGACGTGATCGGCAATGTTGACGGGTTGGGACTAGCCGTGAGGATCGAAATGACGACTTCCGACGGCTTTACACCGGACAAAAAGCTGACCGATACAATCTTCCAGGAGGGCATGAAGGGGAATATCGCCATCAACGGCAAAAAATACGGCCTCGTGCTTGATGTCGGAGGATATTATAAAAACGTCTTTACCCTGGCGCCGGCCCTGACCATAACTTACGAAGAGATGGACTTGTTTATACGTCTTTTCGAGTCTCTTCTTCATAGATGCGGAGTATAGACCCGGTTTTAAAAGGAGGATGCAGCGCTATGACCACGACGTTAGAACGTATAAAAAAACTGTTTCTTGAGAACTTTGACTTTCCCGAAGAGCGGTTACAGCCAGACGCAACCATTGAGAGCATCGGCCTCGATTCTCTCGATAAGATTGAGTTTTTGTTCGCACTGGAAAAGGAGTTCGACATAAAAATCCCCGATCGGGAGGTGAAGCTCGACTCCATACAGGACATGATCTCCGTGGTAGAGCGATTAGTCGCTGAGCAACATGCGGAGCAAGGGCAGAACGTTTAGATGAAACGAGTAGTCATTACCGGGATGGGCATTATATCTCCTGTCGGGAACAACTGTGGGGAATTTTTCAGCAATCTTGCGGCGGGGAGATCGGGAATCAAGAGGATATCCTCGGATTTTGCCGATCGATTGTCCGTAAAAATAGCTGCGGAAGTGAACTTCGATGCCGAAGCCTACTTCTCAAAAAAAACCGCCCGCACCCTGGATAGGGTCAGTCAGTTCGCAATGGTGGCTGCTTCACAGGCTTGGCAGGATGCCGCTATGCAGCTCCCCGAAAAGGAACAAAGACGCGCCGGTGTATATGTGGGAACAGGTATGGGAGGAGCGCGAACGCTTGAAGAGTCCTATGCTCAGGTCTTTAAACAGAATGTGAAGCGTGTGCATCCTCTCACGGTGGTCATGGCTATGAATAATGCCGCGGCTTCCTATATCTCCATGACTCATGGGCTGAAAGGCCCTTGTCTCACCTATTCGACTGCCTGCTCCTCCTCGACAGTCGCTATCGGCGAGGCTTTTCGCCAGATCAAGCACGGGTACGCTGACGTTATGGTTGCCGGAGGAACGGAATCGCTCCTCACGTTGGGGATTATGATGAGTTGGGAGTCGATCGGGACCCTGGCGCTGGAAGCGGACGACCCATCGACCTCCTGCAGGCCTTTTTCCAAGGACCGGACCGGTTTCGTGCTTGGCGAGGGGGCGGCAATTCTGGTTCTTGAATCGTTGGACCGGGCAGAAGCCCGGGGCGCACGGATCTACGGAGAAGTGATCGGCTACGGCTCAACGGCAGACGCCGATCATATTACTAAACCCTCAGTGGAAGGACAGGCGTATGCCATGGAGGCGGCCCTTGAAGAAGCCAGGATAAGCCCTGATGATATTGATTATATCAACGCCCATGGTACTGCTACCGTGGCGAATGATGCTGTCGAGACGCAGGCAATAAGAAAAGTGTTCGGTCCGCGTGCCTACCGTATTCCTGTAAGCTCTACAAAATCAATGCACGGGCACCTCCTGGGCGCGGCCGGGGCAGTCGAACTTATTGCAGCAGTTCTCGCCCTGAACAATCGAATCGTGCCGCCAACGGCAAACTTGATGACCCCTGATCCCGAATGCGACCTTGATTATGTGCCGGGAAAAGCCAGGACCGGACTCGATCTCAACGTAGTGATGTCCAATTCGTTCGCATTTGGCGGTACAAATGCCGTGCTTATTGTGAGAAAACATGAGTGAACATAAGATCGATATGCCCGGGGGAGAACATGCCGTTCTTCTGATCCATGGTCTGACCGGCAGCCCCTTTGAGATGAAATACCTGGCCAGGCAGTTACACCGCGCAGGCTTCACGGTCAAGGGTCCTTGTCTAGCCGGTCACGGCAGGACGCTCGGTGACCTCAAGAAAACACGATGGCAGGACTGGTACGGGACGGTATACGATTCGTTCCGAGAGCTGAAAAAGAGTCACGCGACGGTCTCCGTCGCAGGTCTTTGTATGGGAGCGCTGCTGGCGCTTATGTTATCAGTTGATCTTGAAGAAGAAGTGAGTGCCGTTTCTCTTATTTCGACGACATTATTTTATGACGGCTGGGGACTTCCCTGGTACAAATTTCTGTTGCCCCTGGCTTACTTCACTCCTGCCTGCCACATTTATTCCTTTAAAGAGCGCGAACCTTATGGTATCAAGAATGAAGCACTCCGGACAAGGATTGTTGAAGGCATGCGGGGCGGGTCTATTGCTCACGAAAGCGTTCCCGGAGTTAGCATGAGAGAGCTCTACCGGCTTATCGCTGTTATGAAGAAAAAGGTCATCGCCAGGGTGACTGCGCCGGCACTGATTGTTCATTCGAAGGAGGACGACCTGGCGAGTGCAAAGAACGCCCTTTATGTGCGGAAGCATATCAAAAGCAAGGACGTCCGCATGCTATTGCTAGACGACTGTTATCATATGGTCCCGATCGATAACCAACGCAGCGTGGCTGCAGATGAGATCATTCATTTCTTCAAAGATCAGTCTTATGGGACAAGCCATTTATTAAGACCGTGATCGCCACTGGTGATGAAGAGCTCAACCAAAATGTATACCGCTGCGAACGCTGCTGCCATTCTCGCTCAGCGTGGGGAAAATGCAGAGTCAGTCGGCCGGAAACGTTGGCAGCCGGCATCCTTCTTCTGGTGGTCTTATTCCATCTGCTCTTTGTGTCTGAAATATTGGCCTTAGAAGCGTCGAATCCATCCGAGCAGAACCCGCAGGGAGAAGCACCGAAGGTCAAACAGAAGCTGGGAAAGGAATGGTCGGAATATGCCGATTTAATCGGGTTCTATAACCCGCTGGGACTCGATATAGCCGGAGGTTTCGAGTATAAAGATTCGTATCGCTACGATAATTTCTATGACGCGGTGAGCTCCTACTGGCAAACGGGGGCGGGTATCGACGTCATCCCGTCCTATGCAGAGCCTTCGATCCACTTCGAATGGATGCCCACCCTTTTCCTCATCGCCAGACTAGAATACGACGGCTATTATTATTTCGGGAAAAACGGCAGCCTGCTGTCCTTTTCATCGGGCAAGGATCCCTTCGGCGATCAGGTAATCAGGGCGCGTAGGGGGACTGAAGAACCAGGTGTTGGCAGTCGATTATTCTTCCAACCCACGATCCAGTTAAAGATCGGCGATATTGTTCTCCGCAATCAATCGGATATCGCAAAATACTGGTTCCCTGGCAAGGGACCCTTCTTCCTTGAACAGGAGTACGATACCTTGCTCAATGATGGCGATCATCTATTTGCAAACCGCACGCAGGTGCTGAAGGAGATAAGCAGCGGACCTGATAAGGGAAGCATATTGCTCGGTCCCTATTACGAACTCGTGCACGCTGAGGCGGCAGACCTGACGAGGCAGCGGATCGGGGTCCTTTTCTATTCGGAACAGAACCATAAGAAACTGTCTTTCGAGACCACTCATTTCTTTGCGGAGATCGGATACAATCTGCAGGACAGAAACCGGGGACAAGAGATATATTTTCTTATTGGCGTTGGCGGCTCTTCGGTTCTGAAGTAGGGTACATGCCTGCCATTGGGAAAGATTTCGGCGAAAAGAGGCCATGGGGGATGGGTGCATACAAAAGAGGTTTACAACGTCCAATCAATGAACCGCACGAGGATGATATTCCATGGAAGTCCTTTTTCAGCCGATGCCTTTAATTATTATTTTGGCGAGCCCTGTTTTGTTAAACTCGTTACACATGATAGGGTTTATGGGAAGCAATTGAACCGGCGGTTAGCGCTTGTCTAAAAAAGGACGCCACGCATGAGCTCACGTATACTTCTTGAAATCAACAAAAGAAAAATCATACTTGATGTCTGGCTAAGAATAGGGCTGACCATAGCATTGGATACCGCTATTCAGCTCTGCTGGAAGTCTGCAGTGGCGAACGTGCCTTCCTCCGCTTCTGCGCCAGATACGATCATGCTGATGCTTCAGCAACCATTGTGCTACGTTACTATTATTTTCGTCCTGTTCCAATTCGTGAACTGGATGGCGCTGTTAGGTAGGGCCGATCTCAGTTATGTGCAACCGTTAACCGCCTTGAGTTTGGCTTCCGTAACTGTTTTTTCATATCTCCTTTTGCATGAGCACATTTCCTTGCAACGTGTTGCGGGTATGGTTCTGATAATCGCAGGCGTGTGGTTCAT
>Ga0335081_10000851_pt1 | contig 49166 bp, 40 predicted proteins | sample Lox_Sample_35_FD_206713 | JGI IMG/M metagenome (GOLD analysis project Ga0335081, IMG submission 206713) | Soil microbial communities from Loxahatchee National Wildlife Refuge, Florida, United States - Lox_Sample_3.5 | ecosystem: Environmental > Terrestrial > Soil > Wetlands | place: USA... | reverse complement strand
GGGGCGACCTCGTGCACATAGCCCTTGTTCCAGATCTGGTTCCAGGCTTCCTCGATGAGGTCGTGCGGGATGACCAGGCCGTACTTCTCCAGCGGCACCAGATAGCTGCGGTAGTAGTCGTCGTAGATCCAGCGGCGCCACATCTCCGCGTAGGACTCCCGGTCCTTGCGGCGGTCCTTGGTGCCGTACTCGATGAACGTGCCGATGGCCGCGTCCACCACGCGGTGGTTGTTCCACCACGCGTAGCGGAGGTCACGCTCGAGGAGCTGGTGGTTGCTCTCGTCCGAGAGCGCCATCAGCAGGGTGGCGTAGCCGTTGCTGATGTGCCGCGACTCGTCCGACTGCACCGAGTGGAACACGGTGGGCAGCAGGTAGTCGCCGTTCGCGGCGGCTTCGGCGGGCATGGCCACGAACAGCGTGTTGGTGAACGCCGTCTCGGCCACGATGGTCAGGTAGATGCTCGCCGCGGTGATGGCGTCACCGGTGATGAAGCCCTCGGCGAACTGCCGGCCGATCGTCCCGCAGTAGTCACTCTGGAAGTCGCGGAGACTGGAGTTGAATCCGGCCGGGTCGATGTAGTTGTTCATGTACAGGCGCTTGAGGTTCTGCTGGATTGTCGAGTGCCGAACCTCGTCGATCATCTGGATCGCCTGGCCGTTGTGCAGTTCCGGGTTCGGGACCGTACGGAACAGCAGCGGCATGGCCCGGGCGGCCGAGATCTCCGGCAGCGGGATGATGGACAGGAACAGCTTCTGCCATTCCAGCCAGCGCTCCTGCACCTGGCGGAACATGTTTCCGCGGATGGCGCCGTCCTGAGCCCCGTAGACCCGGTGGTCCTTCTCCTCCTGCATCGGGAAGTAGGACCGGAGGACCTGCTTCAGCGGGTCCTTCTTCTGCGCCTTACGGAACGTGTAGTCCGTGCCGTAGTGCTTGACCGGCTCGTGGTACTGCGGTTCCCAGGCCAGTTCCTGGATCTTCTGGTGGGCCTTTGCCACGCTCTGGCGACTCATCGTCACCCCTTTCCTCTTGAGCTGCTCCGGCTGCCCTCCCGCGCAGCCCTTGGGCGTGCACGGCCACGGCGCAATGCTTCGCCGGGCGGGTACGTGCTCCACCCACACGAAAAACTCTCGTGTGCTGGATCACACCTTGTCCGCCGGGATCATGAGCTCTCGAAATGAGACACATGACCTTCGCCGGGACGTTGGCCCCTACCCGCCAGCCGCGCTCAGCCGTCACCGAAGACGGCGTCCCTGAGCTCGGCGAGCCGGTCCTGAACCCGGTTGGCGACATGCCGGTTCCCCTCGGCGGCGGGGATGATTCCCAGGCATTTCAGCAGTTCCGCGGCGGGAGCACCCGGGTCGCCGCCGTCACCCAGCGTGGGGTGCAGGCCCTCCCGGGCCAGATGGTCGAACACCAGGTTGACGATGCTCCATGGGTTGAAGGTTTCGTACTGAGGCTCGGCTGAATCCACGGCCACCCCCTGGCGGATGATCAACGTGACACGTGATCGACGTAGCGCACTGAGGCGGGCGTTACCGGTCCGCCTCGAACCTGGCGGATGCTTGTGTGCGGGGCACTCGCACGAGCCAACGCCGGTCTGTCTACCTCGGGGGTCTCAATGTGAGACAGCAGGTCCGGCTTATGCGTTTAACGATTCATTTAACTTGGTATCAGCCACGTAAACCCGGATGCGCCCCTAACGCAGGCTGAGCCTCCGGCCTGAGTCATCCGTCCGCATGGTTCCGGGGAGGCACCCCATGGCGCAGGCAGCAACGCCGCTGCAGGCCGGAAACGGCAGCAACCGGCTGGCGAAGGCCAGGGAACGTTTCCTGGCCGCCGAGCCGGTCAACCCGCATGAGGTACGGGAGCCGATCCTGGCGTCGTGGCGCCGGTCTCGTGACTGGCAGGTGGCGGCGGACCGGATCGACCTGCGGTACACCCGCGATCCTGACCCGGAGACCGCGCTGGCCCGGAACGCGGATCCCGTGCTGCGGCACCTGCACAACCAGCTCGACGGGCAGCCGATCAGCATCGTCCTCACCGACGCCGGCGGGCTCGTGCTATCCCGGCTGACCGCCGATCACGATCTGGAACGCCATCTGGATGGGGTCAAGCTCGCCCCCGGCTTCAACTACTCCGAGGAACTCATCGGCACGAACGGGATCGGCACCGCGCTGGAGGCCGGGCGGCCGACGCACGTGTTCGGCCACGAGCACTACGCCGAGCACCTGGAGGGCCTGGCCTGCGCCGGGGTGCCCATCCACCACCCGATCACCGGGAAGACGGTCGGGGTCATCGACCTGACCTGCTGGCGTAAGAACGCCGACCCGCTGCTGGTGGCGCTGGTTAAGAACACCGCCGACCAGATCACGCAGGCCCTGCTGACCGGGAGCAGCGCGCGGGAGTTCAGCCTGCTGGAGGAGTACGTGCGGGCCTGCCGGCGCACCGGCGGGATCGTGCTGGCGATCGGCAACGACGTGGTCATGATGAACGACTACGCCCGGCGGATCCTTGATCCGGCCGACCAGGCGGCGCTCATCGGCCAGGCTGCGGAGGTGCTGGCCCGGCACCACGCCGGCGCGGTCACCGCGGACCTGCCGACCGGGCTGAAGGCGCGGATGTACTGCCGTCCCATCGGCAACCACACGCCATACAGCGACGGCATCGTGCACGTGAAGCTGATCGAGGCCGCCGCGCGCCCGGCCGCGGCTGTTGGCAAGACCGGCGTCAAGGCCGCGATGTTCCTGCCCGGGCTGGTCGGCACGGGGGTGCTGTGGACGCGCGCGTGCCGCGAGGCGGAGCTGGCCTACGACTCCGGCGAGTGGCTGACGGTGGAGGGCGAGCCCGGCGTGGGCAAGCTGGCGCTGGCCAAGGCGGTCCACCAGCGGCGCAACCCGGCCGGGCGGTTCCACGTCCTCGACGCGGCCGACACCGGGCCGGACTGGCTGGTCACGGCGCGCGGCGAACTGCTCGGTGGCGAGGGCATGCTGGTGATCCGGCACATCGACGAGCTCAGCGTGAAGCAGGTGCACGCGCTGTCCAGCGCGCTGCAGGAGGCACGCGCCGCGCAGCGGGACAGCGGCCTGCGGGTGGCGGTCACGCTGAACCGCAAGAACGCGAACATGGACCTCACCCGGCTGCTGCGCTTCTTCCCGGCCAGCGTCGAGCTTCCCCCGCTGCGCCATCACATCGAGGACCTGCAGGAACTGGTGCCGTTCTTCCTGGCCAGGCTGAGCCAGCACGGCCGCGTGATGTGCTCGCCCGAGGCGATGCAGCTGCTGCTGCGGTCGAGCTGGCCGGGTAACGCCGCGCAGGTGTGGCAGGTGCTGAGGAAGGTCGTGCAGCGGCGCCGGGCAGGCTCGATCCAGCCCGCCGACCTGCCGCCCGAGTGCTGGACGGTGAGCCGGCGGCTGCTCAGCCCGCTGGAGTCGATGGAACGCGACGCGATCGTGCAGAGCCTGCTCGATTGCGACGGCAACAAGGTGAAGGCCGCCGAGGCGCTCGGCATGTCACGCGCAACCATCTACCGCAAGATTCACGAGTACGGGATCGTCACCCCGGGACCGGCCTCGGCCGCGCCGTCCTGAGGCGGCCCGGAGGGGGTCGTCAGCGGGCCGGGCGCACCCGCCCGGGCGGCCCACACCCTCCCGGGCGGCCCGGGAGGGTGCGCCGGCCCCGTCAGGCGGCGGGAACCGCGGCCTCCTCCGCCGCATCGACCAGCGCGTCCGGGAAGCTCTCCCCGGTGCCGCAGAACACCCGGCGCCCCTCGGGGCGCGACCGGCGGAGCAGCACCGTGAAACGATCCCCCGTCTTTTCCGAGCAGATCACGAAACCGTCTTCGAGAAGACGGGACGTCAGGTCAACCAGGTCACTCATCCTCGACCACTCCCCACACCGCGTTACGGGCGGCCTATTTCCGGGTCCAATCCCTCCAAGCCCGGCCCTCGTTGGCCATCGCGGCTTACTAAGAGTCAAGCGTCCCATGCAGTGTGTAACGTCGCCAACTGACGAGTCATGGTAACCAGCGGCTACCTGCCCGTGCAGGCTTCTGGCCGTATAAGTCCCTATGATCTTCCCGACTCTCCGTGTCGCCTCTCCCGGCGAGTGCCTCCTGACAAGCGCTCTTACCCTCGACGCTGCGCGCGTTTCCGGTCGCTGCGACATGCGCCTGCGCCCGATATACGCGCCCCCCGATGCGGTGTCCCCGCACGGGACAGCCCTGGGTGGCCCTGCACGGGGGCGCTCCCGTGATCGGCGCCGGGTCTTCCGCAGCATCTGCGGATTTCCGGCCCGATCATGAAAAAGCCCGGGGCCTCGCGGCCGCCGGGCGTCTCGTGCCGAGAGAACGGTCACCTCCAACAATGTTCAGGGTCTGCACTGAACACTCGTGGAGGTGGCGGGAATCGAACCCGCGTCCTTCCGTGCGTCACCAGGGCTTCTCCGGGCGCAGCCTACTGCGTATTTCTCGGCCCCCGGCATTCACGCAGGCAAGATGCCGACGGGCTCAGTCACTGTTTACTGTCCCGCGCTAGCCCCGTGACCGGGCTAGACGGTGATCCTTCTCACTGATGCCAGACACCGGGTCGAAGGAATCCCCGGGCTGACAGACGCTAACTCGCCTCAGGCGGCGAGAGCGACAGTGCGCTGTGAGTTGGCACTTATTGGTTTGCGATCATGTGATTAACGAGGTCACAACCGCAACCCTCGGCCCGCTTCCCCTGAATCAACCACCGAAGTCGAAACCGTTCACCCCCTCTTGAGTTGTCAGCCGGGCATCGCACGCGATAACCTGCTCCGCCCGACCCTACACCGGTCAACACCGCTGCGCCAACCGCAATTCCCGGCACCATCCCCGGGCCAGCACGGCTACGGCGGGTGGCGGAGCGAAGCGACGACCGCCCGGCGAGCCGGGGCCCTGCGCCCCGGCGAGCGGCGGTGCCACGGCCAGAACCGGATCCGGGGTGCGAAGCACAGCGGGGGGTTCCGGGGGTCGCCCCCCGGGCTAACGCAGAATGGCCCCCGCGGGCGCGGGCGGTGCCCGCCGCGCCCGCGGGGGCCGACCGGCCGGGTCGGAGCCGGTCACGTTGCCGGGTCTCCCCCGAGTTGAGGCCCGGACTTTGTGAGGCGACTGAGGCCGCAACCCCCCTAGCGGTTCCAGTCACCAGCTATGACGCCGGAGAGTAGTTAGATAGTTGCTTCCAGTCACAGAGAGTTTATAACAAGTCGGTAACGGCCGGCGAGGCGCGGCCCGCTGTGCCGGGGGCCGTCAGCTGGGGAGCCGGAGGGCGGTGAGGAACTGGCCCGCCAGGACGGACGCGGAGATCTGGGGTGACTGGTTGGCCGCGAGGACGGCGAAGGCCACGTCACCGCGGTAGCCGACGAACCAGCTCTGCCACTGCGTGCTGCGGCCGCTGCCGGTCTCCGCGAGGGCGGTCTGGCCGTAGACCGGAGCCCCGGCCACGTTGGCGCGCCTGGCCGAGCCGGACGTCACGGCCGCGCGCATCAGCGCGCGCAGCGAGGTGAGGGCGCCGGGAGCCAGCGGCGCGCGGGCGGACGCGGTTCCGTCGGGCGGGCCGGTGACGAGGATCGGCGAGTGCCAGGCCCCGGAGTCCACCTCGGCCGCGATCAGCGCCATGCCCAGCGGGCTGACCTGCACGCCCTGGCCGATGGTCTCGCCGGCGAGCTGCCCGTCCGTGGTGGCGGCGGGCACCGAGCCGGAGAAGGCCCGCAGCGGCAGTTGCCACTTCGCGCCGATGCCGAAGCCGTTCACCGCGTTCCTCAGGGCGCTGCTGGTCAGCCGGCGGGACAGGCCCGCGAACGCGGTGCCGCAGCCCTGCGCGAAGTCTGTGCTGAAGGAAGTGCTGGCGCCGAGACTGGAGGCGAGCTGCTGGTCGCTGAACAACTGGCCGCCGACGTTGGCCACGCTGGTGCACGGGATCTCGGTGCTGGGCGAAAAGCCCGTGCCGAGCAGCGCCGCGGTCGACACGATGGTGAACGCGGTCCCGGGCGTCACGCGCGCGTTGAGCGCGCCGCCGGGCGGGAGCTGGCCGCCGGGCGCGTTCTGCCCCGCGACGGCGAGGATCTTGCCGGTGGACGCCTGCACGGCGACGATCTCCGCGGCCGCATTGGGCGCGGCCGCCAGCGCGTTCAGCGCCGCCGCCTGCACCGTCGAGCTGATCGTGGTCCGGACCGGCTGGCCGGGCTGGCCCTGCCACTGCTGCAGCACCGCTACCTGCTGCCCGCGCCCGTTCTCCGACACCACCTCGGTGGTGGGCGAGCCCGCGAGCAGCCGCTGGTAGGCGGCCTCCAGGCCGCTCAGGCCGACCGTGGTGCCCGGCTGGTAGGAGGCGCCCTCATCGCGCAGCACGCCGGAGTTCTCCGACCCGACGGTGCCGACGACCTCGCTGGCCTCGGAGGAGAACAGCCGCTGGCTGACCCGGTGCACCTGCAGGCCGGGCACCCGGGCCAGCTCCGGTGACATGCGCGCGTAGGAGTCCGGGTCGAGCGAGAGCAGGGTGAGGAACTGGCCGGGCGGGGCGGCCTGGATCTGCCCCAGCACCTGGCTGGAGTTGAGCTGGGTGACCTCGGCGAAGTCCTCCGCGGTCCCGGCGGGGTTGGGCAGCGATCGCGGCCACACCCCGATCTGGTACACCGAGGAGGGCACCTCAAGCGGCTGCCCCGAGGCGTCCTGGACCGACGCCCGCGCCGGCACCTGCGTGATCACGGCCAGCCGCTCACCGGGGCCCAGCGCCGGGTTGATGACGCTGGGCGTCCACTGCACCTTCCAGTCGGAGCGCTGCTTGCGCAGCGCGAACTGGCCGGCATAGGTCCACTGGTGGCCGCCCTCACCGAGATTCACCGACGCGGTGAAGTGTGCCACGGCCGTGTTGCCGTCCTGGTCGATCCGGCCCATGGACAGGAACATGGTGGTCGCGTCGAGCTGGGTGAACGCGTCGGCCAGGGCCGCGGAGACCGCGGGCGCGCTGCCGGTGGTGTAGCCGGCCGCGGTGCGGTACTGGTGCTGCTGCCAGGCCAGCAGGAACGCCTGCACGGTGCCCTCGGCGGACGGTTCGGCGGCAAAGCCGTCCGCGAGCCCGGCGACCACGATGCCGGCCGTGACGAGGACCGCGATCAGCCGGATCCGCCGGGCCCGATTCGACAGCCGCCGAGCCTGCCGCGGTCGGCGCGCCGACGCCGGCCGGGGCGGCGGCGGTGGCCGCTCACCGGGCGGGGCAGCTCGCCGGCCCGGTCGCGGGACGATCCATACCGGCCGGCTGCGGCCCGCGTGACTGCCCCGGTCACGGGTGTGGAAGGACACTGACCTCCTCCCCCGTTACCGTCGCCGCCGGAGAGCACGCTGCATCTCCCTGGCCGCATCACGGCTGGCCAAGTCCTGGCGCTTGTCGTAGGTCCGCTTGCCACGCCCCAGGCCAAGCTCGACCTTGGCCTTCCCGTCTTTGAAGTACAGCTCCAGCGGGACCAGCGTCAACCCCTGCTCCGCGGTGCGCGCGGCCAGCTTGTCGATCTCCCTGCGGTGCAGCAGCAGCTTCCTGGTCCGGCGTACCTCATGATTGGTCCAGGTGCCCTGGGTGTACTCCGGAATGTGCACGTTGTGCAGCCACACCTCTCCGTCGGAGATCTGGGCGAAGCCGTCCGCGAGCGACGCGCGCCCGGCCCGGAGCGATTTCACCTCGGTCCCCGTGAGCACCAGCCCTGCCTCGCAGGTGTCCTCGATCCGGTAGTCGTACCGGGCGCGGCGGTTGCGGGCGATCACCTTCCGCCCTTGCTCCCGAGCCACGTCCCTCCCGTCTGATCATGGTCATACACGCAGGTAACGGCGCAGCGTGAGGAACGACGTCGCGCCGCACAACAACACCCCCACGCACATCGCGAGGATCACGACCTGCACGAGGTCACCCGCGCCGAGAATGACGTTGAAAGTGAAGTACTGCTGTAGCGTATCCAGCCACAGCGACTTCACGGCAACCAGCAGGCCGACAGAGACCGCCCAGCCGATGAGGCCCGCGATAATGCCTTCCAGCAGGAACGGCAGCTGGATGTAGAAGTTCGACGCCCCCACCAGGCGCATGATCCCGGTCTCCCGGCGGCGGTTGAACGCGGAAAGCCGGATCGTGTTGGCCACCAGCAGGATCGCCGCGATCAGCAGGATCACCGCGACGATGACCACCGCGTTGCGCGCGCCGCCGAGCAGCTTGTAGAACTTGGCCAGGATCGACCGGTCGTCTATGACCGAGTCCACACCGCCCTTGCCCGTCACCACCGACGCGACGGCGTTGAAATCGGCTTGCGGATTCTTCAGCTTGACCTGGAAGGAGTCCGGGATGTCCCCCTGGGAGACGGTGGAGACGAACGACGGGTTGTTGGAGAACTCCTGCTTGAACTGCTGGAAGGCCTGCTGCTGCGACTGGTAGATGACGCTGGCGACCTGCGGCATCGAGGTGAGCTGCTGGCGGAGCTGCTGCCGCTCGGCGTCGGTGGCCGCGCCGTTCTGCTTGCACTGCACGCTGACGCTCTGCGTCGTGCACAGGTAGATGGAGACCTCGACCTTGCCCTGCCAGTAACTGCGGGTGGCGTCGACCTGCTTGACGAACAGCAGGCCCGTCCCCAGCAGCGACAGGCTGATGGCCACCACCACGATGAGCGCGATCGTCATCGTGAGATTCCGGCGCAGGCCGATCCAGATCTCCTGGAGAACGAACTGTGCACGCATGTGTGCTGATCCCTCGCAGTATTCGGCCGGGTGGCAGGGGTCCGCTGCCCGGCGGGTGGTATGGCCGGTGGCCTGGCGGACAGGCTATGGCACCTCAGTAGGCCTGGCCGTACACACCGCGAGACTGATCCCTGACCACCTTGCCGTATTCGAGCTCGATGACGCGCTTGCGCATGGAGTCCACGATGGCCGCGTCGTGGGTGGCCATGACGACCGTCGTACCGGTCCGGTTGATGCGGTCCAGCACCTTCATGATGCCGATCGACGTGGCCGGGTCGATGTTCCCGGTCGGCTCGTCAGCCAGCAGGATCATCGGGCGGTTCACGAAGGCGCGGGCCATCGCCACCCGCTGCTGCTCGCCGCCGGACAGCTCGTCCGGCATCCGGTCATGCTTGCCCTCCAGGCCAACCAGGTCGATCACCTCGGGGACGACCTTGCGGATGAACCGGCGGGGTTTGCCGATCACCTCAAGCGCGAAGGCCACGTTCTGGTAGACGTTCTTGCTCGGCAGCAGCCGGAAATCCTGGAACACGCAGCCGATCCGGCGCCGGAGCATCGGGACCCGCCAGTTGGACAGGCGGGCCAGGTCCCGGCCGGAGACCCGGATCCGGCCATCGGTCGGCCGCTCCTCCTTCAGGACCAGCCGCAGGAACGTCGACTTGCCCGACCCCGACGGGCCGACCAGGAACACGAACTCGCCCTTGTCCACCGAGATGCTGACGTTCTCCAGAGCGGGACGGCTCTGGCTGGAGTGGATCTTGGTGACGTTATCGAAATTGATCACAGGACCATCACAGCAATGTCGGAGACGGGACGCGGCGCAAAAGCCTTTTGCTGTCCACCGGGCGACTGCCGGACCGGCCGGGCGCCACCCTGGCTGGCGGTCCGCGGTAGACGCAACGATTCCGGGCCACTTACGGGTAGCCTGGATGAGTCAATTGGACAGTGTAGGGGGAAACTAGCGAGCACAGCCCTATAACGCTCCAAGTGCAAGCACCGGCCGGAGGAACTCCACACGCACCGGGCCGCGCCGCACCGGCCTGTCAGGGCCGCCGCGGCGTCCCGGCGCCGAGGACCAGCCTCCCGGCGCCTGCGAAGCGCCCGTCAGGGAGGCGGAAAACATCGTGAGCTGCGAACACCTAATCTGTGCACGCTGCGGCGGCCCGGTGAGCGAGGCCCGATGCCCCGTCTGCCAGACGGCCAAGGCCGAAGTGCACCATCACCCCCAGGCCAGCTACCGGCCGCACATCCTGATCGCGTCGGTCCTGCTGATCCTGCTCGTGGCCGCCCTGGCCATCCACGGGAGTTTCTGACCCCTAGTCCTTCTCGCCGTTCTGGCTGCGGCGCAGCCAGCGGATCTCGGCCTCGATGAAATCGTCGATCTCCCCGTCGAGCACGGCCGTGGTGTTCCCCGTCTCCATGCCCGTCCGCACGTCCTTGACGTTCTGGTAGGGGTAGAGGACATAGTTGCGGATCTGGGTGCCCCAGCTACCGGTCGTCTCGCCGCGCAGCGCGGCCATTTCCTCGGCCTCCTCCTGGCGCCTGCGCTCGAGCAGCTTCGCCTGGAGCACGGCCATCGCGGACGCGCGGTTCTGGATCTGGCTGCGCTCGTTCTGGCAGGACACCACGATCCCGGTGGGCAGGTGGGTGATGCGCACCGCCGAGTCGGTCGTGTTCACGCCCTGCCCGCCCGGCCCGCTGGAGCGGTACACGTCGACCCGGATCTCGTCCTCGTTGACCTCAATGTGGTCGGTCTGCTCCACGACCGGCACCACGTCCACGCCGGCGAAAGACGTCTGCCGCCGGCCCTGGTTGTCGTACTTGGAGATCCGGACCATCCGGTGGGTGCCGTGCTCCCCGCGCAGCGTGCCGTAGGCGTAGGGCGCCTTGACGGCGAACGTTGTCGACTTGATGCCGGCTTCTTCGGCGTAGGAGATGTCGTACACCTCGGTCGGGTAGCCGTGCCGCTCGGCCCAGCGCTGATACATGCGCATCAGGTTCTGCGCGAAGTCCGCGGCGTCGGCACCGCCCGCCTGGGCGTTGATCGACACGAGCGCCTCGCGTTCGTCGTACTCCCCGGACAGGAGGGTGCGCACCTCGAGCTGGTCCATCTCTTTGTGCAGGATCGCGAGGTCACGCTGCGCCTCAGTGCGCGTCGGCTCGTCGTTCTCGCTCTCGGCCAGCTCGAACATCACCCGGGTGTCGTCGAGCCGCTGCCGGAGGTTCTCCAGCCGGGCCAGTTCGCCCTCCAGGTAGGAGAGGCGGCGGGTGACCGACTGCGCGTGCTGCTGATCTCCCCACAGGTCCGGGTCCGCGGCCTGCTCGCGTAGGCTCTCCACCTCGGCCCTCATGGCGTCAGGATCGAGAACTGCCTCCACGCTGGCGAGCTTCGACGACAGTTCCGAGATCACATCAGCGGGATCTGTTGCTGCCATGGCGGACAGCCTATGCGAGCCGGGGTCCGGTTCCGCATGCCGGCTCGGCGCCAGCCCCCGGCCAGGTATCCTGCCGACGGGTCCGTTCATACGCCGGGCCGACCGGATTTCATCCCCCTGTCCACTCGGATACGAACATGAATGCGACTTGCACCGGGAATTCGAGGGTGCGCACGGCCGCCCCGGGCGGCATGCCGCCTCTGCTGATGGCCGCGCTCGGCATGCTGACCGGGCTTGCGCTGCTGCTGCCCGTACAGGGCTGCGGGACCACCGCTGCGGCGGCGACCGCCATTCCCGGCCCCACCCCGGCCAGCGCCCTGCGGCTGTTCAGCTCCTACGCCACGGCGCAGAAGGTCGCCCTGGCCAACAACGACGAACTGCTGGCCCTGTCGCTGCTGACCGGCTCGCAGCTCGGCATCTCCACGGCCGCTTACGGCCTGGTCGCGACGACCGGCGGCACCGTGACCGGCCCGGTCTACGGGAAGCCGACGCTGTACGTGCCGAAGCTGACGACCTACCCGCAGTGGTTTGCGGCCGCCGTGCCGGAGCGCCCGTCGGCGGGCGCCCCGATCCAGACCGCGCTGCTGGTCTTCGATCGGCCGAGCGCGAAATCCACCTGGGCACTGAGCGTGTCTGTGCTGCTCAATCCCGGAACCCCGGCGCCGAAGGTGGCGATCGGCCCGGACGGGTATGCGACCGCGCTGGCCACGTCGGATCCGGCGCTGCGGATGCAACCGAACGAGGTAGGCGCGACGCACGCGACGATCGCGGACGACGGGCCGTCCAGCGCGGCCGCCCCGCTGGTCAAGCCCGGCCCGCAGACCACCGGCCTGTACCAGGCCAACGCCGGGCTCGCCCGTCAGGCCGCGGCGCAGGGCAACACCTACACCTGGGAGCTGGAGGGGACCAGCTATCCGTTCTTCGCGCTGCGCACGACGGACGGCGGCGCTCTGGTCCTCTACACCCTGACCCTGAGCACCTTGACCGTCCCCACGCACCCGCACGCGACGGGCAGCCCGACGCCGATCTTCGTCCCGGCGGCGCTCAGGCCCCTGGTGCCGGCCAGGCCGCCGCTCCGCCACGAGCTGACCACGTATTCCACATTCAGCTACGCGGCGCTCGACCCCCCGGCCAGCGCCACCTCGGCCGCCATCCAGCTGGTCGGCAGCGGCGGCGGCCTGACCTACGTCCACGGGACGTAATTCCCGGGGGGGCGACCCCCCGGTGCGCTTCGCGCCCGCGCGGTGGTACTTCGCCGGCACACCGGCCACTCGCCGGGCACAAGGCCCGGCTCGCTGGGCCGGTAACGAGCGCCTCGCCGTGGGGTTACGGCTACTGCTGGGGCAGGGAGCTGGAGGCTACCAGGGCGCGGACGGCGCGCAGCGCGACCGACAGGGTCGTGAAGGTGAACCGCTCGCTCTCCCAGATCTCCCCTAGGGTCCGGGTCGCCCGCCGGACGGCGGCGGCGTTCCGCTCCGTCCAGGTGGCCAGGCGTTCCTCGGGCGTGCCCGGCCCGGTAACGCACAGCACGTCCCGGGTCAGCGCGGCGCTCGCGCTGTACAGGTCGTCGCGGATGGCGGCGCGGGCCATGCTGCTCCACCGGTCGTCCCGGGGCAGCGCGATGATCCGGTCGCGCAGCCGGGCGATCTGCAGCCGGTCGGACAGATCGAAGTAGACCTCCGCCGTCTCCTCGACGCTGCGCGAGGTCGCGGCGGCGGTGTCGGCAATATCGAAGGCCGAGTACGACGGCACCATGCCGGCCACCGTCTCGGCCAGCTCCGCGGGCACATCCCGGACGATGAACATGTCCCGGCGCTCCTCGAAGGTCTCGGCATCCCGGCCGATCAGCATCTTGGGCAGCCCGGAGCGCACGGCGAGCACCCCGCTGCCGAAGTAGTCGACGGAGCCGGTGATGTCGACCGGCGGCCGCCGGTTGTACAGCAGCCAGCGGCAGGCGCGCTCGGTCAGCTTGCGCCCCTCCAGCAGCAACGCGATCTGGGTGCGGATGTCCACGGTGCCGCCGGCCTCGGTGACCTGCCGCCAGAAGTCGCGCATGCCGAAGACCTCGCGGGCCACCAGCCACGCCCGCGTGATGTCCGGCACCGAGGCGCCGGTCTCCTCATTCAGCCGGAACGCGAACGTGGTGCCGGAGGTGTCCACCATCTCGTTGACCACCGACGTGGTGATGATCTCGTGCCGCAGCGGGTGGGCCTGCATCCGGCCGGACTGCGTGGCGCGCAGCGGCGCGGGGAAGTACCCGGTCAGCTCGCGGCGCAGGTACGGGTCGTCGGCCAGCCCGGAGGCCAGCACCTCCTCCGCTGCGGCGATCTTGGTGTGCGCGAGCAGCATGGCCAGCTCCGGGTTGGTCAGGCCCTTGCCGGCCGACCGGCGCTCGGCGATCTCCTTCTCCCCCGGCACCGCGTCCTGGCCGCGGCGCAGCCGATTGTCGCGTTCCAGTTGGCGCAGGTACCGGGCGTGCACGTGCAGCATGTTCGTGGCCTGCACCCGCGCGGTGGCCAGCGCCATGTTCTGCGCGTAGTTGTGCTGCAGCACCAGCTCCGCGACCTCGCCGGTCATCTCCTGGAGCAGCTCGTTCCGGGTGTCGCGGGTGATCTCCCCGTCCCGCACGGCCCGGTCCAGCAGGATCTTGATGTTGACCTCGTGGTCGGAGGTGTCCACACCCGCCGAGTTGTCGATGAAGTCGGTGTCGACCAGCCCGCCGCCCAGCGCGAACTCGATCCGGGCCGCCTGGGTGAGGCCGAGGTTCCCGCCCTCGGCGACGACCCGCGCCCGGAGCTGGGACGCGTCCACCCGGACCGCCTCGTTGGCGCGGTCGCCGCACGCGGTCTGCGGCTCGTTGCTGGCCTTGACGTAGGTGCCGATGCCGCCGTTCCACAGCAGGTCGACGGGGGCGGTGAGGATCCGCGAGATCAGCTCGTCCGGTGAGGCGGCCAGCTCCGCATCGTCGATCCCCAGCGCCGCCCGGGCCTGCGGCGACAGCGGCACCGACTTCGCGTCGCGCGGCCACACGCCGCCGCCCGCCGAGATCAGCGACGGGTCGTAGTCCGCCCAGGACGAGCGGGGCAGCGCGAACAGCCGCTGCCGTTCGGCGAAGCTGACCGCGGGGTCGGGATCGGGATCGAGGAACATGTGCCGGTGGTCGAACGCCGCCACCAGCTTGATCTGGCTGGACAGCAGCATCCCGTTGCCGAACACGTCGCCGGACATGTCGCCGACGCCGGCCACGGTGAACTCGTCGGTGGCCGGGTTCATGCCGAGCGTGGCGAAGTGGTTCTTCACCGACTCCCAGGCGCCGCGCGCGGTGATGCCCATCTTCTTGTGGTCGTAGCCCTCCGAGCCGCCGGAGGCGAACGCGTCACCGAGCCAGAACCCGTAGCTGGCCGCGATCGCGTTGGCCACGTCGGAGAAGGTCGCGGTGCCCTTGTCCGCCGCGACCACCAGGTACGGGTCGTCACCGTCGTGCCGGACCACCTCGAGCGGCGGGCAGACCCGCTCGCCGTCCACGTTGTCGGTCACGTCGAGCATCGCGCTGATGAACATCTTGTAGCAGGCCAGCACCTCGGCCTGGTAGGCCTCGCGGTCGCCGGGATCGGGGAGCTGCTTGCACACGAACCCGCCCTTGGCCCCGGACGGGACGATGACCGCGTTCTTCACCTCCTGCGCCTTGACCAGCCCGAGGACCTCCGTGCGGAAGTCTTCCGGCCGGTCGGACCAGCGCAGGCCGCCGCGGGCGACCCGGCCGAACCGCAGGTGCACGGCCTCGAGCCGGGGCGAGTACACGAAGATCTCGAACTTCGGCCGCGGCTCGGGCAGGATCGCCACCCGACCCGGGTCGAGCTTGACCACCAGGTAGGGCGGGTAAGCCGGAACCGTGCGGGCCGGGCCGCGGGCGCCGGAACCCGCGGGGGTGGCGGTGCGGTAGTGGTTGGTGCGCAGTGTGGCGCCGATCAGCGCGAGGTAGGAGCGCAGGATGCGGTCGTGGTCCAGGCTGACCACGTCGTCCAGCTCACCGCGGATCTCCTCGATGATGGCCTCGCTGCGCTCGGCCTGCCCGTCGCTGCGGGCCGGGTCGAAGCGCGACGCGAACAGCCGCGCCAGCAGCCGGGTCACCGTGGTGTTGGAGCGCAGCACGCGCTGGATGTAGCCCTGGCTGAACCGGGTGCCGGCCTGGCGCAGGTACTTCGCGTAAGCGCGCAGCACCACCACGTCGCGCCAGCCCAGCCCGGCGTCCAGGACCAGCGCGTTGAAGCCGTCGTCCTCGATCTCGCCCCGCCATAGCGCGCCCAGCGCCTGCTCGAACTGCTCCTTGCCGCCCTCGCCGCGGGGCCGCCGCCGCGCGGCCGGGGTCTCCGCGCGCAGGCCGAAATCGTAGATCCAGAACGGCGCGTCCGGCCCGTGCGGGGCGTCCGGGACGTCCGGGGCGCCGTGCCCCGCATGGACGGGCCCGGCCTCGGCCCGGAACTCATACGGATGCTCGTCGACCACCTCCAGGCCCATGTGCTGAAGCTCGGGCAGCACGTCGGACAGGGTGATGGGCGACCCTGACCGGTACACCCGCAACCGCCAGTGGCCGTCGCCGGGGCTGGCGGCGTCGTCGCAGAGCTGGACGGCGAACGGGTTGCCGGACTCGCGCAGCCGAAGGATGCGGCTCAGGTCGCCGACGGCGTCGGCGGCCGTCACGTCGGCCTTGTAGGTCTCCGGGATGGCGGCGGCGAACCCGTCCAGGATCTCCCGGGCCCGCTGGCCGCCCAGCGTGCGCACCGCCTCCTCTTCGAGGTCCTCGTCCCACGAGCGGATGGCCGCCGCGATCCGCCGCTCCAGCGCCGCGGCGTCCACGTCGGGCAGCGGCCGCCCGCGCTCGCCACGCACGAGCACGTGCAGCCGGGCCAGGGCCGACTCCCCGACCATCGCGCTGTAGTCGACGGAGGCTCCGCGCAGCGCGGTACGCAGGATCTCCTGGATCTGCAGCCGGACCGCCGTGGTATAGCGGTCCCGGGGCAGGTACACCAGGCACGACATGTAGCGCCCGTAGGCGTCCCGGCGCAGGAACAGCCGGGTCTGCTTGCGCTCGCGCAGCCGGAGCACGGCCGCGGCGATCGCGGTGAGCTGCCCGGTGGAAATCTGGAACAGTTCCTCGCGCGGGTAGTTCTCCAGGATCTCGATGAGGTCGTTGCCGTCGTGGCTGTCGGCGGTGACCCCGGCCGCCGCCACCACGTCGGCGAGCTTGCCGCGCAGCACCGGAATCCGGGCGATGCTCTCGGTGTAGGCGGCGTGGGTGTACAGGCCGAGGAACCGCCATTCACCGATGACCCGGTCGTCGAGGCCGAGCTTCTTGACCGACACGTAGTCCAGGTACTTGTTGCGGTAGACCGTGGACCGCGAGTTGCCCTGGGCGAGCACCAGCCGGTGCGGCTCGCGCGCCTTGGCCCTGATCTCGGGCGGCAGCGCCGCGAAGGAGTCCGAGCCCTGGCGGTCGTGGCGCAGGAAACCGAGCCCGGTGCCGGGTACGGCCCGCAGCACTTCGCCGTCCTCGCCGGGCACGAGGTCATACTCCCGGTAGCCGAGGAAGATGAAATGCCCGTCGGCGAGCCAGCCCAGCAGTTCGCCGGCTTCGGTGTCGCGGCGTTCTGGTGCGGCCGGCGCGGCGCGTCCCGGCAGCGGCGGGCCGGCTTGCTCGCCGGCCACGCTGACGGCCAGCGAGGCGGCGGCCGCGATCATCTTCGGCTGGTCCTCGACCGTGACCCGGACGTCGTCCAGCACCCGGCGCAGCGCCACCCCCAGATCGGCCAGCGGCACACGATCGCCCAGGCTGGCGATCTCGATGTGAATCCACGACTCGGCGATCTCCCCGGGGGCGGGCTGGGCGCCGTTCACGCCGCCGGATACGTCGTGCAGGGCGCCGGTGATGCCGCGGCGCACGATCAGCCGCGGATGCACGATCAGGTTGATGTCGGCCTCATGCCGGTTCAGCTCCATGGTCACCGAATCGACCAGGAACGGCATGTCGTCGGTGACGATGTCGACGACGGTCCGCACCGGGCCGAAGGCCCTGATCGCGGCCGCGGGGACGGCCGCGTCGGCGACGCGGACCAGCGCCCGGCCCTGCGGGCGCCTCCCGGCCAGGGCCGCGTGCTGGGCGGCGACCGTGGCGAGCCGCCGCGTGTCGAACGCGGCCAGATCCTCCGCGGCCACATGCCGGTAGTAGGCGTGCAGGTAGCCGGTCAGGTCACCGACGGCCGTGGGCGGGTGGTCAGATAGCGCGGACGCGCCGGGCGGGGCGGCTGGGCCGGGCAGCTTGAGGTCGCCGGGGCAGAGCGCGGCGGCCCCGGCAGCGGCAGCGCCTCCGGAGGAGGCCGCCATGAACTGTGCCGCCTGATCGAGCACAGCATTTTTTGTTTCGTCCGCACTATCCGACATCGCTGTCTGTCCCTACGTTTCACACGCCGCAGCTTGCGGGCCGCGTCCCCCGGCTGCCGGCGGCCCTGCGAGCCCCACCGCCGCGGGCAGCCGCATCTGTAACTTTCGTACCTCGTGCGGGTCGGGCCGCCAAGGGCGGGTCCGGAGCACACCGGGGCGGGGCCGTCCGTACCCGCCGTGTCCCGGATGGCCCGGGAGAACCGTAGCGCCGGAAGGTTACGCCAGGGTTTCCCCGGGTAACCGGACTCGGCCCGCCGGGCGGGCGGCCGGCGGCGGGCCATTCCGCTGCCAGCCATCCAGGGTATCCCCGGTTTGGGCCTATCGGGCGCGGACCCCGCCGGCGTCCCGTTCCGTCCGGTAGATCAGCGCGGCACGGCCGGGATCGGTCCGCGCGGGCCGTCGTCGTTGATGGCCATCACCCCAGCATTAGGCCTGACGTCAGCGCGCGCAACGCGCCGTTGCGCAGGTGCGTCACAGTCCGCGCGGCCGGCCTGCCGCTACTCTTCGGGCTCGGCGCCCTTGCCTGGCCAGAAGCCGAGCAGCCGCCGGGTCAGGGTGGCCGCGCCGCGGTCGGTGGCCGCCTTGACCAGCGCGAAGATGGCGCCCTGCAAGGTCGCGGCGATCAGCACCTCGCCCCAGCGGCGCCCGGCGTCGGTCGCTTCCGGTGCGCCGTCCTCGCGCCCGGCCATCTTCCAGACCCGCTTGAAGATGGCCCCGGCGAGCACTCCGCCCAGCACGCTGGCGATGATGCTGATCGGCTTGTAGAGGATCTTCAAGATGATCAACGCCGCCTCCTCCGCCGGATGACGATGACGCCCGCCAGCACGACCCCGGCCGTGGCCACGGCGACCAGCGCGCGGCGCTGGGTGCTGACGGCCGAGGCGCGCTGCGCCACCTGCTGGGCGGCCCGCTGCACCGGTTCCGGTGTCTTGTCGCGGACCACGCCGCCGACCGCGGTGGCGCTTGCCTGGAGCTGGCTCCTGGCCGACCCGCCGGTCTGCACGGCGGCCGTCCGCCCGCCCGGCGTCTTGCTGGCCAGCTGCCCGCGAGCCTGCCCCGCCCGCACGGCCGCCTGCTGCCTGGCCTGCGCGGCCCAGGCGGCGGCCTGCTGCCTGGCCCGCGCGGCGCGGTCCTTCAGCTGCGCGATCATGCTCTTCCACCGCTGCGACAGCTCATCCATCCGTTCCCGGGCCCGCGCCTTGACGTCGACCTTGGCCACCAGCGCCTCGACGGTCTCGCCGAGCTGTTCACGGGTGCGCTCGATCTCCTGCTTAAGCTGCTCCGGGTCGTCGGAGACGGCGCTGTCGCCGGGTTGCGCCGGTCGGTCCGTGGTCATCGGTGTGCCTTCTCCTTCACCTCATGGCCATCGGCCCGCACGCTGCCGATGGCCTCCTTGGGAACCAGCGGCGTGACCTTGCCCAGGCGGCTCTTCCCCGCCCGGGCGGCGATGCCGGAGACGGCCAGCAGGCCTACGCCCACGATCAGCGCCGCCAGCCAGGCCGCGACCGCACCGCTGATCGTTATGATCACGCACGCCAGCAGGCAGCCGACAGCGTACAGCGCGATGAGCCCGCTGCCCGCGAACGCGCCGGCGCAGGGGGAGCCTGCGGTGTGTGCCATCTAGTCCGCCCTTCGCTGACGCGTGGGGAGGCCCTACCCGCCGATTATCAGCCGTAACAACACGTACGCCAAGGACGGCCGTCAGGGGCGGGGCCGGGTGAGCCGGCCGGCTTCGGCCGCGACCCAGGCCGCGTCGGTGAGATCGGCCAGCACGGTGCCGGCGCCGGCCGCGCGGAGCTCGGCGACGGTCGACCGCCCGGTGGCGACGGCCGCCGCGGCCGCACCGCCGATTATGGCCGCCTGGATATCGCGTATCGAGTCGGCGATGTACACGCAGGCGTGCTCATCGAGATTGACCTGGTATTTCTCGGCGGTACGGAGCCGCGCCACCCGGACCAGGGCGCCCTTCGGGTAGGGCTCGGAGCCGAAGCCGCCCACGCTGAAGTCGAAGAAGCTCTCCAGCCCGAAGGTACGCAGCTTGAGCAGGGCGTTCGGCTTGCTGGTACCGGTCAGCACGGTCTGCACGACACCGTCGAGCTTGCCGACCGCGGCCAGCGCCTCGTGCGCGCCCGGCATGGCCCGGCCGTTGCTGCGCATCTGGTCCCGGCGCGCGGCGAGTGCGGTGGCCAGCTCGCTGCGGAACGGCGCAAGCAACTGCTCGGACGGGCCGACGTCGCTGACGTCGACGCCGTTGAGCGCGAGCGCCTCGAAGAACACCTCCGACTCCGACCGGCCGGCCATCTGCGGCAGCCGGATCAGCGGGCGGCCGGTCACCGTGCGAAAGGCCTCGGCATATGCCTCTCGTGTCACCCGTGTCACATCAACCAGCGTGAGATCGATGTTCCAAAGGACCAGGCGGTGAATGGATGCCTCCGCTCCTGCGCACGGTGACCCGGTGCGGGCATTCGCCCGGGGGGTCAGCCCATGTGCGGATAACGGTAGTCGGTGGGCGGGACGAACAGTTCCTTGATCGACCGGGGGCTCACCCAGCGGATCAGGTTGAAGACCGACCCGGCCTTGTCGTTGGTGCCGCTGGCCCGCGCGCCGCCGAACGGCTGCTGGCCGACCACCGCCCCGGTGGGCTTGTCGTTGATGTAGAAGTTCCCGGCGGAGAAGCGGAGCTTGTCGGCCGCCTCGGCGATCGCGGCCCGGTCCTGCGCCAGGATCGCCCCGGTCAGCGCGTACGGCGCAACGTCGGCCGCCTGTGCCAGCATGCCAGCGTAGTCCTCGTCCGGATAGGGGTGCACGGCCAGGATCGGCCCGAAATACTCGGTGGTGAACACCTCGTCGGCAGGGTCGGTGCACTCCAGCACGGTCGGGGCCGTGAAGTAGCCCTCGTGGCCGTCGGTCCGGCCGCCGGTCAGCACGCGGACCGCGGGACGGCCGCGGGCCCGCTCGAAGGCCGCGGCGTGCTTGGCCAGGGCCCGGGCGTCGATCACCGCCCCCATGAACAGCGACAGGTCGGCCGACACGTCGCCCATGGTCAGCGATTCGACCTGGTCGATGAAGTCGTCCCGGTGCCGTTCCCACACCGACCGGGGCACGTAGGCGCGGGATGAGGCCGAGCACTTCTGGCCCTGGTATTCGTAGGAGCCCCGGATCAGCGTGGCGGCCAGCGCGTTCTCGCTGGCTGACGGATGCACGATCACGAAGTCCTTGCCGCCGGTCTCGCCGACCAGCCGCGGGTAGCCGCGGTAGCCGGTGATGTTCTCGCCGACCGTGCGCCACAGGTGCTGGAACGTCGCGGTCGAGCCGGTGAAGTGGATACCGCCCAGGTCGGGGTGCGCCAGCGCGACCCGGGAGACGGCCTGCCCGTCCCCGGTGACCATGTTGATCACCCCCGGCGGCAGGCCGGCCGCCTCCAGCAGCCGCATCGTGTAGTGCGCGGCCAGCTGCTGGGCCGGCGACGGCTTCCACACCACCACGTTGCCCATCAGCGCCGGGGCGGCCGGCAGGTTCCCGGCGATCGAGGTGAAGTTGAACGGGGTGATCGCAACGACGAACCCCTCCAGCGGCCGGTATTCCATCCGGTTCCAGGCGCCCGGCGCGGACAGCGGCTGCTCGGTCAGCAGTTCCCGGGCGTAGTGCACGTTGAACCGGAAGAAGTCGATCAGCTCACAAGCGGCGTCGATCTCGGCCTGGTACGGCGATTTCGACTGGCCCAGGATGGTCGCCGCGTTCAGCGTCGCCCGCCACGGCCCGGCCAGCAGGTCGGCGGCGCGCAGGAACGCGGCGGCGCGGTCATCGAAGGACAGCGCGCGCCAGCCCGGGGCGGCCGCGCGTGCCGCGTCGATCGCGGCGGCGACATCCTCGTCGGTGGCGTTGCCGAGGCGGCCGAGGACGTGCCGGTGGTTGTGCGGCTGGACCACGTCGATCAGGTCACCGCCGCCCATCCGGCTCCGGCCGCCGATCGTCATCGACAGGTCGGCCTGCTCCCCGGCGAGCAGTTTGATCTTCTTCTCCAGCGCGGCTCGCTCGTGGCTGCCCGGCTGGTACTGCCGTACCGGCTCGTTGGCCGGGACGGGCACGTTGGTGACGGCGTCCATGACGGCGTTCTCCCTGTTGCGGTTCGGATGCTGGGAGGCTACCTCGCCTGGGCCGGGCTCCTGGCCCGGGCCCCGGCCGTGCTCTCAGCCGTAGCCGTGCAGCCACGGCCAGGCGACGGCGAAGATGATCACGGCGAGGATCAGCAGCCGCAGCCGGGCCGACCGCATCCCCGACGTGGCCGCCTTGGCCGCGGCCTGTGCCGTGTACATGCCGCGGAGCGCGCGCATGAACTTGGCCCCCAGCATCCCGAGAAGGAACGCGATTAACAGCCCGACGGCCAGTAGCGCGGCGGTGTGATCGGTCACGCATCCGATCGTCGCGCACCCGGTCATGTGCCGCAACGAGGCCTGCATTCGGTTTACCCTGCATCGGGTACTTCGGTACCTTGTCTGCCCGGATAAATTCGCCTCTGCCCGCGCGTCCCCGTCCACGCCCGCGCGGCCTGTGCGGTCAGACGAAAAGCGGGAGTTCCTGGGCGGCATACCACATCAGTTCGTGGCCCTCCGCACCGTCGACGGTAAAGCGCGCGTCCTCATCGCCGTCGTCGGCCGCTGGCAGGGCGGCCACTGCGGCCCGCACATCGTCGGCCGCATCCGGCCCGTCGATGTGGCCGGCCGCCACGTCGGTGAGCGGGATCACGCTGAGCACCTGGACAGCGGCCGGGTGAGCGCGGTCACCGGCGCGGCCGATGTCGCCGTCGGGGACCTCCGCGGCCAGCACGATGCGGCGGGCGGGGGCGTCCGGATCGGCGGCGAGCCGGCGCAGTGCGGCGCGGGCCGCCTCCAGCAGCGCGACATATTCGAGTTCTTCCAGGTCGCCGGAGGCGTACCCCTCACGTAGCGCGGGGGTGACGGCGAACCCGGGCTGCGGGGCCGGGCCGATCTCATCCTCCTTGAGGGCGGTGGCGAGCGCTGGCAGCGTCAGCGGCAGATATACGCGCATGGGTTCCTCGCGGTATAGCGGAAGGGGGCCGGGCCGGGACCGGGACGCCGCCGGCTCGCGGTTGGTCTTGAGTGTGACAGGTCCGCGGGCGGCGGACCCGGATTGCGCGGCCCCGGGTCGCGGGCCGTTACTCCGTGCTCGGCCCCGGGGGCGGCTGGCGCGGCCGCGGCGGTTCGCCGAGCGGGGGCGGTCTGGGCAGGCTGAGCACGGTGACGACGGCGGCGACCGCGTCGTCGAGCGGGACGTGCTCCCAGAGCCGGACCACCTGCCAGCCCGCCCGCTCCAGCGCCGAGTCCGCCGCCCGGTCCCGGGCGACGTTCCTGGCCAGCTTCGGCGTCCAGTAGCCCTGGTTGACCGCGGGCCGGGAACCGTGCTGGGGACACGCGTGCCAGAAGCAGCCGTCCACGAAGACCGCGACCTTGCGGGCGGTGAACGCGATGTCGGGCCGCACCCGGGTGCCGCTGGCGAGGTCGAGGCGGTAGTCCTTGCGGAAGCGGTAGCCCATCCGGTGCAGCGCCTGGCGCAGCGCCATCTCCGGTTTGGTGTCGGTGCGCCGGATCGCGCGCATGTTGGCCGAGCGCCCGGCGCTGGAGGCCGCCGGGTAACCGAGGCCCGCGGCCGGGCCGCGCGCCCCGGGCTGGCTCGGGGCCGTGCGGCTGATGGGAGCCCCCGGGTGGTCCGCCATGGCGCCTTAGGGTAGACCCGCCGCCCGGCGCGCGCGACGCGGGCAGGGAAATGCCGAGCATGGCCGACAGGCGTGCCACGGTGACCTCCGGCTCGGTGTGCCAGATACCGATCATCCCGCATTCGGTGGCCGCGGTCACGTTCGCCTCGATGTCGTCGATGAACACGCATTCCTCCGGCGCCAGGCCGATCAGCCCGGCGGCGTGCCGGAAGATCCGGTGCTCGGGCTTGCGCATGCCGACCTCGTGCGAGATGACGACGGCGTCGAACAGTTCCGGGAAGTCCTCGCGCGGGTAGCCGCCGGGCCCCCACGAGTTCGAGAGCAGGCAGGTGCGGACCCCGGCGGCGCGCACGGTGCGCAGCACGTCGTACATCACCGGGACGGTCAGGCTGGCCGCGAACATCCGGCGCAGCAGCCCGCGCGCGGGGACCCGGCCGCCGTCGAGCCGCACCAGCCGCCCGGCCAGCGTCTCCTCAAATTCCTCGACCGTGCATTCGCCGCGTTCCAGCGCGTGCACCGGGTTGCAGACAGCGCCGGGCAGGTAGGCGTCCTCCAGCCACGCGCGCATGCACGCGGCATAGCTGTCCCAGTCGATACCCTCCGCCTCCGCCCAGGCGCTCACCGTGCTGCGGAGCGGGTTGGTCAGCACCCCGGCCCAGTCGATGATCACGCCGCGCGGCGGCAGAACCTCAACAGCCACGTCTGTGATGGTAAGCGACCCCGCCGGCGGGGCCCGGTGGCCGGCTCTGCCGTTTCCTGCTGCTGGGCGGTGGCGGCCCGGTGCGGGTATCGCTCCGAGATGCGGGCGCCGGGTGGTTCGTCTGGGTGACCTTGCGGAGGCCCGGGGGGCCGGGGTTTGCGGCCGAGACGGCGCCCGCAGCGCCCGCGGCTGTTCCCCGATCTCGGTTCGCATCCTGGTCACCGGGGCGTGAGGGGCACGGGTACCCTCGTTCCGCCCGGCTTAGTGGTGGTAGACCAGCTCGCCCGCCACCCAGGTCGCCCGGGTGCGCAGGTCTTCGCCGAGCCAGGTCAGGTCGGCCTCGGCGCCCGGGAGGATACGGCCCAGCTGGGGCCGCCCGATGAGGTCCGCGGGTATCCGGGTCGCGGCGGCGACCGCCCGGGGCAGGCCGACGCCGGCCCGCACCATGTTGGCCAGGGCCGCGTCCATCCGCAGCGCCGACCCGGCCAGGGTCCCGTCGGCCCGGACCGGCGGGACGCCGTCCCCGGCGGGCAGCTCGATCGGCGCTCCGCCCAGCATGTACCGGCCGGGCGGCATGCCGGCACACGCGGCCGCGTCGGTGACCAGGAAGACCCGGTCCGGGGCGGCCGCGAAGGCGATCACGCAGACCGGCTGCGCCACGTGATGAAGGTCCGCGATCAGTCCGCTGGTCAGGCGCGGGTCGGCCAGCGCCTGGCCGGGCACCCCGGGCTCGCGGTGGTGCAGCGGCCGCTGCGCGTTGAACAGGTGGGTGACCATCCGGGCTCCCGCGCCGGCCGCCGCCACGACCTGGCTGGCTCGCGCGTCGGTATGGCCGATGCTGACCAGGATGCCCGCCGCGGCGAGCCGGGCGACCGCCTCGAGCGCGCCGGGCAGTTCCGGGGCCAGTGTGACGATCTTCAGGATTCCGTCCCCGGCGCCGAGCAGTTCACCGATCGCCTCGGGTGAGGGTTCGGTCATCCACTCGGGGTTGTGCGCGCCGGCCCGGAGCGGGGAGATGAACGGGCCTTCCAGGTGCACGCCGAGAATCCGGGCGCCGGGCGGCCGGCTGCGGGCGGCCGGGCCGCCGGGTTCGCCGGCGGCCTGCCGGAGCGCGGCGCTCAGCCGCGGTACGGGAGCGGTGATGAACGTGGGCATGAAGGCGGTTGTCCCCGTCTGCGGGAGGCGGCCGGCCACCATCCGCCACTCATCCAGCCGGACCGCGTCGAGCTCGGCGCCGAAATACCCGTTCACCTGCAAATCCACGAGCCCCGGTACGAGCACGCCGGTGTCGAGCCGGATGTCGGCGGGGCGCGGCGGCGGACCCTCACCGACGACCGCGATCTCGGTGTCGCGGATCAGGACGTACCCCGGGCAGATGACCTCGGGGGCCGCGGCCGGGACGATGCGCTCGGCCGCGATCAGCAGCTCGGCCAACGCGTGCAGCTCCTCTTCGGCGGGACCGGCCCATCAGTGAAGAAACTCTCCTATTAGCGCCAGGCGGCGTCGCGCGGTATCCCCGCCGATCGTTCTACCCGGGCGCCGCCTGCATGATCGCGGCGGGAAGCCCGCCGCCCGTATCGCCCGGGCGGGGATGCCGGGCGGCGGCCGCCCGGCCCGTCGGGCCGAATGTCACTGGCCGGGGGTAGAACGTCGGGTGTGCCGCAAAAAGCGGCGCGAGCAGGAAGCGTGGCGGCGCGGTGCTGGACGGCGTTGTCGTCACGCGGCGCGCGCTGTGATCTTTTGCGGAGGAGCGATGGATGACTCGCCTGCCGGGGGCTCACGCCCGGAGGAGATTCCGCCCGGCCCGGCCGGGCCTGCCGACACGGGACGGCCGTTGCCTGATCTGATGGCCATTTGTCTCGCCGAGGTACCCGCCTGCTGGCCCCCCTACGACGACGAGATAACGGGTGCGCCAGCGCCGGTGCGGGATGTGACGGCGGTGGCGTATGCCGCCGGAGGACCGCCCGCTGACGGGGCGGGCGAACCCGGGAGCAGCGGGACAGCCCGCGGGAGGGCAAGCGAGGCAGTCGGCCGCACGGACCCGGAGCCGGCCGCGAAACCGGCCCGGACGGACCCGGAGCCGGCCGGGGAAGCGGGCGGCGGGACGGCCGCCGGGCAGGCCGGGGAGTGCGGCGCCGGCCCCGAAGGCCCGGGACAGTGGCCGGGACAGTTCGCTCAGGTACTCGCGGAAACCCTGGCGGGCTCCCGGCCAGCCAGCCAGATGACGCCCTGGACCACCGAGCGCGTACGCGCGCGCATCCGCCGCCTGGGCCCGTTGCTGGCCGCCGGGCAGCGGCCCCGGGTGCAGCGGGTGCTCACCTCCCGCCCGGGGGAAGACGTCGTGGAGGTCGCCGTTGTCGTCGGGTTCGGCCCGCGGACGCGAGCGCTGGCCGCCCGCCTGGAACGGGCCGGCCCGCGCACCGGCACACCCGGCCGTCCGGCCCGCCAGGCCCGCTGGGTCTGCACGGCCGTGGAGTCGGCCTGAGGGTCACGGCCGCGGCAGGACCCAGGGCCGCGGCCAGTTTCGCGCCGACGCCGGCTGGCGGTGGTCGCGGCGTAGCGGGGGAGGTCAGTTCGCGGCGCGGTTGCGCGGGTCGCCGTGGCAGCGCTTGTACTTGCGGCCGGAACCGCACGGGCACGGGTCGTTGCGCCCCACGTGACCGAAGTCGCCGGCGGGGGCGCCTTCGACGTGGCTCTCCACATGCGTCCCGCCGTCCACGGAGGGCGCGGTGTACTGGAGCGCTCCGGAGCGCCGCGGCGGGCCGAGCCCGGCCGGGAGCCCGGGGGCGCCGGCGCCCGGGGGTGCGGGCTTCGGGCCGCCCCGGTGCCGCCCGCCGCCGCCGCTGTCCGTCCGGGCGCCACGCTGGGTACCCTCCCCCGCGCCGCCCTGGGCGTTGGCGCCAGCACCACGCTCCACGTCAGCACTGGCACCGCGCTGCGCAGCGGTGCCGCGCTGGGCGCGCGCTCCGGTGCCGCGCTGCGCGCCGGTCCCGCTGCCGCGCTGGCTCCCGCCCGCCGCGCCCCGGGACGGCCCGGCCGCGGCGGCGCGGTTGCCCGGCGCCGTCTTGGCCCCGGACTTGCCCTTGGCGGCGGAGCGGGTGGTGCCGGAGGAGGAGGAGGAGGCGGCGGCGGCTGCGCCGCTGGCCGGACCGTCGGCCCCCGCGGGCTGCGGCGGCGGGCCGGCCAGGCCCGCGGGGGCGGCCGGGCCGGCTGCGGGCAGGCCGCCCGGCGCGGCACCGCCGTCCGCGGCCTCTTCGGTGATGGGGTTCTGCTGGACCTCGACCTGCAGGTTGAACAGGGCGCCGACCGACTCTTCCTTGATCCCGTCCATCATGGCGTTGAACATGTCGAAACCCTCGCGCTGGTATTCCACCAGCGGGTCTCGCTGCGCCATGGCGCGCAGGAAGATGCCTTCGCGCAGGTAGTCCATCTCGTACAGGTGCTCACGCCACTTGCGGTCCAGAACGGACAGCACCACCTGGCGCTCCAGCACCCGCATGACGTCGGGTGTCAGTTCCTGCTCGCGGCGGTCGTAGGCCTCATGCGCGTTTTCGGTGACGACTTCGGTGATCAGGTCCGCCGACAGGTTTGCCTTGCCGCCGGCGTCTTCTTCCACGTCGGCCACGGTGAGGGTGATCGGGAACAGCTGGCCGAACGCCCGCCACAGCTTGTCCAGGTCCCATTCCTCCGGGAAACCCTCCGCCGTGGCGCCCTCGACGTAGGACCCGATCACTTCGTCGGTCATGCGGAGGATCTGATCCTTCAGGTCGGCGCCCTCCAGCACGCGGCGCCGTTCGTCGTAGATGACGTGGCGCTGCCGGTTCAGCACGTCATCGTATTTCAGGACGTCCTTGCGGATCTCGAAGTTCTGCTGCTCCACCTGGGTCTGCGCGGACCTGATGGCGCGCGTGACCACCTTGGACTCGACGGGCACGTCGGCGGGGATGTTCAGCCGGTCCATGATGGCCGCGACCCGGTCGGAGTTGAACATCCGCATCAGCTCATCTTCGAGGGACAGGTAGAACCGCGTCTCCCCGGGGTCGCCCTGCCGGCCGGACCGGCCGCGGAGCTGGTTGTCGATCCGGCGGGACTCGTGCCGCTCGGTGCCCAGCACGTACAGGCCACCCGCCGCGACGACCTCCTCGTGCTCCTCCGCCACCGCCCGCTTGGCCTTGGCGACCGCCTCGGGCCAGGCCGCCTCGTAGTCTTCCGGCGTCTCCAGCGGGGACAGGCCACGATGGTGCAGTTCCAGGTCGGCGATGAAGTCGGGGTTGCCGCCGAGCATGATGTCGGTGCCGCGGCCGGCCATGTTCGTCGCTACGGTGACCGCGCCTGAGCGCCCGGCCATGGCCACGATCGCCGCCTCACGCTCGTGGTACTTGGCGTTCAGCACCTCGTGCCGGACCCCGCGCCGCTTCAGCATCTGCGAGAGGATCTCGGACTTCTCCACGCTCGTGGTGCCGACCAGGACCGGCTGGCCGTGCCCGTGCCGCTCCACGATGTCCTCGACGCACGCTTCGAACTTGGCCTGCGCGGTCTGGTAGACCACGTCCGATTCGTCGGCCCGGATCATCGGCTTGTTCGTCGGGATCGACACCACGCCGAGCTTGTAGATCTGGTGGAACTCGTTCGCCTCGGTCACGGCCGTGCCGGTCATGCCGGCCAGCTTGTCGTACAGCCGGAAGTAGTTCTGCAGCGTGATCGTGGCGAGCGTCTGGTTCTCGTCCTTGACCTGCACGCCTTCCTTGGCCTCGATGGCCTGGTGCATGCCTTCGTTGTACCGGCGGCCGTGCAGCATGCGGCCGGTGAACTCGTCGACGATGAGGACCTCGCCGTTCATCACGACGTAGTCCTTGTCCCGCTTGTACAGCTCCTTGGCCTTGACCGCGTTGTTGAGGAAGCTCACCAGCGGGGTGTTGACCGGGTCGTAGAGGTTGTCGATGCCGAGCCAGTCCTCGACCTTCTCCACCCCGGACTCCAGGATGCCGACCGTCTTCTTCTTCTCGTCGACCTCGTAGTCGCCCTCACCGTCGTCACCGCGGTGCAGCCGCGGCGCGATCTTGGCGAACTCGACGTACCAGCGGGCGCTCTGCTCCGCGGGACCGCTGATGATCAGCGGGGTTCTCGCCTCGTCGATGAGGATCGAGTCCACCTCGTCGACGATCGCGAAATTGTGGCCGCGCTGGACACAGTCGTCCAGGCTCCAGGCCATGTTGTCGCGCAGGTAGTCGAAGCCGAACTCGTTGTTGGTGCCATAGGTCACGTCGGCGGCGTACTGCTTGCGGCGCTCCTCGGGTGGCATCTCGGCCAGGATCACGCCGACCTCGAGGCCGAGGAACTGGTGCACCCGGCCCATCCACTCGGCGTCGCGCTTGGCGAGGTAGTCGTTGACCGTGACGACGTGCACGCCCCGGCCGGACAGCGCGTTCAGGTACGCCGGCAGCACCGACGTCAGGGTCTTGCCCTCACCGGTCCTCATCTCGGCGATGTTGCCCATGTGCATCGCGCCGCCGCCCATGAGCTGGACATCGAAATGGCGCTGGCCGAGGGTCCGCTTCGCGGCCTCGCGGACGGCGGCGAAGGCCTCGGGCAGCAGATCGTCCAGCGGCTCACCGTCCGCGTGGCGCTGCTTCAGCTCGTCGGTGACGGCGCGCAGGTCCGCATCGCTCATCTCGGCGAAGTCGTCCTCGATCGAGTTGATCTGCTCGGCAATCCGCTTGAGCTTGCGGAGGAGCTTGCCTTCGCCAGTACGAAGGACGCTGTCGATGATGACTGGCACTTCTTGTCGCGCTCCTCGCGGATTGGCTGAGCTGACGTTCACCGGGGCTTGGCGGCCCGGGGCGGCCCGCCCGCACCGGTCCAGGACACGCCGACAGATGCGCGGACGATGCGCCCCGACAGTCATCGTAGGCGAGTCACGGCCCGAAACCGAGCCCGTACCGGAAGTCCCGCCGCGCCCCGCACGGCTCGCCGGGCATGAAGACCGGTAGTAGCCCCCGCGTTCGTATCCCACCATAATATGTGTCGCAACAACGGCAACGGGCCGCGCGAGGTGCCCGGACATGGGGGCCGGCGGGCCGGGCCGCAGCGACGGCGGCCGATGAGAGGAGCTGAGCGATGACCGAGCAGCCGGTATCGGGGATGCTGGCGGGCACCGCTGGCGGCACGGTCGGGCAGGCTCCCGAATCGGCCGGGCCTGCTCCGGAGGAATCACCGCTCGGGCATGCCGCCGCGCTGACCCATGAGTCGTTCCACGGCCGCCCGGTCTCGTGGGCGGCCGCCGCGGTCATCATCGTCGGCTTCGTCATCGGCGGCTTCGCGATGGTCCCCACCCCGACCTGGTGGCTGTTCTGGACCGGGGCCGGGATCACCGTGATCGGCCTGGGCCTTGGCGCGGTGGCCAAGATGAGCGAAGACTGGTACTAGGCCCATCAGGCCGGACCGCCGGGGTGCACGTCAATGTCGTAGGGGTGCCGGGTTATCGCCGCTGGCCGGCCTGGAAGCCGAAGTGCGCATGGGCCGCGCCGGGTCATCCGGGGCACGGGCCGCACTGGAACCCGACGGTGGCGGGCACACCGCGGCGGTCACGGCCGTGACCGAGGCGATCTGCCATACCCGCCCGGCTCCGGCGTCGTGTCGGCAACCTGCACGTCAGTCATCGGCCAAAGGCGCGGCTGGGTAGCGCATCACGCGATCGTGGGCGGGTGTCGATGTCGGCCTGCGCCATTCGTGCGGGAGGCGAGAGGCCGATACCTGGTCGGCCTCGCGACCGATCGGCGGCGCAGCCGTCGCCGAGGCACTTTCCGGCAAGAAGGGGGCCGGCCATGAAGCATTACCTGCTGAGCATCTACCAGCCAGATACCGAACCGCCGCCGGCCAGCGTGCTTGCCGAGATCATGCGCGAGGTACATGCGGTAGAGGAGGAGATGCGGTCAGCGGGGGCGTGGGTGTTTTCGGGCGGGCTTCACGCGCCGGGCACCGCGACGGTGGTTCATCCTCGCCGGGAGCAGGTGCCGATGACGGACGGGCCGTATGTGGAGGGCACGGAGCACATCGGCGGCTTGACCATCATCAGGGCGGCCAACCTTGATGAGGCGCTGGAGTGGGGGCGAAAGCTCGCGCGCGCTACCACGCTCCCGATCGAGGTGCGCCCGTTCCACGGCGAGGTGGAAGGCGGCTAGCCCAGGCCGGCCCGCCTGCACCGGCAAACGGACCGCCAGCGCGGCCCGGCCGTTGTCATACCGCCGGGCTACGATCGGGTTCCGTGCCGAGTGTCTCCCCTGATCACCGCCGGGTTACCGATGCCGTGGCGGCGCCGCCCGTCACGCCAGTGGCTCCCGCTCCGATCTCCACGACCACGGCGGTTCCGCTCAGCCTCGATGAGGCCAGGCTGCTGACGCTGCGCGCGCAGGGGTTCGTCGGGGCCGCGGCCCGCAACGGCGGCGTGCCCGGCGTGCTGCGGCGGGTCGGCGCGGTCCAGCTCGACACGATCAGCGTGCTGGCCCGATCACACGAACTGATCGCCTACGCGCGCCTCGGGGCGCTGCCCCGAGACCGGATCGAGCGTGCGTACTGGAACCCGGCCCGCCCGGCCGCGTTCGAGTACTGGGCACACGCCGCCTGCGTACTGCCCATCGGGGAATGGCCGTACTACGCGTTCCGGCGGCGCTGGTTCCGGGCCCGCGGGATGCGCTGGCACGAGGTATCACCGCGGGTGTGCGGGCAGGTCCTGGCCCAGGTGCGCGCCGATGGGCCGATGACCGCCACGCAGCTCGGCGGGGCCAAGCGCGGTGGCCCGTGGTGGGACTGGTCGGAGGTGAAGGTCGCCGCCGAATGGCTGCTGGACATCGGCGAGCTGGCCTGTGTCCGGCGGGCCGGCTGGCGCCGGGTATATGACCTGCCCGAGCGGGTCGTGCCGGCGGACCTGCTGCGGCTGGAACTGGCCGGCGAGGAGTGCGTGAGCCATCTGGTGGGCGTGGCCGCCCGGGCGCTCGGTGTGGCTACGCACGCCGATCTCACCGACTACCACCGCCTGCAGCGGGTGCTGCCGGGCGGCAGCGCCCGCAACGTGGCGCTCGATGACGCCGCGCGGGCGGCGGGCCTGACGCCGGTCACGGTGCCGGGGGCGCGGGGGGAGGTCGCCGCGTGGGCCGACCCGGCCGCGCTGGCGTCGGCGGCCGGCGCCCGCCGGGAACGGCACCGGGTCACGCTGCTCTCCCCGTTCGACTCGCTCATCTGGGACCGGAAGCGGACCTTGCGGCTCTTCGGTTTCGAGCACAGCCTGGAGGCTTACGTGCCGAAGGCCAAGCGGGTGCACGGCTACTTCGTGATGCCGCTGCTGGCCGGCGGGCGCCTGGCCGGCCGGGTGGATCCGGTACGCCGGGGATCCGCCCTGGTGGCCCGGCGGGTCTTTCTCGACCGGCCGTCCGCCGCGAAGCCGATGGCCCGCGCGCTGCGGGAGGCCGCCGGGTGGGTGGGCTGCGACCAGGTCGAGATAGAGCAGGTCACGCCAGAGGACAGCACCAAGCAGTTGCGCGCCCTGCTCGGGTTACGGCGCGGCGATCGTAACCGGCCCAGCGAGCCGGGCCTTGTGCCCGGCGACCGGCCGGTGCGTCGGCGAGCTGCCACCGCGGGGCGCGAAGCGCAGCGGGGGCTCCGGGGGGCCGCCCCCCGGGCCAGCACTAACTGAACTCGATGAGCTTCTCCCGGACCGCGATCATGACGGCTTCCATCCGGGAGTGGATCTGGAGCTTTTCCAGGATGTTGCGCACGTGATTCTTCACGGTGTTCTCGGAGATGAACAGTTCCTTGGCGATGTCGCGGTTGTTCATCCCGCGCGCGACCAGCTTGAGTACTTCCATCTCCCGCTCGGTGAGCCTGGGCGCCGGAAGCTGCTGTGGGCGCTCTTCCTCCTGGTCGCGACGGGCCAGCGTGGCGAACTCGGTGAGCAGCTTGCCAGCCATGGACGGGTTGATCAGCGACTGGCCGCCGTGCACGGCCCGCACGGCGCCGGCCACCTCGTCGAGCGGAATGTCCTTGAGCAGGTAGCCGCTGGCGCCCGACCTGATCGCCTCGAACAGGTCTTCTTCCTCGTCGCTGATGGTCAGCATCACGATCTTGGCGCTGGGCGCGGCCTCCTTCATCGCCCGGGCCGCCTCGATGCCGCTGGTCTTCGGCATGCGGATGTCCATCAGGACCACGTCGGGCAGGGCCTCGCCGGCCCGCGCCACCGCCTCGGCACCGTCGCTGGCCTGGCCGACCAGCTCGATGTCCGGCTCCTCCTTCAGGACCATCTCCAGTCCCCGCCGGAACAGCGCGTGATCGTCGGCGATCAGCACGCGTATCGGGTCGGGAGCCTTCCCGTTGGAACGTTCACCGTCGGGAGCTCCGGCACCCTCGCTCACGCTGTCTCCTCCCACCTACGGTCATCCCAGCCTGCCCGGGCCGCCCGGGCCGGGTACCGGCCGGGGCGGGCTGCCGGTGTGCGGTCGGCATGACGCTTATGTCCACCGATGGTGACCGAGCCATAGCGCGCTGCGCAAATCAGCCGCACCGCGGATGACCCGCACCGCCGGTTACCGCTACCCGGTTTTTTCGCCAGCTACCTCATGCGTGCCCTTCCATCAGCCGGATCACGCCATAGTCGTAGCCCCGGCGCCGGTAGACGACGCTGAACAGGTCCCGGTCGCTGTCGTGGAAGAGGTAGAAGTCGTGCCCGACGAGCTCCATTTCCAGCAGCGCCTGGTCAATCGTCATCGGCTCGGCCGGATGCAGCTTCTCCCGGACGACCAGCGGGCCGTCCCCCTCCATGTGGATCGGAACCAGGTGTGCGGACGCCACCTCTGCCCCGCCCAGGCCGTCGTCCCCCGCATCCTCCTCGCGCCACTCCCGCACGTCCACGGCCGTCAGTTCGGACACCTGGTGCCCGTTGCCGGTGACGTACACCGGCGTGGCCGGCTCGTCCGCGGGACCAGGGCCGCCCGCGCCGGTCTCCGGGGCCGCGGCAGCGCCCGCCGCGCTCCCGGCCCGGACCAGGTCCCGGTCGCCGTGGTGCACCTTTCGCCGGTCGCAGGTCCGCCGGAGCCTGGCCTCGAGCTTGGCGTAGGCGAGATCAAGAGCTGTATAGCGATCGTCGGCGGCGGCTTCCGCGCGGATCACCGGGCCGCGTGAGCGGATCGTGAGCTCCACCCGCTCCCGGCGCCCGGCCTGGCGCGGATTGCGCTCCTTGCTTACCTCCACGTCGATGCGGATCGCCTTCTGATCCAGCTTCTCGATCTTGACGAGCTTGCCGACCGCGTGCTCGCGGAAGCGCTCGGGGATGTTAGTGCGCCGGCTCTTGAAGATGATGTCCATTGCGATCCCCTCTGATGGCGAGTGTCGCTCCTGGCGACGTTCCGTAGGGCACCCGTCCGGCCGACCTGGTCTTCGTCCCCACATCCGCCTGCTGAGGGGTTCGCGGCATCTCTGTGGCCACTACTGCCCTTCTCCCGGCCCAGCAGGCCCGGTGCCCGCTGGCGGGGCAGGACTTACTTCTAAGCCGCACCGTGATCGGTCGACAAGAAGTCGCCTTACGTGGGCCGTTTCGCCTGCGGCTGGCATCGGCTTGCCATGCCGGGTCCTGCCCTGGGGTACAGCCCAAGGGGCCCAGCCTGGCGCAACCACGGACCCGGACGGGTGCCATGACATGAACCTAGCCCTATCCGGGCCGATTGTCAGGGGGGAATCGTACGCATACGGTAACTAGTTATTTACAGAATGTTGCGATCGGGCCGTCGAGTTCCCATAACGGACAGGCCAGCACGCCGCGACCCGGCGGGCGAGGCGCACTCAGCCCGGGTAGACCGGATCGCGCCCGGCCCCCACGACCCCGCTCCAGAGCCCGCCCAGGCTGGCGAGGGTGGACATCTGCCCGCTGGACAAGCCCGCGATGACCGGGTTGGCGGAGCCGTCCGCGGTGATCGACACCGTTCCCGCCTCGGCCGGTACCGGCACCAGGGTCTCCCCGTTGATAGCGATCTCGTCCAGCACCGGGCTGCCCGACGATTGGCTCAAGGCGATCACATGATCCGCGTCATACCACGTCAGCGCGGTGTATGGCACGTTCTGCGAGCTGATCGGGACCGCCCGGCCAAGGTGCGCCGACGGCCCGGAGCGGACGATCGCCGCCACCATGAGCTGCGGGCCGCCGGCGCCGGAGACGAGCAGGGCGCAGCGCACGCCGTCGGGCGCCACCTTCAGCGCGGTAACCCGCATCCCGGCCTGAAGCATGGCGGGCACCTGGACCGGGGCGCCGCCATGGCCGGGCACCATCCACACCTGCCCGCTGAGCCCGCGGGCGGCCGCCCACAGGTCGTCGCGGGAATCCCAGCTCAGCGACGTGAACGAGCCGGCGGCCCGCTGAGCCAGGGAGGCTCCCCTGGCCAGGCTGCCGGTGTACAGGGCGCCCCCGGGGCCGATCCCGGCCACGTAACGGCCGTCCGGCGAGACCGCCAGCTGCGTCAGCGGGATCTGGCCGGTCCCGGCCTGGCCCGGTACGGGTGTCCCCTGCGTCGCGTTGGCCTGCGCGGTGCCGGACAGCGACCGCACCGCGCCCCGGCTGTCGGCGTAGTAGAAGCTGGCGTGCGCCGCGGCGTTGGGCACGAAGCTGCCATAGGAGCCGGTCTGCTGGACCGGGCCGTCCGAGCCGGGCAGCGTCCACGGCCCGCCGTTCACGTCGAGCTCGACGGACTGGATGGCCGGCTCGGCCGAGCCGGCGCCGGCCAGCGTCCACAAGAGCTGGGCGGACATCAGGCGCCTGGTTTGCGTGCTGGTGCCGGCCGCCGCGCCGCCGAGGTTGACGACGGCGGTGCTGCCGTCCAATTGGACGCCCAGCAGCGTGGTGCCGGCCGGGAACGCCGTCTGCGCCGCATCGAGCAGCCAGCCCGACGGGGCGGCCAGCAGCACCTGCAGGAGCTGGGTCACCAGGTCCTGCGGGGTGGCCTCCTGCGGCACGTACACCGGGTCGGGCAGCAGCACCTGCATCGCGGGATCGAAGAAGTAGATGTCGCGCGGCTGGTAGACGTGCAGGAAATCGGCCTGGGTGAGCAGCAGCACGTTGGGCAGGCTGGAGATCCGCCACTCCCCGCCCTGCTTGACCAGCCCGAACTTCTCCTGCGTGGCGGACTGGCTCTGCGAGGAGATCGCGTACTGCCCAGTGCTGGACACCGTGCCCAGGACCGTGCCGCTGACCTCGACGGCGGTGGTGTTGGCCGTTTTCCAGGTCTGCTGGGGGGTGTGCGGCGGCGGGGTGACGATGCTCGGGTTCTGGGCGAAAACCGTCACCGTCCACCCGGGCCGCCAGCCCTGGCTGACCGAGGACAGCAAATACTCGCGGGCGACCGCGTGACCGCTGGCGAAGCTGGCGTTGGCGGCCAGGAAACCCGACACGATCTGCTGCGGCGTCCAGCCGTGCCGGGGCGGAACCGGGATCGGCTGGAGGTAGGACTGGCTGACGCCGGCCACGCCCTGAGTCACGTTGACCGCCTGCACATGGCCGCTGGTCGGCACGATGACGCACCCGGCCGGCAGCAGCGCGCACGAGGCGGCCAGCAGGGCGAGCCGCGCCCGCCGTCCGCGCCGTGTCCAGCACGCTATGCGGCCCCGCTCGCCGTCCGGTCGCGGCCGGTTACCCACGCGCGCCCAGCCCGCTCCCGCCGGCCGTCCCCGCGTGCCCGGCGTGGCCGACCGGCTCGGCCCCGTCGGCGGGGACCACGGCCCGCGGCGGTGGCGCGCCGCCGAGGACGAGGCCACCGGAGACCACCTCGCCGAGCGCCGGGATGACGCCGATGTCGTCGGGCACCAGCGGCACCGGAGATCCGGCCAGCTTCTGCCCGGCCACCCGCGGGATCGTGAGCCGGAAGACGGATCCCTTCCCCGGTATCCCCCAGGCCTGCAGCCAGCCGCCGTGCAGCTGCGCATCCTCCAGCGCGATGGCCAGGCCGAGCCCGGTCCCGCCGGTCGTCCGGGCCCGGGCCGGGTCGGCCCGCCAGAACCGGTCGAAGACGAGCTGGTCCTGGCCCGGCTTCAGGCCGACGCCGTGGTCACGGACCGCTACCGCGACCGCGTCCCGGTCGGCGGCCACGGTCACGATGACGTCGTTGCCCTCACCGTGCTCCACCGCGTTGACGAGCAGGTTGCGCAGGATGCGCTCCACCCGGCGGCGGTCCGCGTCGGCCATGCACGGCTCGGCGGGCAGCCGGAACTCGATCCGGCAGCCCCGGCGCTCGGCGAGCTGCTGCGCGTCGTCGGCCGCCCGCCGGGCGAGGTCGCTGATGTCCACCGAATCGGCGTCGAGGGTGGCGGCGTTGGCGTCGTGCCGGCTGATCTCCAGCAGGTCCTCGAGCAGCTCCTCGAACCGCTCGAGCTGCCCCTGCAGCAGCTCGGCCGAGCGGGCCGAGGAGGTATCGAACGCGTCCTTGGCTTCGAGCAGCACCTCCGCGGCCATCTTGATCGTGGTCAGCGGGGTCCGCAGCTCGTGCGAGACATCGGAGACGAACTGCCGCTGCAACTTGGACAGTTCCTCGAGTTCGCGCAGCTTTTCCTGCAGGCTCGCCGCCATGTCGTTGAACGACGTCGCGAGCGCGGCCAGGTCGTCGGCGCCACGGACCCGCATCCGCTCCTCCAGGCGGCCGGCGGTCAGCCGCTGGGCGGCCTGCGCCGCGTGCCGCACCGGGATGACCACCCACCGCGTCACCAGCGAGGCGATCAGGGCGAGCAGGACGATCAGCGCCAGGCCCGCCCCGATGAGCGTGCGCTGGACGAGATGGAGGGTCTGCTGCTCCTGCTGCATCGGGAACAGGTAGTAGAGCTGGTAGTAGTTGCCCAGCGGGGTGCCGACGGCAAGTCCCGGCTCGTTGGTGTGGCCCAGCGTGGACACGATCATGGTCGGCGCGTAGAACATCGTGGCGGCCCCGCCGTGGTCCTGCTCAGCCTGCACGCTGGCCGACAGGGCGGCGGGAATGCTCGCCGGGTCGGCGCCGTCGGACACGCCCCCGGTGTAGACCGGTGACCCGACCCGGTTCTGGCTCACCTCGATCACGACGTCGTAGGTGCTGTTGTTGCCGCTGTCGTTCTGCAGTTCCTGCGCGGTCGGGTAGAGGAAGTTGTCGGCCACCCCGGGAGACGAGGGCACCCGGTTCAGCCCCGGCCTGCTCTCGGCCACCGTCAGGCCCTGCGAGACCTGAGCGGTCGCGGATTTCTCCTTGTTCAGCAGCAGCCCGTCGGAGATCTGCTGGGTGAGGAAGAAACCCAGGATGGCGATCACCAGGGCGGACAGGGCCAGCGTGGTGCAGACCACCCGCAGCTGAAGAGACCGCCGCCACCGGCAGCGCAGCTCCTCGGCGCGTGCGCGCTGCCACTTGCGCGCTGCGCGCAGGACGCGCTTGGCGCGCCGGGGAAGCCGCCGCGCGACCAGCTTGACGGGCCGTGACTGGCGTATGATCTTGTACCAGCCCCGCTGCTTGTTGCGCGGGGCCGGCGCGCCGCGACGGCGGGCCGCGCCACCGGCACCCGGCTCGCTGCGGCCCTTGTGCGTGTCGGACGCCGGGCTAGGCGCAGGCACCCCCGTCATTCTTCATCGGCAGCAGCATAAGCTGCTGACCACCGGTTCAGCCAGGCCACTCCGCGGACCGGGGGGCCGGTCAGGCGGGGCCCGCCTTGTAACCGACGCCCCGGACGGTCACCACGATCTCCGGGCGCTCCGGGTCCTTCTCGATTTTCGCCCGCAGCCGCTGGACATGAACGTTGACCAGCCGGGTGTCAGCGGCGTGCCGGTAGCCCCAGACCTGCTCGAGCAGCACCTCGCGGGTGAAGACCTGCCGCGGCTTGCGCGCCAGCGCGACGAGCAGGTCGAATTCGAGCGGAGTCAGGTTCAGCGCCTCGCCGTCCCGCTTCACCGCATGGCCGGCCACGTCAATGCTGATGTCCCCGATCTGGAGCATCTCCGGCGCCGGCTCGTCCGTCCGGCGGAGCCTCGCCCGGATCCGGGCGACCAGTTCCTTGGACTTGAACGGCTTGACGAGGTAGTCGTCGGCGCCGGATTCCAGGCCCAGTACCACGTCCACCGTGTCGGTCTTGGCGGTCAGCATGACGATCGGTATCCCGGACTCGGTCCGGATCTGGCGGCAGACGTCGATCCCGTCGGTCCCCGGCAGCATCAGATCCAGCAGCACCAGATCCGGCCGGGCCTCGCGGAAGACCTCCACCGCCTTGTCGCCGTCGGAGACAAACGTCGGCTCAAAGCCTTCGCCGCGGAGTACGATCCCGAGCATCTCAGCCAGGGCAGCGTCGTCATCGACGACCAGCACGCGTCCTTTCATGGCCCTATAGTTCCACGTGATCGGGCATGAGGAGGCCACGGCGCCGAATGCCGGGGCGGCGAGAGCCGCCGGGCGGGGCCGTGCGGCCTGATTCCGCATTCCGCCGGGCGTACACGCGGTGCACCACCAGGCCGGCCAGGATACCGATCAACACGGGCTGCCAGGGGTAACCGGCCAGGTACGTGCCCAGCCAGTCCAGCGCGTGCGGCATGTGCACCGGATTGCGCACCACGCGGTGAGCGAACACGGCGTGCCACAGGTACACGGCAGCGTAGTTGATCATCCAGATGCCCACGGCCACGATCGGGAATGCGACGACCACGATCACGAGGGGTGAAAGCAGCACGTACCAGGCGGGCGCGCGGCGGTCGTTTTTCCGCCAGTTGGCCAGCAGCGACCGGACGAACAGGGTGGCCAGCAGGCTCTCGTACACGTTCCGGACGTCGTGCCGGCCGGTGCTCCAGCCGCGGAAGCTGAACAGGTGGTCCCAGTCCGGCTTCAAGTAGAGGTACTGGCGATCTGGCTTCTGGTCCGGGGATCCGGCTCCTCGGCGGCCGGGCCCGCGCCGGTCATGAAGGGGAGTGATAGGGACGTGGGCCTCGGCGTGGCCTCCGCAGCCGGCACGCCGCCTCGCTGATGGGGCGACACGGTTTATGTGGGTGTGTGCCCCGGCTGTAACTCGGCGGCGTTAGGCTCGGTGCTGGGGCAGGGACGATGGCTTTTGGGAGGAGGAGGTGATGGCGAAAAGCAGTGGCCCCGGCCCGTGGAAGAGCGCAGACCGGGACCGGGTGCCGCCTGAGATCAACACGCACGTGGCGCATCCGGCGCGGGTGTATGACTACTGGCTGGGAGGCAAGGACAACTTCGCGGCCGACCGGGCGCTGGGTGACGCCATCAGGGATGCGGTGCCGACGATCGAGGCGATGGCGCGGGCGAATCGCGCGTTCCTCGGCCGCGCGGTCCGCTACCTGGCAGGTGCGGAGGGTATCCGGCAGTTCCTGGATATTGGTACCGGTATCCCGACTGTAGGCAACACGCATGAGGTGGCGCAGGGGATAGCGCCAGACGCGCGGGTGCTGTATGTGGACAACGACCCAATCGTGCTGGCGCACGCTCGCGCACTGATGACCAGTCATCCCGCTGGGGTGACCGGGTTTATCCAGGCTGACCTGCGCGAGCCGGAGGCGATCCTGACGGATCCGGCGCTGGCGGCGACGCTGGATCTGCGCCGGCCGGTGGCGCTGATGCTGGTGGCGGTCTTGATGTATTTCCGGGATGAGGAGGATCCGCCCGGAATGGTAGCGCCGCTGGTCGATGCGCTGCCGTCGGGCAGCTATGTCGCGATCACACATCCCACGGCCGATTTCAACCCGGAGGCGATGGCCGGTGCGGTGATGGCGGCCGAGCATGGGGGGGTGACGCTCGTGCCGCGCAGCCGCGAGGAGACGGCGGCGTTTTTCACCGGGCTGGATCTGATGGAGCCGGGGCTGGTGCCGGTGCTGGCGTGGCGGCCAGATCCGGGGCCGCGGGCCGATCCGCACAGCGCGTACTACTACGCCGGTGTCGGCCGCAAACCATAACGCACTCGGCCTTTCAGCTCAGCGTTCCCGCGCAGCGGTCATCCCACGCGCCTGGCGTGCCTCGGTGTCCTCGTCCGCAGCGACCAGCCGGGCGATTGCCGGCCCTGGTGTCCCGGGCGCTGACGCCATGGTGATCATCGCCCTGGCGGACCGGTGGTCAGGTCACGGCGGCGGCGAGATCGGCGAGGCGCGTGAGCGACCGGCCGATGAGATCGCGCTGGGTGCCGGCGCGGTGCGCCTCCTCGTCGGGGATCTGGACGTGGACCGAGATCTCCGTGCCGGTCCCGGAGGGGCGCAGCCGCCAGTCGAAACACAGGTCCGACACCAGGCAGGAGATCTTCACGGCGCCGCCGTCCTGGCTCACCTCCAGGGACTGCGGCATCGGGAAGTCCGGGTAGCCATGGGGGAACATCGTGTAGCCACTCTCGCCGCTGGTTTCGACCGAGCCGACGCCGGCCCACCATTCGGGGAACCGCGCGGGGTCGTAGAGCAGCTTCCATACCTCTTCGGGTGGCGCTTCGCTGATCGCGGTCTGGTCGAAGACCTGCATGGCTCACTCCTGCGGTGCACGGTGCGGGCTGGTCCCGGCCGGGGCCGCCAGCGCGGACAGTTCCGCCTCGATGGCGGCGATCTCCCGGGCCGGCTCGATCAGGGTGCTGACCGGCGGCCGGCCCAGGTCGATCAGCGAGGCGACGTAGCCGGCCCCGGCCCGCCGGCTGTCCGGCGCGTGCGCGATGCGGCGCCAGGCGGTGAGCGCTTCGGCCAGGCGGCGCCCGGCCAGCGCCACGTCGCCGCGGGCCGCGGCGACCAGGCCCTGAACCCGGCTGAGCTGCGCGACCAGGGCGGCAGGGAAATCGCCCGGGCCGACCGGTTCGAGCGCGACCGCCCGCAGCTCGCGTTCCGCCTGGTCAGGCCGGCCGGCCAGGGCGAGCGCCGCGGCCAGGCGCAGCCGCGTCGCGGGCCGGCTGACCGGGGCGTCCAGCTCCAGTGCGGCCGTGAACTCGGCAACGGCGGCCGGCGGGTCGGAGGCGGCCAGCGCGAGCAGGCCCCGCTCGCAGCGCACGAGGCCGTCCAGGTCGGGCAGCCCGGCCCGGTCGGCGTAGGCGGCGGCCGCGTCGCACGCCTGGCGTGCCTCGGCTGCCCGGCCGAGCCGGCGCAAGATGGCCGACCGTGCGGTCTGTGCGTAGACGCTCAGGCGCAGCAGCCCGTTCGGGATGACCAGGGGCAGGCAGCGGTCGGCGAAGTCCAGCGCGCGGCCGAAGTCACCCGCGCACGCGGCCGCGCTGGCGGCGTTGCTCATGCAGCTGTAGGCCATGTCGGGGCGGCCGGCGCGGCCCGCCGCGGCGCTCGCCGCGATCAGCGGGCCGAAGCTGGCGGTGAACTGGCCCGCCCGGATCAGGGCATGCCCGCGCGCCACCCCGATGTCGTGCGCCAGCAGATCCCCGGGGTGGCTGCCGCCGAGCACCCGGTCCACGGCGGCGAGCAGCTCGCCGGCCGCCCCGGGGTCGCCGGCGACGGCTTCGGCCCACGCCAGCCCGGCCAGGGCCTCGGCCCGGCCGGGCCGGTCGGCGTCGGGGTCGCGATCCAGCACGTCCAGCGCATTCTGGTAGGAGCGGCGGGACTCGCGCGGATGGCAGACCCCGCCGCGCAGCCATCGGCCACGCCGCAGCCAGGCGCTGATCAGGGCACCGGAGTCCTGCGGCGCGATCAGCTCGAGGGCCCGGTTGAAGGCCTGGTCGGAGCGCCCGGTCAGGCCGCGGAGGGCGTTGACTTCGGCCAGTTCGACTAGCAGGTCCGGGTCGTCCGGTCCGATCTGCAGCGCTTCGGTCAGGAAGCTGTCCGCCTCGGCCATCGCCGCGACGCTGCGCGCGCCTCGCGCCGCCGCGGCCAGGTACGCGACCGCCTGCTCGTCCTGGCCCGCGAGCCGGAGGTGCCGCGCGATCTCGGCGGCGTGCGGCGTGCGGGCACCCCTCCGCGCCTGCTGGCCGCGCTGCCGGAGCAGCTGAGCCAGCGCGCCGTGCAGCCGGGCGCGCGCCGGGTCGACGATGTCCTGGTAGACGGCCTCGGCGAGCAGGGCGTGCCGGAAGCCGGTCCGGCCGTCCTCCGCCTTGAGCAGGCCGCAGCCGAGCGCTTCAGCGGCGGCGCGCACCGGGTTGGGCAGCGGCAGCGCGGCGACTTCGGCCCGGTCCAGATCGCGGCCCGCGGCGGCGGCAAACTCGACCAACGTGCGGGCCGGCCGGGACAGCCTGCCCACGGCGATCCTGACCGCGCCAGCCAGGCCCGCGACCAGGCCGCCGTCTCCCGCGGCCCGCGCGGTTTCCACGGCCAGCAGCGGGCTGCCGGCGGCACACCGGACGACCTCGCTGACCACCGGCTCGGGCAGGTCCGCTGTGCCCCGGACGAGGGTGCGGGCGGCGTCATCGGCCAGCGGCCCGAGGCGCAGCCCGGCCGCGAGCGCGTGGCGGGCCCGCAGCGCGGCCACCACGGCGTCCAGATCCTGGCGGGCCGGTTCCGGGCGCCGGGTCAGGATGAACAGCACGGGCAGCCGGCTGATCCGGCGGCCGGCGTAGGCGATCAGCTCCAGGCTCGCCGCATCGGCCGCGTGCAGGTCCTCGAAGGCGAGCAGCAGCGGCGACGACCGCGCCGCCCAGCCGAGGAACTGCACGACGGCTTCGCAGAGCTGAACGCGTTCCAGCTGGGGATCGGCGGCGGCGCGCCGGCCGGGCGGGCCGTCCGCACGGCCGGCCAGCACCGGCACGATCCGGGCCAGCGGCGCGGCCGGGACCTGGTCCTCCGGCGGTGCCCCGATGATCGCGACCAGGTCGCTGAGTGCGTCCGTCCAGATGCTGAACGGGGCGGCGCGGCCGGGGCCGACCGCGGTGACCGTGACGCAGGTGGGGGCGCGGGCCTCGGAACCGGCGGCCGGCCGCTGCGCGGTGGCGCTGAGTTCCGCCACGAGCCGGGTCTTGCCGATACCGCCCTCGCCCTCCGTCAGCACCGCGGTCCCGTACCCGTCCGAGGCCGCACGCCAGGCCCGGATCAGCTCGGCCAGCTCGCGCTCCCGGCCGACGAACCCGGCCGTGCCGGGGGGCGCATACCCGGGCCCGGCGGCCGGGCTGCCCTGGCCGGCCGGGCTGGCCGCACCGGTCGGCCCGGCTCCGGCGCGGAGCGGCTCGACCAGCGCCGTCGTCTCCGGGGACACCCGGATCCCCAGTTCGGAGGCCAGCCGCTGCCGCAACCGGGCGTAGGCCGCCAATGCCCCGGGCGCATCCCCGGCCTCGATGAGCATCCGGATGAGATCGGCGGCGGCCGGCTCGTCCAGCGGATACGCGGCGGCGCGGCGGCGCGCCCAGCCGAGCGCGGCGGCTGAGTCGCCCGCGGCCGCGGCCCGGCCGGCCAGGTCGCTGAGGGCGGCCGCGATGTCCCGGCCGAGTTCCTCGCGGGCGCTGGCCACCCAGTCGTCATCAAGGTCCTGCAGCAGGTCGCCCCGGCACCAGGCCAGGGCCGCCTCCGGCGCACCCTGCGCGATCAGCCGCCGCACCTCCCGCACATCCACCCGCAGCCCGGGACCGGCCAGCGTGACGGTGTCACGGTCGGCGCCGAGATACTGCCCGGCCGCTGGCCCCAGCGCCGACCGAAGGGCCCAGATGGCACTGCGCAGGCTGGCCCGCGCGCTGGCGTCGAGCACATCGGGCCAGAACAGCCCGGCGAGCCGGGACCGCGGGTGCCGGCCCGGATGCAGCGCGAGCCAGGCCAGGAGCGCGCGGGCACGCCGGCTGGCGGGCAGCTCCGCCGCCGTCCCGCCGAGCCGGACGTCCAGTTCCCCGATCACCCGGATCTCGAGCACGGCCGGGGCCTGGCCGATCGTGCGCGGCACACAGCCATTGTCCGGCAGCGGCCGGGAAAAGCGAGACCCCGACCGCGCGAACCTTGCCGTCATCCGCGCTCTGACCAGCGTGTTGACGGTTCCTTGACGGCATGACGGGATCGTCATGGGCACCGATCAGGAAGCAACGCCGACACGGGAGGACCCCGATGAGCACCAGCCAGCTGACCAGCCGCCCGTTTGACGCCGAGGCACTGCGCCGCGGTATCGAAGAACGCGACGCCGCCACGCTGCTCGGCCTGTACGCCGAGGACGCCGAGCTGCATGTCGCCGACCGCAACGACCAGCCCAGCCATCCGAAGATCATCCGCGGCCGCGCCGCCATCGGCGAGTATGTCGCCGACGTCTGCGGCCGGGACATGACCCACACCATCGAGCGGCTCGTGGTCGGCGCCGACGGCGCCGCGTTCGTGGAGGCCTGTGAGTACGCCAGCGGCGGGCGCGTGATGTGCGTCGCCGTGCTGGACCTGAAAGACGGGCTCATCACCCGCCAGTCCGGCGTGCAGGCCTGGGACGAGTAACCAGCGGGCCATCCGCAGAACGGGCGGGAAGGCGAGGGAGAAACGATCATGGCAACGGCAGAGCAGAAGGATTTCGCGGCACCCGACGACGTCCGCGAGTTCACCAACGGGCAGGTCGAGCTGCTGCACATCGGCGGCGCTGCCATCGGGCGGCTGGTGCTGCGGCCCGGCTGGCGCTGGTCCGAGCACGTCAAGCCCATCGCGGGGACGGAGCTGTGCGAAGCGCCGCACTTCCAGTACCACGTCGCCGGGACGCTGCGGATCCAGCTCGCGGACGGGACCAGCTTCGACGCCACCCCGGGGCAGGTGACGGCGCTGCCGTCCGGTCACGACGCCTGGGTCGTCGGCGACGAGCCCGTCGTCATCATCGACTGGTGGGGCGCCAGCAACTACGCGAAAAGCTGAACCCGGCCCGCCGCCACGCCCGGATCATGATCGGGCAGAGTTCCGCCGCGCCAGCGGAAGCTCTGCCCGATGCGCCCGGTCACCGCGCGGCGGGCCCTGGCGGCCGGGGCTGGCGGCCGAGGAACGCCACGAGGCGGTCCCCCGGGCTGGCCCGCTCCGCGACATCAACGGGGCTGGCGAACAGCCCCGCGCGGCCGCCGGGCGGGGCGAGCAGCGCGGCGAGCGGCAGCAGGTCGCGGGCCAGGGCGGCCGGGATGGGGCCGCCGCCACAGGTCACCGAGATATCCCAGCCGTGCACCGCAATCTCGACCGCTCCCGCCATCGTCACCAGGCTCGTGGTCAGTTCGCGGTCGCCGACGGCCACCCGCCGCTCCCCGCAGCCGGCCAGGGCGCAGGCGCACAGCAGGGTCACCGCGCGCTGGCTCAGGTCCGCGACCGGGCTGAGCTCGCCGCGGCACCCGCCGTCCCCGGCGGCCGGGACCGTCTCGGCGCCGGCAAACCCGGTGGCCAGCGCGGCGGACAGAACGTCCATGGAGTCACCGGCGTGGCGCAGCAGCGCGCGCAGGTCCCACCCGGGGCACGGGGTGGGCAGCGGCAGGCGCTGCGGGGTCGCGAGCCGGGCCGCGGACAGCGCGTAGCGGATCGCGTCCACCAGCATGCCGCGCCTGGCCGTCATCGCGCCCCCTCGTCCGCCTCGGCGCCGTGTGGCGTCACCTGTACAGACGGCGAACGGCCGCCGAAGTCACCGGCCGGGCGGCACGCGCGCGACCTGGCCCGGACGAGCGGGGCCCGCCCGGGCGCGGGCCCGTGGCCCGGTCACGGGGAGCGGCCCGGCACGGACGGCCCGCCGGGCCAACCGCGGGTTCACGCCGCCCGTGCCGGGACCGGTGCGAGCCTGGACACGGCGCACCGGCCGGGCGGGTAGGGTGGTGCGCCGTGGCGGAACCAGAGGCAGAGGCCGTGGCCGAGCGGATGGCCGGCCGGCCGCTGAGCGGCGTGATGGAGCCCGGCTGGGCCGAGGCGCTCGAACCGGTGGCCGGGCAGATCAAGGAGATGGGCGACTTCCTCCGCGCGGAGATCGCCGCCGGGCGCCGTTACCTGCCCGCCGGGGAGAACGTGCTGCGCGCCTTCAAGCAGCCGTTCGCCGGCGTGCGGGTGCTGATCGTCGGGCAGGACCCCTACCCTACGCCGGGGCACCCGACCGGGCTGAGCTTCTCGGTGGCCCCCGAGGTCACGCGGCTGCCGCCGAGCCTGGTCAACATCTTCACCGAGTACTCCGGCGACCTCGGCCTGCCCAGGCCGTCCAGCGGCGACCTCACGCCGTGGTCCGAGCGGGGCGTGCTGCTGCTGAACCGGGTCCTCACCGTGCAGCCGCGCAAGCCGGGCTCGCACCGCGGCAAGGGCTGGGAGAAGATCACCGACCAGGCAATCCGTGCGCTCGCGGCGCGCGGCGGCCCGCTGGTGGCGATCCTGTGGGGCCGGGACGCGCAGAACCTCGCGCCGCTGATGCCCGACGTGCCCACCATCGAGTCGGCGCACCCGAGCCCGTATTCCGCCGACCGGGGCTTCTTCGGCTCCCGCCCGTTCAGCCGCGCCAGCGAGCTGCTGGAGGAGCGGGGCGCCACCCCCGTCGACTGGCGCCTTCCCTAGCCGACGTGCCGGTGCCAAGCCAGGATGCCCCGCTGCTGGCCCGGCTCAGGAGCCGATCCGCCAGGAATCCAGGTAGGCGGCCTGAGCCGGGGTGAGGGTGTCGATCCGCACACCGATCGCGGCCAGTTCCAGGCGGGCCGCTTCGGCGTCGATCGCGGCGGGCACCTCGTGCACGTCGGCGGGCAGCGTCCCGGCGCGGCCGGCCAGCCAGGCCAGGGCGAGCGCCTGCACCCCGAACGACAGGTCCATGGCCTGGGCGGGATGACCCTCGGCGGCGACCAGGTTGACCACCCGGCCCTCGGCGAGCAGCAGCAGGCGCCGCCCGTCGGCCAGCTCGAAGGAATCCACCTGCGGGCGCAGGCCGGGCCGGAACGTGACGGCCAGGCCGGCCAGCGCCCGCAGGTCGATCTCCACGTCGAAGTGGCCGGCATTGGCGAGGATCGCCCCGTCCCGCATCACGGCCAGGTGCTCGGCCCCGATGACCTCGGCCGACCCGGTGACGGTGATAAACACGTGGCCGGCCGGCGCCGCTTCGGCCATGGGCAGCACGCGGAAACCGCGCAGCACCGCGTGCAGGGCCCGCACCGGGTCGATCTCGGTGACGATGACGTCGGCGCCCAGGCCGCGGGCGCGCTCGGCCACCCCGCTGCCGGACGCGCCGAACCCGGCGACCACCACCGTCTTCCCGGCCAGCAGGACGTTCGTCGCGCGCAGGATGCCGTCCAGGACGGATTGCCCGGTGCCGAACGTGCCGTCGACCAGGCGCCGGGCCGCGGTGTCGTTGGCCGCGACGACCGGGAACTTCAGCGCGCCCTCGGCGGCCATCCGGCGCAGCCTGAGCACACCCGTGGTGGTGGACTCACAGCCGCCGCGCACCCCCGGCAGCAGGTCGGCGCGCTGCGTGTGCAGCGTGTTGACCAGGTCGCAGCCGTCGTCGATGACCAGGTCGGGTGCGGCCCCCAGCGCACGGGCGATGTGCTCGTAGTACCCGTCCCGGCCGACTCCGGCCCGGGCGAAGACCGCGATCCCGTGCCGCAGGGCCAGCGCGGCGGCTACCTCATCCTGGGTGGACAGCGGATTGGACGCGGCCAGGGAGACGCTGGCGCCGCCCGCGCGCAGCGCCCGGACCAGGATCGCGGTCTCGGCCGTCACGTTCAGGCAGGCCGCGACGGCCAGGCCCGCGAAGGGCTGCTCCGCCGCGAACCGGTCCCGCAGCAGCCGGAGGACCGGCATGGCCCGTTCGGCCCATTCGATGCGGGCGCTGCCGGAATCGGCAAGCGACGGGTTCGCGATGTCGCCGGGCGCGCCGGGGGGCGCCGGGACGTCCCGGTCCAGCGTGCCGTCACGGAATCCGGGGCCCGGCCGGCTCGCCGGAACCGGGGCGGAACGTGACCGGCCGCCGGGCCGCGGTGGGCGCGGCCCGGCGGATCTGACCTTCGCCATGCGTGATCAGTACCGGTAGTGGTCCGACTTGTACGGCCCGTCGACCGGGACGCCGATGTAGTCGGCCTGCGCCTTGGTCAGCCGGGTCAGCTTGACGCCCAGGGCGTCCAGGTGCAGCCGGGCCACCTTCTCGTCCAGGTGCTTGGGCAGCGTGCAGACCCCGATCGGGTACTCACTGGTCCGGGTGTACAGCTCGATCTGCGCCATGACCTGGTTGGTGAAGCTGTTGGACATGACGAAGCTCGGGTGACCGGTGGCGTTGCCCAGGTTGAGCAGGCGCCCCTCGG
>Ga0335081_10000850_pt1 | contig 49176 bp, 45 predicted proteins | sample Lox_Sample_35_FD_206713 | JGI IMG/M metagenome (GOLD analysis project Ga0335081, IMG submission 206713) | Soil microbial communities from Loxahatchee National Wildlife Refuge, Florida, United States - Lox_Sample_3.5 | ecosystem: Environmental > Terrestrial > Soil > Wetlands | place: USA... | reverse complement strand
CGCCTTCGCTCACCTCTACAACAATTACAGACCCCACGGCGCCCTTGGCGGACGAACCCCCAGCGAGTATCTCACCCTCACGAGCCAGGAGCCCCAGCCGTCTCATATGTACTGATCCCGGACACCCAATTGACAAGGCCATATGTGTATCAGTACCATGGTAACAATATTATAGTGATCGGGGATATTGGGTCCAGGCCGGGAGGAAGATATGAATGACAGCAGGCGCAGATTTTTGAAATCCGGTTTGGCTGCAGGGACGGCTCTTCCAGCGTTGGCGGCCCCAGCCGTCCGCGCAGAGAACATCGCCAAGTGGCGTGCACAAACTCTCTGGAGCAGCGCCGAAGTCACATACAAAACTTTCGCGGACTTGTGTGCGCGCATCGGCACGCTGACGCAAGGGCGTTTGACCGTAGAACCATTTTCAGGCGGCGCTGTTACCGGCGTTTTTCAATCGCTTGATGCCGTCTCGGCCGGTGTGTTGCAGGCGCAATCCTCATGGCCGGGCTACTGGACAGGCAAGGAGCCCGCGCTGGCGATTCTCAGCGATCTCTCTTTTGCCTATACCCATCCGATGCAGATGGCGACTTGGTACTATGAACGAGACGGCCTTTCCTTGCTGCAGGAGGCTTACAGTAAGTTCAACATCCACGTCGTAGGTGTGACGTGGTGGGGCGTCGAGTCGCTCGTTTCCAAGAAGCCGCTTAGGACAATCGAAGATTTCAAGGGCCTCAAGATCAGATCCCCGCAAGGATTGACGGCGGACATTTTTACGAAGCTTGGAGCTTCGCCGGTCATCCTACCGGGAGGGGAGGTCTATTCAGCGCTCGATAAAGGTGTGGTCGACGCAGCCGACTGGGCTACCGTATCGATGAATCAGCGCATGGGCTTGTTCGAACCGTGCAAATACTCGGTGACAATCTTCCACTCGATGCCGGTGCAGACTTTCTCCGTCAACGCCACGGCGTGGAAACAGCTGCCGGACGAGATTAAGGAGATCGTGACGGCTGCGGTGCACGAATGGGGCTGGCACCAAATTCGCAAAGTGGCTTCTGAAGACGCCCGCGTGTCCAAGGATTTCAAGGCCAAAGGGGTTACTCAGATCACTTGGGGCGGCGAGGAACTCTCCAAACTACGAAATATCGCTTACAAGAGCTGGCAGGAGTTCTCGACTAAGAGCCCACTCGCAAAAAAAGCTTACGACGCGCAGGTCGCATGGCTTAAGGAAATTGACCTGCTCGCTTGATATGAGCGGCGAGAATCCCAGACAAATTTCACCCGAAGACGAGCTACGGCTACATCCGGCAGTGGCTCGGTTTTGCGCGGTCGTAGACTGGATTAATGTATGCGTTGGTCAGGTCATCGGCTTCAGCATCATCATCGTCACCGCGATGGTGATCTATGAGATCGTGCTGCGTTCGGTAGTCGGCCGGTCGACGATCTGGAGCAATGAGTCGGTGATCTACCTGTCGGCGATGACTTATCTCCTCGCCGGCGGATATGCGCTCCAGCACCGCGCGCATGTGCGCATCGACCTCGTCCACTCGATGCTGTCGCCGCGTAATCAGGCCCGCCTCGATCTCGCAACTTTCTTGCTTTTCCTCCTCTACACCGGCACGCTGATCGTCGTCGGCGGGAATATGGCCACGGAATCGATGCTGCAGCACGAGACCACGGGCTCCCCGTGGAATCCTCCCATCTGGCCTGTCAAGTTCACGGTCATGTTCGCCGGCATCCTGCTGCTGCTGCAAGGGATTGCGAATCTGGTCCGACAAGTCGCGCTTTCCTTGCGCAGTTCGTCATGAGTATCGGAATATTGAGTCTGCTCTTCGTCGCGCTCTTCATCGCGACGCTTCTAGCCGGACTGCCGCTTGCGTTTTCGACCGGGGCGGTCGCTGTGGTCTTCACCTATCTTCTGTTCGGCGAGCCCGGGCTCACACTCATCGTCAGCCGAATTTATACGCTGATGGAGAACTATATCCTCGTCTCCGTCCCGCTGTTCATTTTCATGGCGTGTATTCTCGAGCGCGCGGGCATCGCAGAACAAATCTTTCGCGCGGTCCACGTCTGGGCCGGACGCATGCGCGGAGGTCTCGCCGTCGCGGTGATCATCTCCTGCGCATTGATGGCGGCGATGGTCGGCGTCATCGGTGCCGAGATCGTGACTATGGGCGTCGTTGCCCTGCCAGCGATGCTCGGCCGCGGATACCAAAAAGACCTGGCGCTCGGCTGCATCTGCGCGGGCGGCGGCCTCTCGACGCTCATACCGCCAAGCGTTGTTTTCATTCTCTACGGTTTGACCGCAGGCGCCTCGGTCGGCCAACTCTATATGGCCGGCGTGATCCCCGGCCTTTTGCTTGCGGGCTGTTACATCACCTACATCCTCGGACGATGTCAGCTGCAACCGAAGCTCGCGCCTCTCCCGGAGGCCGAAGAGCTTGCGATGCCGATCGGCGAGAAGTTCGCTTTGCTTAAGGGACTCGTGCTGCCATCCCTCGTGGCATTCAGCGTTCTCGGCTCGCTGTATCTGGGCATCGCAACCCCTACGGAAGCGGCCGGCGTGGGTGTCGCGGGCGCATTGGCCGCGGCAGCGATTAACCGGCGTTTGACCTGGGAGGGCATCGCACGGGCGGTCGCCGATACAACGCGCGTCACCGCCATGCTCTACTGGCTCTTCTTCGGCTCGTCGGCGCTGATTGGCGTCTACACGCTCGCGGGCGGCACGAAGCTGATCCAGGATATCATGACCAGTATGCCAATCAGTCCGATTGGCATCATCATCATCATCCAGGCGATTTGGATCGTCCTTGGCTGTTTCATCGACTGGATCGGCATCCTGCTGCTCACGGCGCCGATCTTCGTGCCGATTGTCTCCGCGCTCGGCTTCGATCTTGTCTGGTTGGGAGCGCTGTTCTGCATCAATATGCAGATATCATACATCTCGCCGCCGTTTGGACCGGCCGCATTCTATCTTAAGGGCGTGGCGCCAGCCGACATCACGCTCAATCAGATATTCAATTCGGTCTGGCCCTATCTCGCAATACAACTCATCGTGCTGACGCTGGTCACCGCTTTCCCGCAGATCGCGCTGTGGCTGCCGAGCACGATGATGCGCTAGCACGAGATGAAGTTTTAGACTTTGTCGAACCGGTTTTTTTGAGAGGCTGTCATGACTAACATTCCAACCCGCATCGATCGGCGCGATCCCTTCGCGTTGCAGACGGATATTCTTGTGGTCGGCGGCGGCGCGGCCGGCGTCGCTGCGGCAGTCACGGCGGCGCGTCAGGGCCTGAAGGTGACGCTCGTTGAGCGTTACGGTTTCTGCGGCGGCGGCGCCGTCGCCGGCCTGTCGGGTACGATCTGCGGTATGTACGAAGCCTCCGACAATCCGAACTCGCTGCCAAAACAAATCGTTCACGGCTTTCTCGACGAGTTCGTGAATCTCATGACCGAGAAAGGGGGCCTGACACCGCCCGTCCGCTACGGGAAGACCTTTACCCGTGTCCATGACCCCCTGATCTGGCGCGAAACCGCAGACCATATGCTTTGCGAGGCTGGGGTGCAGGTGTTGCTGCACACCACCGTGACGGACGCGCTGGTCGAAGGCGGCGAAAAGATCGACGGCATTACCGCTTACACCAAGCAGGGCCTATTGTCGGTGCGGGCCAAGGTAACAATTGATGCGAGCGGGGATGCGGATGTCGTCGCCATGGCCGGCTTCCCGACGTTCATGGGCGAGAATGGGAAGGTACAGAACCCCACCATGATCTTCCGTCTCGGTGGCGTCGACACCGAACGATTTCTTTCGACCCACGGGCCTGACAGCATTTTAGGAAGCGATGTCAGCGATTTAATCTTGCGTCTTCATAACAGTCATGAATACCGGCTGCCGCGTGCAAAGATTTTCCTTTTTCCCACACCAAGGTCAAATGAGCTTCTGTGCAACTGTACGCGCATTATCGGCCGCGACGGCCGCGAGCTTAATCCGCTGCTGGTCGAGGACATCACCGAAGCAGAGATCGAAGGACGCGCCCAGGTTCGTGAATACGCGCGCTTTTTTAAAGACTATTTTCCCGGATGCGAAAACAGCTTCGTCAACGACACCGGCGTGCAGGTCGGCGTTCGTCAGACGCGTCAAATTCTCGGGCGCGCAACACTAAGCAATGAAGATGTCAGCCGCGGCGCAAAATTTCGCAGCGGCATTGCGCGCTCGTCCTGGCCGATTGAGCTTCATAGCGGCAACAAGCCACGCCTCGTCTGGCTGATCGATGACTACTATGAGGTGCCGCTTGGGTGCTTCGTGCCGGAGCGTGGCGAGGCATTGCTCGCGGCTGGCCGCTGTCTTTCCGCCCAACACGAGGCGATGGCATCGGCACGGGTGACGGCCCAGTGCTTTTCGTATGGACACGCCATTGGGCACGCTGCAGCGATCGCCGCAAAGGAAGGCATTTCACCGCGTGCTGTCGATGCCGCCGAGGTTCGCGAGCGGCTTAACCGCGATGGTGCAGAGCTTTAGCGACGCAAGCGCGGCGAGGGAGGATTGAATGTTAAGTGAGCGGAGGCAGGGACGCGTCGCGCTTCTAACCATCGATCGCCCCGCGCGGCGCAATGCAATTAGCGTTGAGCTTGTATCAACGCTTCGAAAAGCGTTTCAGACCTGCGATTTGGATTCGCAAATATTGGCAATCGTACTTGCCGGGGCGCCTCCGGGCTTTTGCGCCGGCAGCGACCTCAAGGAGCTGGCGACACTCGATCTCGCCGGCATGAGTGCGCACGAAGCTGACACCGCGGCGCTCGCACGTTCGATAGCGCTTCTCAAGAAGCCGGTCCTTTCCGCTGTCGACGGTTTTGCGCTCGGCGGCGGCTTCGTTCTTGCCGCTTCCTGCGACGTTGTGCTGACCACGCGCGCGGCGCGCTGGCATCTGCCCGAAGTGACCATCGGCTGGATTCCCCCTTGGGGTCTGGAGACCTTGACGGCGCGCGTCGGGCCGGTCATCGCCCGGCGACTTACATGGGGCGGCGAGCCTCTGGACGGGACCGAAGCGCATCGCCTTGGCATCGCCGACTATCTCGCCGAGGGTGACATCGTCAGCGAAGCCCTGGCGGTTGCGAATCGTCTCGCGGCTTTGCCGGCGCCTGCCGTCGCTGCGACGAAGCAATATTTCTCGCTGGCCGTCGCCCGCAGCGGCGAAGTAGGCGATACTCTCGCTAACAGCATGTTCATCGAAAATTGCGGCCACGAGGTCGCCAAGTCCACATTGAAAAAGTTCGGTGTCAAGACATGACCAAGGTTTGTTCATTCGAGGAAGCCGTCTCCATCATTCAGGACGGCCAAACGGTCGCCTCAGTCGGCGTCATCGGCTGGATCACGCCGGACAAGACTCTGGCGACACTCGGCGATCGTTTCAAGAAGACAGGCGCGCCGAGAGACCTGACATTTTATTTCCCCTGTGGCACCGGCGACGCGCAATATATCCGTGGCATGGACCATGTCGCCATTGACGGCCTGATGCGCCGCATCATCTCCGGCTCCTACATCAATCCGGCACATCCAGTCACCGGCAAACGACCGGAACTCATGCGGATCATCCGGGAGAATCTGGTCGAGGCCTATAGTTGGCCGATCGGCGCTACCATGCAATGGCTGCGCGAGGTGGCCCGTCGAAGTCCAGGCTACATGACAAAAATCGGTCTCGGCACATATATCGATCCGCGCCACGGCGGCGGCAAGCTCAGCGCGCGCACAACGCAGGATTTGGTTGAGCTCATCGATTTCCGCGGGCAAGATTATCTGTTCTACCCGACATTCCCGCTCAATGTGGGTATTATCCGCGCATCTGCCGCAGATGAGCTCGGCAATCTCAGCTTCGAGGACGAGCCAATCATGTCCTCCTCGCTGGCCATTGCTCTTGCCGTCAAGGCGTGCGGCGGCAAAGTGATCGCGCAGGTGCGCAAAATCGTCGAGCGCTACTCGCGACCTGCCAGTTCGGCGCGCATACCCGGCGTACTCGTCGACCAGGTCGTCGTCGATCCCGAGCAAATGATGGTCACGGGCATTCCATTCGACGATGCATTTTTGGGCGGCAAATGGGCGCCGATTGATCGAATCCCGCGACTACCGCTCGGTCCCGACAAAGTCATCGCACGCCGCGTCGCCCGCGAAATCATGCCGGATGTCGTATCCATCTTCGGTTTCGGCGCATCATCTGACGCACCGTCTGTGATGGTGGAGGACGGGATCATTACACGAGAGACGGTTCATCGCTATCCTTTCACGACCGAACACGGGCCGTTTGGTGGCATCGTTACCAGTGGCTGGACGTTCTCCGCCAACATGAATCCAGAGGCGCTCATCGACGGCGTCACTCAGTTCGACTTCATCGACGGCGGGAACTGCAAGTTCGCGGCGCTAGCCTTCGCCGAGTTCGACGCGGCGGGAAACGTCAACGTCAGCCGGTTCGGCAATTCGCATCCGGGAGCGGGCGGTTTTATCGACATCGCGCACAACGCGCGCAAGTTGGTCTTTGCCGGCACGTTCACAACCGGCGGACTCAAAGTGTCGGTCGGCGATGGTACTCTGAAAATCACGCAAGAGGGTGCGGTGCGCAAACTCGTCCGCCAAGCAACGCAGATCACCTATCCAGTGATCGGAGGAGTGGCCAAACTGGGACAGGAAGTGCTCGTCATAACCGAGCGCGCCGTGTTCCGTGTCGAAAGCGATGGTTTGGTACTCATTGAACTCGCCGATAGGCTCGACGTAAAAAAAGATATTCTCGGAATGATGGATTTTGCACCGGTGCGAATCGCCAGCCCGCTGGCAACTATGCACGCCGCACTGTTTGCTTCGTGAGATCAGCGCCGCCTCAGGTAGTTATCCGCAGCGGCCGACCTTGAGCAGCGTCGAATGGAATGGCTGGAAGCGCGTTATCCCCCTGCTACCCTAAGCGCCGCGCAGATCTTATTAAAATTTAGCCGGTGTAGCTTGCAGAGCGTCCGGAGCGTGGCGGGCTGTGGAGGGGACCAAAAGTGGCGCCGGCAACGCTCAACCGACCCGATCACCTCAAGGTGGGCCGCTGTCATGCGCCTGATGGACCATCGCCGGAAAATCGCTCAGGAAGTTCTCAGCCTCGCGCCTCGCCCGACGCAGCCGCAGCAGAGGCCACCGGATAGACCGGGTCGAGCGGCCGGTTCTGCCATTCCCGTACCTCGCAACGGCACGAGCTCGAAGACGATTTTGACCGAGGATGGCGAGAGCGAATGACTGAATTGGGACCTCCCGCGAGAGGATTGCTGAAGCGATCCGTGTCGTGAGAAAATTCTGCTCGGAAACTCGCGGTAAAGTTTATGCCTCAGCCGTTGTCACTAAAGACCGCGACGGAAAGCTGTCGGTTCAGGAGATTAGCAGACCGGGCCATGGCGCCACCATCGTCGCCGCCTTGATTGGTGCGCTCGCGGGATTGCCTGCAGGCGCAGCTGCGGCGGCCATTATGGCCAGCGGAGGAGTCATGATCGGCGGTGCCGCTGATCTCACCAGTCACGACCACTTCACGGAACTTGCGGCCAGTATCGCCGACAAAGCCCCTGCAGGCGGAGCCGTGATTGTCGCCGAAGTCGACGAAGACAGCGCGCCCGCTTTCCGAGCCATTATGGAAGCTGTCGGGGCCACCTCGATGAGACTGCCTCAGAGTCAACACAAAATCGCGACCGGCTGAAATTAATTATCGATCGCTCCGGTCATTCTCTTCGGGAGCCCAATGGAGGTCGGACATGTCGAAAATCCATTTCTCACGGCGCCACTGGAAAGTATCTGTGGCTTTGGTGGCCTTCCTGACTCTCAGCGCGCAAGCCCCCGCCCCGACGGCTGTTACCGATCAGGAAACCGAACTCGGCGAAGCGGTATTCAAAGAACTCAAAGGCAAAACCGCGATTATCGCCCGGTCGCCTCTCTACGATTCGCTCAAGCCGCTCACGACCACGATCGCGCACGTTGCGCAGCCACGATACCAACACCCGTTCAACTTTTACCTCATTCATGATTCCAGACCGAACGCCTTCTCAGTTCCTGGCGGCGCTGTGTAGTCGACATGGCCCTCCCGAAATATGACGCGCTAGAAATTATCTGTCGAACTTCTCTCCGACTGGCATATAGCCAAGATTTGGGCCGGCTTCTGGAAGGCCGTCCCTGAAGAGCTTCATCGTCATGTCGGTCCGCGAAAGAACCTTGTGGCCGATATGATCGGCGGCGCGAGCATCCGCGGTTGCGGTGATACGGTAGCGACCATAAGACCTATCGACTCAGGAGCATACCCCCTCCCCCACCCTGAATTTCGCGACAATTTTTCGAGTGGGGAATTTTTGGTCGCTTGCGAGGCACGTAAAAAAAAATTTTCCGCCAATTTCGCGCCGGAATTTTTGGCCTTGACCCACCGGTCCGCGATCGCGTTCTCGGAAAAAAGAGACCCCCCTACCCCCATCTGAAAAATAATCCCTCGACCGAAGCCGCGAAGGCGCAAGAAGTCCTGTCTTTGCGTGAATCGTGCGCGAGCGCCGCTCTGAAATTCTTCGCTTGAAGAAAAAAATCCCTGCGTTCGAGCCCCGCCGGTCAGGGAAGGAGACGCCGCCAGAGATTTGACGCCCCCCATCATGAGATCCTTCAGCACTTTGAGCAGATAATCGAGACCGCTGCCTCGACGCTTAATTTCATGTTCTGTTGCTGCCAATCGCAGGTCGTCAGTGATTGCTTCTATGATCTCGACATAGGTGATTGGCAGCGCGGCGAATCGCTCGTTGAGATCTCTCCACCATCGTCGCTGCGCCTTAGTCGTTGCCACCACGGCGATGGCGCCCAATGAGGCCCGGACCTGGCCCACGGCACCCTCGGATGCCCATTTGCGGCGCTTCAACGCGCACGGCGTCAGTGTAGGGACGATGATCTTTTTCACTTGCCTTCTTCGTGGTGCTCACCAAAATCACAGATTTGGACCCTATCGGGCGATGCGCGGTGGGGCCGCGCTTGAGCCAAGTCCGCCATTCCGGCGAGATGATCTCGACGATGTTCGGCAGGTGCTTTCGGCCCGGAATCGGACGCTCGGTGATCTTGATGTGACCAAGCTTGCGCGCCTCGTGCAGCGTCGTCTGCACCGTGGTTCGACAAACACCGGCAAGCGCCGCGATCTTGTCAATCGGCAGGTCGCAGGTCCCGTGATGCTTGACCTCGCCCGCGATGATGCACAGCACCGCGCGTTGACCTTCTGTGTAGTGGCGACGCAGAGTGTCGGGCAAGGCGCTCGATCCACCCAAGCGCCGGCGCCGATCGCGTGAAGCTTGCCGATTAGGCGAACGTGGCCGCTGCCGTGACGTGAACCGCGATCCAAGGCGGCCGTGCAGCTTGCCGACCGCTTTCATGGTCACGGTGCCGGGCGCGCGCGAATTGCGACAGCCCAGCGGACGACGCTTGTCGATCGCCGTATTGAGGAACGTCGCCTCGTCGTCGCTGAACTCGCCTTTGCCCCAATGCTGCCAGACGGACCGGCCCAAATTGTCGAGCTGATCGGGCGACGACGCGCCGTTGATGCTGTCATAGAACAGCGACGCGGCCGTGGAGAGGGCGTTCATTGCGCGCCCCTTCGATCAGGCCGAACTCGCGGGCTTGGCTTTCGGCATTTGCCAGCGCGTCGGCGAGCGCCGGCAGATGCTTCACGGCAAGCGTGATGCCGGCCTTACCCGCCTTCAATCCACCGCCTTCGTGATACCAGACACGCGCATTGATCATGTGCCGACTGTTGTAGTAATCGGGAGCGACCCGCACGATCTCGCGGGCATTACGGTCCCATTCGGCGATGATGATCGGGAACGGGTTTGCCGATGCGCCGGAAAGCTTTTTTCCTTCAAAAGGCGCCTTTGTGCCGGTTTGCCGATCTAAGTCTTTGATGTTGCGGGTAAGCGGGATTACCTCCCTCTCCGCCAACGCTCAACTGTCCGACCCGGAGACATGGGTGACAGAACGTACCTAAGACATGGGTGACAATCTCGTGCCGAACGGATTGTCGATGGTCTGCAAGGTTCTCTGCTCCAGGTCGATATATCCCAGAGCGTAGTGCATGAAGCTGACGAGCCAAATGCCCTCGTCGACTTCCTTGATGCCGAGGTTTTGGCCGGCCAGCACGGTGGAGATGTTGATTTTCTTCCAGTGCGTCCATGATCCGGCCGCAGACGCGAGACCGTCGCCATCGGACGAAGCGGTTATAGCAGGTGATGTACGGACCGAAGCCAACAGGTAGGCCGTGCCATGGTGCGCCGGATCGCAATACCCAAAAGATGCCATTGAGGACACGCCGGTCGTTCACCCGTGGCGCGCCGCGCGGCTTGTTCGGCAGCATCGGCCTGATGGCTGTCCATTCGTGGTCGGGCGGTCGTGGACATCAGGCTTCCCGGTGACCGTGACGGAGTGGATACCGCGCTTATGGCGACCAAAGCGGCTCAAACTGTGAGGCAACGATATCCTGGTAGGGCACGTCGCGGTCGAGTAGTCCGACGTCACGGGCGAATTGATTGAGCGCGGCGATGGAATGCCGGGAAAGCGATGCGTCGTAATAGGGAAGATCGCGCCCGACGACTTCGGCAATGAGTTCGGCCTGTGTTGGCGGGAAGAGCTTACGGCCGACGGTCGCAGCGACTGAGACGTCCTTTTTGAGCGCGCCTTGGCTCGCAACAATGGCGCGGACCATAGCAGCGGCAATCTCGGGCGAGTCCTCGATCAGTCGGTCGGTGGTCGCAATTACCGGCATCGTATAGTCGAACGCGCCCTTGGGCCCGTCGCCGCGCCGCACATCGAGCACGATGGTTCCGGCCCCGCGGCGCACGGCAACTTCCGCGCCCATGCCGTTTGCCCAAAAGCCGTCGATCAACCCGCTCTCCAGGGCCTTGGCCGCGGTCACACCGGTATTCACCTTGAGTTCGAGCCCTCCGGGTATCGGCGCAATGGCGATGCCGTCGCGGGCAGGATCGAGCCCGGCCTCGGTCAGCAAGCGCTTGAGTCCTAATTCGACCCAAGGCGCCGCACCGATCCTACGATCACGGACGCATTGCAGGTCTCCGCGCTTGGCACCGAGCCCGGAGCGCATCACCAGAAACCAATACATGCCTTGCGACTGCGCGCAGATGAGCTTGATACCCTGCCAGCGCGGGAAGACGGCGAGCGCGGCATGAGCTTCGGCCGCCACGAATTCGACTTCGCCGTCCTTGAGCGCCTGAAAGCACTTATCGGCAGGCGCTAGCAGCACCAGCGAGCCGTCGAGCCCTTGCGCGCGCAGGAAGCCCAATTCAACGGCGGCAAGCGCCGGAAAATAAGAATTCGAGATCATGTCCGGTACGGCGATTTTGATCGGCATTTATGAAGACTCGCTTGGCGGTCGTATTGGAGTTTATTCGAGAGCTGCAAGGCGTAAGGGGTCGATGTCGAGCGGCACTGCTTTGACGCGTTCGTGTACCCATAACATCGCTTTGGCGAGCGGCGTATTGCGATGGATCAGATTCGCTAGCTCCCGCCGGATGCTTTCGTGGGCGGCGTCAAGTCTCGCGTCCATGCTTCGCTCGTCCAGCGTCGCGAGCCGCTCCCCGGTGAAAACGATCTTGCCGTCGACCATTACCATCCGCAGCGCGCGGCCGCTTTCTCCATACACGAGTTGCCTGACCGCCGAATTGAGCGGCTTCCAAACCGGATCGGCAAGATCGAACAGAAGCAGGTCGGCCTTGTAGCCTTTTTTGATACGGCCGATTTGTCCGGCCAGCCCAAGGGCCGCCGCGCCGCCTAACGTAGCCGCGCGAAACGCCGCTGCGGCGGCGCCTTCCTCACCTGCCGGCGATTGCAGCCCCCACCACAGCGCAAACAGCTTCATCGCTTGAAAGATGTTTTGCGCATCGCTGGCGCTGCTATTATCGCAGCCGAGCGCGGTACGAACATTGGCCTGCGCATAGCGCCGCACCGGCGCCACGCCATTTAACAGCTTCAGATTGGCCGCGGGATTGCAGGCCAGTTGCACCCCGGCATCGCCGAGACGATCGATTTCATTGCGCGTGATCCAGACGCCGTGCGCGACTACCGTTGTTGGATTAAGCAGGCCCACGCGTTCCATAAAGTTCACCAGCGAGCCGCCGTCTGCCGAATAGGCCGCGCGGGCCAGAACAGCCTGCGATCGGGTTTCATACAAATGGGTGAAAAGAGGCAGATTCTGAGCTTGCGATAGCGCCGCTGCCCAGGCGAGCACTACATCCGAGCAGCGTTGTGGCGCCGAAGGCGCCAACCCCCATGTCAGCTTCGGGTCAGATGTTCCAGCGAGCAAACGCTCGACAAAGCGCTGCATCGGCGCCGGATCGATATCGCGCGCCAATGGCGCAAAAAGCTCGGGCGCAAGCTTTTCATCGAGGAACGGAATAGACCAGGCGAGGCCGCGATCTGCAAATTGAATGGCAAGAACCGTTCGCAGGCCCGAGCGCGCGTAGGCGTCGATAATGGCCGCTGCGTGATCGTCGTCGGGCCCGACGATCGTCACCATGTCCTGGATCGTCGTCATCCCGCCGCGCAGGCACTCGGCCGCGTGCATTTCGGTCCGCAGCAAAATCTCTTCGGTCGGCCGTCGCGGCCAGGCGGACGGAAAGGCCGCAAGCCCCCAAACTTCCAGTGGTTGCTGCTCGAAGGCGCCCCGCAGAAGCGCATCGTGGGAATGCGCGTGCGCGTTGACAAACCCCGGCGTGATCAGCTTGCCGCTCGCGTCGACGATCTCGGCACCGATGGCTTCGGCACGCGTCTTCGCCGCCTCGCCGAGCGCCGAAATTCGGTCCACTTCAATAAGAATGTCGGTGGTCGCCGGGCGGTGCAGCTCACCTTCGGGATCGAGCGCGCGCCCGCCACTGATGAATATCGCGCGACCCATTGTCAAACCACCGAGCCTACCTGCCGGGCTCAGCATGCGGCATAGGCTTCATCGTGCCGCGCTCGAAGGACCACGACGAGCATTCGCACATTTTCTTCGCTCGCTAATCGTCTGCAGCTGGTGGCGCAGCGTTAAGCCCTTTTGGTCAAGCTCACGGGCATCGACCATCAGATCGCGCAGGACGTGCTGTTCGGGAACCGGGTCGAGCTGGGTGAGGCCGGGCTTGAGCTTGGCGATGCAGGCATAGTTGATTGTGCCGTCGATCATTATCACGCATTCCTTGCACACATTGGCGTTAAAGCAGCTGAACGCAAAAGCTAGATCGGGCGCGACGCCGTAACGAAGTCGCACCAAGGCGTCGAGCACCGAGTCACCGTCCTCGAATTCAACGTCGAATTCCTCGTAGCGACCGTTTTCCGGTTCGGTGCCGCGCCAGATGCGCAACCGCGCCGACTTCATCGTCAGGCTTTGCTGGCCGGCGCCGATCACAAGCACAATCTTTCGAAAGTGGACGCTATTTCGCCGCCGCGCAACGCGATGTGCTGATTGAGCTGATAGGCATCAAGTGTCTGTGGGAAATCGAGACGCTGATGCGCGCCGCGACTTTCGCGGCGATTGAGACCGGCGACGACGACTGCTTCCGCCGCCTGCAATCCATTGCGCAGCTCAAACCACTCGACCAGGCTGGCATTGTGGACGGTGTCGGACCCGACCGACAATTCGTCGAGCTCGCCTTTGCGCATCGCCCAGATGCGCTCGCGCGCCGCAATCAGATTCTCGGCTGTGCGGAACGCGCCAACCTTGGTCCACATCATGTCCTTGAGTTCGCCGAGCATTCCGGTCGGCGCCTCACCTTTGGGCTTGCTGCGGCCGCGCGCCTTGACGCGCCGAATAACGTCGAGCTGCGGCGCGGCGGTGGCGTTGTCCCAGCGCACCGGCCTCTTGCTTTGGCAAGCTTCGGCAGCGGCTTCGCCGGCGCAGGCCCCGAATACCATCGCCTCAGGCAACGCATTGCCCGAGAGCCGGTTGGCGCCGTTGGCGCCGCCAACGATTTCGCCGGCCGCATAGAGCCCGGGCACGCAAGACTCCATGCTTGTGTTCACTTCGATGCCGCCCATCTGGTAGTGCGCGATGGGAAAAACCTCGACTGGCCCTTTGGTCAAGTCGATATTATTGCGCGCAAAGATATTGAGCACCGGGCCGAGCGCCCTTTCCAATTCCCGCGCCGGGATGTGCTGGAAGGAGAGATAGACCCCGCCATGCGGCGAGCCGCGTCCGGCGGCGACTTCGCGGTAGATCGCGTGGGTGAGTAGATCGCGCGCGGTATTGTAGCCCTCGCTGCCGCTTTCGCCGTATTTGGGGAGGAATTCTTCGCCTTCGCCGTTGATCAAGCGGCCTCCAAGCTTCACCCGGGTCGGCTCCCAGGTGGTCGGGTCGAGCCCGACCATGCGGGGCGCCAGATGCCCGTTCGGATAGAACTGCAGGAACTCGATATCGACGACTCGCGCGCCCGCGCGCAGCGCGATCCCGAGGCCGTCGCCGGAATTATTATTGGGGGCGGTGGTGCGGCGGAACATCTTCATCATCCCGCCCGAGCACAAAATCACGGCGTTGGCGCGAATCGTTACCGGTTCGGACGTCGCGACATCAAAGCCGACCGCACCGACAACTTCACCTTCACGGGTTATGACGTCGGTGAGGCAGATGCTATTGAGCACGGAAATTGCGGAATTGTTGCTTGTCTGCAAGCGTAGTGCGGCGCAGATGGCCGCGCCCGTGCAGAGGAAGTCGACGTAAACGCAGCGCTTGCGACTGTGGCCGGGGGCTTTGACCTGGTTGATCTTGCCGTTGTCCTGGCGCGCCCAGTCGACATTCCAGTCGGCGAGTTCACGGATGCGCTGCGGGCTGCCCTCGCACAGCAATGCTGCGAGCTTTTCGTCGCAGAGCCCGCGGCCCGCCTCCAGCGTGTCCTTGAAATGCCACTCGGGGCTGTCCGGCTCGGCTTCGCCGAGCGCCGAGGCGCAGGTCATTTGCGCCATGATGGTCGCGCCACCGCGCCCAACCATATTCTTGTCGAGCAGGATCACCTGCGCCCCGAAACGCGCCGCGTAGACTGCGGCAAACATGCCGGCGGCGCCGCCGCCGACAACGAGCACATCGGTTCGCAAAGCGATGACGTCTTCCATCGCCGACTGGGTTGATGACATCGGCCCTGATTATCTTATCGTCCTAAAAATAGTACAATGCCAAACCGACGGTCGCAAAGGCGGCGCATGCCTGCGTTTTGAAAACCGCGCCGAGTCAATGCCTATCAATCACACTTTTCGATTAAAATGCTGAGCACATCCATGCACAGCAAGCGAATCGTTCGACCATTGCATCTCGGTGTTCACGCCGGTGAAGCGCGAATAGAATCTCAAGAGGCGATTGCAGCGTGCGGCCCGAGAATGCCGCCCCTTGCAACCAGCTCGCGCATGAACACCGTACGCCTTGGCGGTGTTGCCATAATTCTAAAAATAGTCCCACAATAGCGCCGCCGGTTGAACACCTTGGAAGCGGCGAGAATGGCGAACTACGGCATCGGCGCCTCGGTTGTCCGCAAGGAGGACGACCGCTTCTTGCGCGGCCGCGGGCAATATGTCGGCGATTATCGCTTGGCTGGCATGCGCGAGGTTGCCTTCGTGCGCAGCCCAGTGGCACACGCCCGGCTCAAGCGCGTCAATGTCCCCGATGAATTGCGAGATAGCGTCTTCACCGCGCAGAATCTGACCGGCGTGGAGCCGATCATTTCCGCCCCTCCGCTCAAGGGTTTTAAATATTCGGTCGAGCCGATCCTGGCGACCGACAAGCTGCGCTATGTCGGTGAAATGGTCGCCATCTGCTTGGCATCGACACGCGCACAAGCAGAAGATCTCGCCGCCGCCGTCACCTTGGAATTCGAGGAATTACCGGCGGTGACTGACATGATTGCCGCATGTCGGCCGGGCTCAGCCCTGGTGCATGAGGAATGGGGCGACAACATTTTCGTCGAATTCAGCGAAAACGGCGCTGTCGAAGACATTGCCAAGAGCGCGGCTATCAAGGTCAGCAAAAGCATCCGCACCGCGCGTCATTGCATGTTCCCGATGGAAGGCCGCGGCGTGATCGCTTTTCGCGATCCGCGGCTGCGCTATCTCACGCTGATTACCTCGACGCAGTTTCCACATTCGGTGCAGACCGGGCTTGGCGAATGCCTGGGGCTGGATCACGGCAGCATCCGCGTCATCTCGCCCGACGTCGGCGGCGGCTTCGGTTACAAGGGCCTCTTGTGCCGCGAGGAGGTTGCGCTCGGCTGGCTGGCGACCCAGGTCGACTTTCCAGTGCGCTGGCTTGAGGACTGCCGCGAGCATCTCACCGCCAATGCCAATTGCCGCGAGCACCATTACGAGATCACCGGCTATGCCACAGCCGACGGCAAGCTGTTGGCGATCGACTGCGTCGGGCATGTCGATGCCGGCGCCTATTCTTCCTACCCGATCTCGTCGGCGCCGGAGGCCGCGCAAATCGCCAATCTGCTGCCGGGGCCTTACGTTTTTTCGGCTTATCGCTGCCGATCCTACGCGGTCGCGACAAACAAATGCCCGATCATTCCTTATCGCGGCGTCGCCCGCACCGGCGTTTGTCTGGCGATCGAAGCGATCATGGATGCGATCGCGCGGGAGGCCAAACTTGAGCCTTACGAAGTGCGGCTGCGCAATATGGTGCGTCCGGAGCAGATGCCGTTCGACAATGTGGTCGGCAAACACTTCGACAGCGGCGATCATCCGGAATGCCTGCGCCGCGCGGTCGAAGCAATCCGCTTAAAGGAAATTCGGGAGAGGCAGAAACGGTCGGAGCCCGATGGCCGATTGATCGGCGTCGGCCTTTCGTTCTTCGTCGAGCAGGGTGCGCATGGCACCTCGGTGCTCGCCGCCTGGGGCCGCCCAATTGTGCCGGGCTATGAGCAGGCCAATATCAAGCTCACGGCCGATGGCGATGTAGAGATTCATATCGGCACGCATTCGCACGGGCAGGGCCATGAGACGACTTATGCCCAGGTCGCCTGCGAGATCCTCGGCGTCGATTTCGACAAGATCAAAGTCTTGCAGGGCGACACGCTCTACACGCCCTATTCGACCTCGACCTGGGGCTCGCGCTCGATGGTGCACGGCGGCGGGGCGGTCGCGCGCGCCTCGCGCATCCTCGCCCAGCGCGCTGCTCAGATTGGCGCCAGGCTGCTGCAGACCGAAGTGGCCAATGTCCGCGTCGCCGAAGGCAAGGTGATCGCCGGCAACAGCAGCGTTACGCTGCGCGAAGTGGCGCGCGCCTGGTATCTCCAGCCGCAAAATCTTCCCGCCGACGTCGATACCGGCGGGCTTGATGTCACCGCTGGCTACCGCGCCGAGCGCGATAGCGGCACGTTCACCTACGCAACCCACGCCGCCGTCGTAGCGGTTGATCCGGCGACCGGCGTGATCGAACTATTGGACTACGTGGTGGTCGAAGATGGCGGCACGCTGGTCAACCCGATGATCGTCGACGGGCAGATTTGCGGCGGCACCGCGCAAGGCATCGGCACCTGTCTCTACGAAGCCGTGCCATTCGACTCGCAGGGCCAGCCATTGGCCTCCACCATGCTCGACTACATATTGCCAGGCGCGACCGAAGTTCCCGACATTCGTGTGCTGCATATGCAGACGCCGTCGCCTTATACCGAATTCGGCATCAAGGGTTTGGGCGAAGGTGGCGCGGTCGGCCCGCCAGCGGCGATCGTTTCCGCCGTCAATGACGCGCTGCGGCCGCTTGGTGTGGAAGTCCACGATTTGCCGCTCAGTCCCGAACGGATCCTGACCGCCATCGATGGCGCGGCCGGCGCCCTGGCGAAAGGTTGATCGCCGATGAAGCCCGCTATGTTCGATTTTGTGCGGGCGGCCAGTTTGGCCGAAGCAACGCGCCTTCTCCTTGAGGCGGATGGCGCGGCGCAGCTTGTCGCCGGCGGCCAATCGCTCGGACCCATGCTAAATTTGCGTCTGGCTCAGCCCCGTCTGCTGATCGATATCACGGGCATTCCCGAATTGAGCCGGATCGAGGATGACGACGCCGCCGTGACAATCGGCGCCTGTATCACGACGGCGAATGTGGAGGATGGTCGGTTTCCAGGTCGCGGCCTGGAGGCGCTTACCGTAGTGGCGCCGCAGATTGCCTATCGCGCGGTGCGCAATCGCGGCACTGTCGGCGGCAGCCTCTGCCATGCCGATCCCGCGGCCGATTGGGTTTCCACATTGTGCGCGCTCGGCGCTGAGTGTCTCATTTCCGGCGGCAATGGCCGTCGCCATTTGCCGGCCGATCAATTCATCATTGGCGCCTACGAAAACGCACTCGAGCCAGGAGAGATGCTGGAAGGCATCAAAGTGCCGCGGCTCTCGCTACACGGGCGCTTCGGTTTCCATAAGATCTGCCGCAAGGCCGGCGAGTTTGCGTTGGCAATGGCTGCGGTTTGCAGCGATCCCGAGCGTGAGCAATTCCGCATCGTCGTCGGCGCAACCAAAGGGCGGCCGATTGTCGTCGCCGACGCAAGCGAGTTCATACACGGCGACGGATTGCTCGATGAGAACGCGATCCGGCGTTTGCTCGGCCAGCACGGTATCATCGACTCGATCCTCCAGCGCCAGCAACTCGCCGCGATGACGCGCGCTTACGATCAGGCGATGCAGCCATGACGCCAGTTCGCTTCACCGTTAATGGTCGGCCGGTTTCCGAAAGCATCGAACCGCGCATGCATCTTGCGGATTTTCTGCGCGAGCGGCTCAATTTGACGGCAACGCATTTGCGGTGCGAACAAGGTGTCTGCGGCGCCTGCACTCTTCTGATTGACGGCCAGCCCGCCCGTTCGTGCATTACCTTCACCGTCCTCTGCGATGGCGCCGAAATCAGCACAATCGAAGGGCTGCAAGACGATCCGGTCATGGTCGCTCTGCGACGCGCTTTTGCGGAGGAGCATGGGCTGCAGTGCGGCTACTGCACACCCGGCATGCTGGTAACCGCGCGAGATATCGTGATGCGGCTTCCGGATTCCGACCAAGTGCGCATCCGCAGTGAAATCAGCGGTAATCTCTGCCGCTGTACCGGCTATGTCGGCATCGTGCGCGCTATCAGCCGCGTGCTCGACCAACAACGCAGAGGCCAATTGACGCCTCCGGCCCGCAAGGATGCCCCCCTTGGGCCGGTCGGGGCGCGGCGTGCCGTAGTGTCGCGCGCCTCGGCTACAGGCTCATCCGCTCCGACACCAACGGCAAAAGATGAAGTCCCTGCGGACCAATCTGCGCTCGGTCTCTTCGGGCGCCAACCGAACATCGAAATTCGGCAGTCTTTCACCGTGGCGCAACCACTTGAAGCAGTCTGGGCCGCTTTCGCCGACATCGCGCGGGTCGTGTCCTGCTTGCCGGGAGCAACTCTCACACGGCCGCCGGCCGGCGAACTCGTCGACGGAAAGATGGCGGTCAAGCTGGGGCCGATCACCGCGAATTTTGCGGGCCAGGCGCGCGTCGCTCGCGACGAGACGCGCCGGCGCGGCCTAATCATGGGCAGCGGTAAGGATCAACTGGGCGGGTCACGCGCGGCCGGCGAAGTAGAATATACGCTGGAGCCGGCCGGAAGCGGTCAAACGCGAGTTACCCTGACCATCCGCGCCTTGCTGGTCGGCCCGCTGGCGCAATTCGGGCGAAGCGGGGTTGTCGAAGACTTGGTCGGGCGCGTCACCGACGCTTTTGCCCGCAATCTCGAAGCCCGCTTGTCTGGCGCAACCGCCGACGAACCGCAATCCCAGGCGCCGCTCGCGGCCGGCTCGTTGCTGTGGCAAGTGTTCGTCGCGCGAGTGAAGACGCTGTTGGCCAAAATCTTTCGAAGCCCGTGACGCTTCGGCAATTGCCGGCGCGCAACAAAACAGGAAGCATTCAATGAAAGTGCGAGGTGCAAAACGGTTTCGCGAACAAAAATGGCTGCTCGATTCCGTCATCTCGACCATCGGCCTCGATTGGGACTTGTTGCGCATGTCCACGGTCACCGCGCCGATCGGCTTCGAAGGCATGGGCGATTGGGCCATCGTTGCCAGCAAGGCCAAGCGCTTCGACGACATCTCGCCGAGCTTCGAAGACGTGGCGGCGGGCCGCGAGGCACGCGCCCGCGAGGCCGAACAGAACGGCAATGACGTGACGGCGCGCGAATCCTATCTGGTGGCGTCCATCTATTACGGCGTCGCGCAATGGCCGATCGACGAAATCAACGAGCGAAACCTCGCTTTGAACGCCAGGAAGCTCGACTGCTACACGCGCTATGCCGGGCGCGCGCACCATAAGATCGAACGCATCGAAATCTCGATGGGGAAGCACATTGTGCCCGCATGGCTGCATTTTCCCGTTCACGGAAAGCCACCCTACCCTTTGGTGATCATGCTGCCCGGCATGGACACCTTCAAGGAAAAGCTGGTGTGGGGTTACGGCGACAAAATGCTGGAACGCGGTTTCGCGGCGCTGGCGATCGACGGGCCTGGTCAATCGGAAGCGCTGATGCACGGGCTGAAAGTGACGGCCGACAATTTCGGCGATGCCGGCCGCGCCTGTCTTGCTTGGGTTGACACGCGCAAGGATATCGACTCCGACCGTGTCGGCGTTTTCGGCCGAAGCTTCGGCTCCTATGCAGCCACTGTCTTTTCCAATGCGATCGCCGACCGCCTGCGCGGCGTGGTGGTTGGGCTTCCCTGCTTCGAGCCTGGCTTCAACAAGATCTTTGAAGAAGCTTCCCCGACCTACAAGAACCGGTTCATGTTCATGGCCGGCTACGAAGATGAAGACGCGTTCGACGAGTTTATCCAAGGATTCGATTTGCGCAGCCGCGTGGCAAACCTTCGTTGTTCGTTCATGGTCCTCGGTGGCGAATTAGACGAATTGGCGCCGATCAAACACGTCTTCGAGGTTTGCAAGAGAGCGCCTGGGCCCTATCAGGTCGTCGTCTACCAGAACGAGCGGCACGCGCCCGGCCGCCTGCCGTCATCGCAACTCGGCCCGCACTGGTACGCAATGATGGCGGACTGGCTGACGGCGCGCGTGCGCGACCGGCGCCCGCTCGACGAGTCGCATTATCTCTATGTGACCGCGTCAGGCGCGGTCGAACAGCGGCCAATTCCATAAGGCGTTAGATCTTGAATCCGGTCAGTGTGTTCGGCGCAAATAGCTCTTCCGGCTTGAACAACCGATCGATCAGTCCCTGTTCCTTGGCGTAGCCCATCAACATTTCGACGTTGCGCCAATTCGCAGAGAATCCTTCCGGCCAGAAGTCCTCGCCGAAGATGTCGATGGTTTCTTCCAATGCCGGCAGGTACCAGGGCAGGCTGTACGGAAGCGCGTTGACATCAAGCATCATATCGTAGCAACGCCGCGTGCTCTCGCGAAACGCCTTGAACAGGCTTTGCGCGACCCAGGGCGCGCGTTCGTATAACGCGCGTTTCATGACCACCGTATGCATAATCGGCACGATCCCGTTGCGCTCGTAGAATTTACGTTCAGCATCCTTGTAGTTAGGAAAAAGCCGCGTCACGTCGGGATGCCGCTTGCGGTAAGACGACGGTACGCGCGGTCCGATCAAGGCGTCGATCTCGCCGGTCTCCAGTATGCCATTGAGGCATTTGCCGTCGGGGATCTGCTCGATTTCCACATCCGCATCGACGCGAACTGTCATACGGTCGGCGCGGTTAGGCTCTTCGATACCGCCGGTACACCAGCGTATGTCCCCCGGTGGCACGCCGTAGTCATGCTCGAACAGCGCCCGCAACCAAAGCGCGGCGGTCATCGAATATTCCGGCACTCCCATGATCTTGCCGCGTATATCCGCGGGGCTTTTGATGCCGGATTTGCGATTTATGAAAATGAAGCCGTGACGGAAGCAGCGCGAGGGAAACAGTGGAATGGCTACGTAATCCGGGCCGCCGCGCGACTTCGAAATCATGTAGTAGGCCAGCGAACATTCGGCGACGTCGAATTCCGAATAGCGCAACACGCGCCATAACACTTCTTCAATCGGCAACTCGAGATATTGCAAGTCCACACCCTCCGGCTGCACCGAGCCGTCGATAATCGCGCGCGTGCGATCGTAGCGCCCACCGGCCATCGTGATCTGCAGCCGCGCCGTCATTCGCTGTGCCTCCACCAGTTTTCCATTGCACGAGTGGTATTATTACAAGATACTGAGATCATAAACTTAGTAACACTTGCGGCGTGCCACGAATGAGTGCAACGGCACAGTGTCCTCGTGAATTTCGTCGCGGATATCAGCGCTTACGCGGGGCCTGCGCTGGCGAAATATCCGCACGTTGCTCAACTTTCGTTCTTGTCTCGGCTGGCAAGGATTGGCCAAGGTGTTACCCTTGTCTCAAACTTAGTACGACTTGCCGGCTGCGATGCCCTAGACCATGCGAGCTGCGTCTTTGCCCGTAGTCCCGTTGAACGCCGGAAACCCCGCACCATCAGCTGCGCCCTCCGTGTTGCGTATCAAGGGCGTGCGCAAGTCCTTCAAGGACCTTGAAGCGATCCGCAACGTCTCGTTGGACGTCGCCGCTAATGAATTTGTCAGCGTGCTGGGGCCGAGCGGTTGCGGCAAGAGCACGCTCTTGATGATGATCGCCGGTTTGATCGCCCCGTCGGAGGGCGCAATTGCCATTAATGGCACCCCAGTAGCCGCCCCGCGAGCCGAGATTGGCGTCGTGTTCCAGCAGCCGGTGTTACTGCCGTGGCGAACGGTGCTCGACAACGTGCTGTTTCCGATCGAGCTGTTGAAACGCCCGCGCGCAAAATACCGGCAACGCGCGATGGACCTTCTGACCATGGCGAAAATCGATGACTTCGCCGGCCATTTGCCACGCCAACTCTCGGGCGGGATGCGTCAACGTGTCTCAATCTGCCGGGCGTTGATCCACGATCCCAATATCCTGCTCATGGACGAGCCATTTAGCGCGCTCGACGCCATTACCCGCGACGATATGGGAGTTGAGCTGCTTCGTATTTGGCAGGCCAATCGCAAGACCGTCGTTTTCGTCACTCATAGCATTCGCGAAGCGGTCTTCTTGTCGGATCGCGTCATCGTCATGGGCCGGCGTCCCGCGACAATCATCGAAGAGGCCGCCATTGAGTTGTCGCGTCCGCGCCAGATCTCGATGACGGAAGAGGAAGACTTCAATCACTATGTGCGCCGCCTGCGCAAGGCGATCGAGGCAAGCCATGCTCAATAGGTTGGGCAAATCCATCATCAATCTCGGGTGGCCCATTGGCATCAGTATGGCTTTGCTTGCTTTCTGGGAAATTGCGGTTCGCGAATTGGGAATCCGCAGCATCATCCTGCCGACGCCGTCGGAGATCATCGAAGCGATGTTCCAGCGCTACGAACTCTTGCTTTCGCAGCTGTGGCCTTCGCTGTTCATGACGGTCGCGGGGTTTGCCCTTTCAGTGGTCGGCGGCATTCTGGTTGCCATCGTCATCACCTATTCTTCGATATTCCGCCGCGGTTTTTATCCCGTCATTGTCGTCTCGCAGGTGATTCCAAAGATTGCCGTTGCACCCTTGTTCATCGTCTGGTTCGGCACCGGCACGATGTCAAAGCTGCTGCTGGCGTTCCTCATCGCCTTCTTCCCGATGACGATCAATTCCACGTTGGGTTTTCAATCCGTCGACGAAGATATTTATCGCATGGCGCGTACTTTCATGGGCTCGCGCTGGCAGATTTTCTGGAAGATCCGCATGCCGAACGCGCTGCCCTACATTTTCAGCGGCATGAAGATCTCGATCACGCTCGCAATCATCGGCGTGATCGTTTCGGAATTCGTCGCATCACAAGACGGCATCGGCTACCTGATAAAGCTCGCGGCCGGATTGCTCGACACTCCGCTGATGATGGCGGCAATCACCGTTTTGAGCATCACCGGTCTTGCGCTTTATGGCCTTATCGTCATTGCCGAGCGCCGTGCGGTCTATTGGCAGGCATCGATCGATGACATGGGCGGCGGCGGAGGCTGACGGTAGCCATGGCTTTGCAGGGGACTAGCAAGAGAACGAAGAACCTGCGCGCCCGCTTCGATACGGTTCATTTCGGCTTTTACGACGCCGCGCTCGCACCTGTTTTGGAAATCGAAAGCGGCGACGATATCTCGATCAACACCGTGTCCGCCGATCCGGCTCACGACGTCCCGGCACAATGGCTGCCGGCGGAAATTCACGATATCTTCGCGCGTACGCAACGCGAGGCGGGGCCGCATATTTTGACCGGGCCGATCCTAGTCCGCGGCGCGCAGCCCGGTCACGTCCTTGAGATTGACATTCTCGATATCAGGCTGACACAGCCCTACGGCTACAACAATGTCAGCCCGCTCAAGGGCATGTTCGGCAACGAGGCGCCGATCAAGCAGACGACAATAATCCCAATCGACATCGACAACGGCCGTGCCGAAGTCGCCCCCGGCCTGTGGGTTCCAACACAACCGTTTTTCGGGCAGATGGCGGTTGCCCCGCCGCGCGAATGGGGACGCCTCGACAGCCGGCCGCCCAACAAATTCGGCGGCAACTTGGACAACAAAGAATTGCGTCCTGGCGCCCGCCTGTGGCTGCCGATCTGGAACGAGGGCGCGCTGTTCAGCGTCGGCGACGGCCACGCCGCGCAGGGCGACGGTGAGATCAACCAAACAGCCATTGAGACGAGTCTCGATGGGTATTTTCGCATCGCGCTGCGGACCGACTTTGCCTTGGAACTGCCGCTCGCGGCGACGCCCAATCATCTCATGACGATGGGCTTCCATGAGGACCTTGATGATGCCGCGCGCGTTGCCATGCGCACGATGATCAGGCTGCTTGAAAAGCATTACGGCATGAAATTCCACGACGCCTACCGGCTGTGCAGCGTCGCAGCCGACATGCGCGTCACACAGTTCGTCAACGGAAACCGCGGCATTCACGTCTTGCTCGCCCGCGATGTCCTGCAGCAGCTGCCATGCGAAATCGACTTATTCGCGGGCATGCCGGCAATGCCCTCGGCAGGCAGCAAAGGAAACGCCAAAGCCCGAAGTTCGCTAACTTAAAATGAGCCAGTGAGAGGAGAATTGACTATGTCTCGCCTACATCGACGTTCATTCTTGACGCTGGCTGGCGCAGCCGGCGCGAGCGGTGCTCTTGGAATTTGCGCGCCGGCAATCGTCCATGCCGCCACACCGATAAAAATGACGCTGCCATGGTTGCCGCTTGGCACGTTCAGCTACTCTTTCGTCGCCAAGAAGTTGGGCTTTTGGGAAAAGCGCGGCCTGGATGTCTCCATCGACCGCGGCTTCGGCTCCGGCAAAGTCTGCGTGCCGGTCGACCAAGGCCAATATGATTTTGGTCTGATCGACATGGCGGTGATGATGAACTGCGCGGGCCGCAGCCTCGATCTTGTCGCCGTAGCCGGCCTCTGGCCGATCTCTCCGGTCGGAATTTTCTCGCTCAAGGAATTCAACATCACCAAACCGAAAGACCTCGAAGGTCAAACCCTCGGCTTCGACGCGGGCAGCGGCGACTTCCAGCTCTGGCCGGCCTTCGTCAAGGCGACCGGCATCGACGACAGCAAAGTCAAGAAAGTGATGATGGACGCTGGAGCGCTGACCAAGACGATGGTGGATAAGCAGGTGAAGGCCGAAGGCAATTTCTTCGGCAGCATCGCGCCGAGCCTGTGGGCGCAAGGGTTGCAGATTAACGGCATTCTCTACCAGGACTACGGCGTTAAAATGATGAGTCTGGTCGCGGCCTGTAAACGCTCGACCATCGAAAAGAAGCCCGAAATCTGCAAAGCCTTCGTTGAAGGACTCATGGACGGTCTCAAATACGTCTACCTCAATCCCGAAAAGTCCGTCAAAATCCACATGGACAGCGTGAAAGAGTTCAAGGGCGCCAGCGCCATCAACGAGAAGGTCATCGAATACGGCCAGGACATCAGCACGGCGCTCGGGATGGTGCCGGCGTTCAAGGACAAAGGACTCGGCTATATGGACCCTGCGCTTGTCGAACAGACGGCGGAATCGGTGAAACATTACATGGGCGTGAAGTCCTTGCCCAAGACCGACGCGCTGTACACGAACCAGTTTCTTGGAGGCACCAAGCTCACCGAAGCCGAATGGAAGACCGTCGAAGTGCGGTCCCAGAAATTCCTGCCGAAGAAGGCTTTATAAGATCAAGGTTCACGCCGGTCACGCTCAGGCGTGACCGGCGAACAAGCTGTTCGAGTTGGCATTGCAGTCAGGATCACGCCGGTGGGGCGGGGGCGGCGGTCTATTGCTTGACGGCTGGAATCGGAACGCCGAGCTTTTCAGCCCACGGCGTCAATGCGGGCATGATCGATGGATAGAGCTCAACCCCGGCGGCGAGCTGCGCTCGCCGGCGTGCCGATGCGGTGTCGCCGGGCATGCGCACAGCACTGACGCCCGGACGCGGCTTGCTACGCCGACAGGCATTCGCCAGCCAACTGGCTTCCCGCTTGAACGCAACGATGCCTCCGAAAGCCGCGGGATCGATGACCTGAACTGTGACAGGCGTGCCGCCACCGGTCGGCTGCTCGGCGCGCCCGGATCCGCACAATCCGGCCGTGAGCACTTCCACAATCAGGCTGAGCGCAAAACCCTTGTGCCCGAGTTCGATACCGCCAAGCGGCAACATGGACCCTGGCGGATTGCCGAATAGCGCCGCCGGGTCGTCGGTCGGGTTGCCATGCGAATCCAGCAGCCATCGTCCCGGCAGGCGTTTACCCTCGGCGCCCCACCGTCGCACCCAGCCATTAGCGACGGATGACGTGCTGATGTCGATCAGCACCGGCTCGTCCTGCGTGGGATAGCCGAAAGCGATCGGATTGGCAGCAAGCTGCGGCTCCATTGCACCGGCCGGCGCAACCGTACGCATGCTGGGGTCTGAGTTCATGATCATGATCGTGAAGTCACGACTCGTCGCTCGCCGCAGATAAGCGCCGAGCGCGCCGATGTGGCCGGTGTTCTTGAACACAAACGTGACGAAGCCATGCTTGTCCAAACGGTCGCAGGCCAAGTCGATGGCTTTGCTCAGCACCCACGTGCCCGGCAGGTTGTCGGCGTCCCACAAGGCGGTAGCACCGCGGTCCGCAATCACTTTCGGTTCGCCGGTTGCGCGCACCGCCCCACTTTCGAGGCTGCCGAGAAATCCTGGCAGCAAGGCGAAGCCGTGTGTCGTGTGACCCATCAGGTCCGCTTCCAGAAGAATTTCCGCTTGGATTCTCGCGCGATCTGGCGCTAAGCCGACTTTTTCACCGAGTGCGGCGCCAAAGTTGCGCAGTGCCTCATAGTCATGGGTCACAGCCATATTTTGTCCTTGCAGGGATTGCGAGTGGGGAACGTCGCGTTAGGTAAAACTTTCACATGTGACCGCGGAAGATTAACTGCGTTTTGCCGCGCCTGCGGGCGTCGGCCAATCCTCGGTCATAGCCCTGCCGACAATGTCGCTGAGATCTTCAACCAGCATCTGCGTCAGTATTGTCCCGTCCTCGGGGGATGCGAGGCTCGGCCGGCCAACGACGCCCGTCTTCGTCGTTGCCGGCACGTCATACGAAAAGACGCGACCGATGGTGACGTCTTCCTCATCGATCAGCGCGTCGGGCCGAACCGCGCCCGGACAAACATGCATCAGCAATGACGTCTCGCCTCGGTTGGCGTGGATGTCGATGGCGTCCGAGAAATAGTGCTGCTGCACCCGCGCCGAACAATCGAACAGAGACAAGACGCGGAAGCGGCAGCGTGGAAACTCGTAGCGTAGCTGGATCCGTGCCGATTCAAGCGATGGCGCGTTGGGCCCATTGCCGTTGAGCATGATCAGCCTGGTAAAGCCGGAACCGACGACCCAGCGGGCGAGCTCCAGCACGACCTGCGTCAAAGTCTGAGGATGAAGCGAAACCGTTCCGGGCCAACGCGTCGTGTGGCCAAGAGATATTCCATAAGGAATGGCAGGCAAAACGATCGCCCCCGTGTTTTCTGACACGCGCCAAGCGATCTCTTGCGGCGAGATGGTATCGCAGCCGGTCGCCAGATGAGGCCCGTGCTGCTCGGTCGCTCCGACCGGCAGGATCGCCAAATCCATGCCTTGGGTGACCAGGTCTCCGATTTCGGAGCTGGTCATCAGCTCCCAACGGCGCGCGAGCCCCATCAATCACTCCTATTAGGCAACGATCCGCACTTTGTCTTGCGCGCTGGACTTGCGCGGCGAAGCTGCGTTGGCGTCGTAGCCGAGCCAAGCGAACAGGACTTTGCGCATGTGGCGCAGTCCCGCGCGCAGGTCGTAGTCGGGACGAATGGAAGTCGCCACCATCAAACCGTCGAGATGGGTGGAAACGAATAAGGCCGTCTTTTCCGCGTCGACTGGGCGGAAGATTCCGGACTTGATGCCGCGGCCGATTTGACGGCGCAGCAATCCGACTTCGGATTCATAGAAATCGGCGATCAGCCGGTCGACTGAGACGGACCGTTTGCGTGATACGCGATAATCAAGCATCAGCCGTAGCATCTGCCCCAAGGGCTTGGCCATCTGTGCGTTGACATCGAACCAGGAGTTGATCTCCTCCACCGGATCATCTTGCGCCCCGCGCAGCTTGCGGTGGTGCTGGCCGGCGGCCTCGGCGGAGTACTTCAGTGCCGTGACGAATAGGCGGTCTTTGCTGGTGAAGTAGTAATAGATCAAAGCCGAATTGACCTTGCCTTCCCGCGCGATGTCCTGAATGGATACGGCCGTGTAGCCGCGAGCGGAAAATAGTTGCAACGCCGCATCCAGAATCCGATCCGAGCGGACGCCGCCTTGCTTGGCGTGCCAGCGCTTGCCACCTGCATTTTTCGGCCTTCGTACGATCGCCAAGCAGCCCTCTTAAAAACAACCTCGTTCCACGGCAATCTATCGCCCGAATGAGCGCTTGTCAGGCAAAAAAGCCAAGCGTATAAATTTAACTGAACGATTAAAAACTGGGTTTTTGGCACGGCGATTGCTTGGCCTAGGAGACATGCCGGCGGCGCCAAGCGCCGGCCAAGTTGCAATTCCGTGCGACGGCAAATGGCGCAAGGAGCGGATGAACCGATGATCGACCTATTCGAACCGGAGGCCTATGCCGGCGTGCGACGTCCCTTGCTCGAAGCAACCACGCTGCCGCCGCAGTGCTATACCTCGCCGGAGTTCTACCGGCGCGAGGTTTCCAACATTTTCATGAAGTGCTGGAATCTCGTCGGCCGCGCCGACTACGTCAAAAATCCCGGCGATTATTTCACCCAGACCTTGGTTGGCGTCTCGATCATTGTGATGCGCGGCGACGATGGGAAGATACGCGCCTTCGCAAATTCGTGCCGTCACCGCGGCGCCAAATTGCTGGAGGGCGAAGGCAACTGCAGGGCCATCCGCTGCCCCTATCACAGCTGGCTCTATTCAACGACCGGCGAATTGCGCAATTCCAACGGCATGCAGGACACCCTCGACTTTGCAGTCTCAGACTATGGGCTTGTCAAAATCAAGCTGGATACTTGGTGCGGATTCCTGTTCGTCAATTTCGATCCCAATTCGACGAGCTTGCGCGACTATCTTGGCAATCTTGATGAGTACACTTCATCGTACGAATTCGAAACGATGGTCACGGTGAAGCGCCGTGACTTTACCGTGTTTACCAACTGGAAAAGCTACGTCGAGAATTCGATGGAGAGCTTTCATCTGCCGACGGTCCACCAAAAGACCATCGGCGGTATCAAGGCTGAATGGAACCCGATCATCGGCTTGCCTGGCAACTACGTCATCCTGCAGACGCTGACCGCGGGCTCGCGTGCCACCCTCGGCAATGATGCCGCATTCAACCGCATTGGGACTCTGTCGGGTCCGGCGACGCGAGGCGCGCAATACATTCTGATCTACCCCTGCACCGTCATCGGGGCTGATCTCGACTGCATGTGGTTCAAGCAGATGGCGCCGGACGGCCCCGGAAGCGTGCGCTACTCAGCCGGCTTCTGTTTCCCGAAGGTCACGCACGAGCGGCCGGATTTCGAAGACATCGTCCCCAACTATCACAAGCGTTTCGACCTCGTCATCAGCGAGGATAACGCGATTTCCGAGTGGCAATTTCAGGGCATGTCGAATCCATTCGCGCAAGCTGGGCGCCTTTCGAGCCGCGAACCGCTCGTACACGCCATCGACAACTGGATTCTCGACCACGTCATCGGCCCAGTGCCGGTTCCACGCCTCTCAGCAGCCGAGTGAACGCGGCAATTGGCGCCGATCAACCGGTCCGCATGAGCCATAGCAGGCTGCCTCGCAAGCGCCGGCAGTAAGCATGCCCGAAAGGAAACCTCCGTGTATGACCCCAAGTTGATCGCCGAGACCAAGCGTGAATTGATCGCCAAAGGTGTCCAGTATTGTCTCGCGACTTATGTCGACGTGCACGGCATGCCCAAGGGCAAGACCTGCCCGATCGCGAGCTTCGAGAAAATGGTACACGGCTCCGAACTATTCACCGTCGGCGCCATGGAAGGGATGGGCCTGGTCGGGCCGCAGGAGGACGAGTGTGCTGCCGTGCCCGACCTCGCCAGCATGATTATTCTGCCCTGGGACAAGCGTTTCGCCTGGTTTGCAAGCGACCTCCATTATCGCGGCGAACCCTATGCGAATTGCTCGCGCATTCTGCTCAAGCGCGCGCTTGAGAAGGCCAATTCGTATACGTTCAATATTGGCGTCGAAACGGAGTTCTACGTCTTTCGGAAGACCAATTCGTCCTATACGCCCATCGCCGAGACAACCTACCAGGGCATCTGTCCGGCCTATGACGTGGATCAGACGCTGCAGTCCGTCAGCTTCCTGCATCCCATGGTCGAGCACATGAGCGAGCTTGGATGGGGCGTCTATTCGTTCGATCAGGAAGGCGGCCGCGGCCAATATGAATTCGATTTCGCCTATGGCGATGCTTTGACGCTTTGCGACCGGCTCATCTTCATGCGGCTCATGGCAAAACAGGTTGCGCGCTCGCTCGGTGCCATTGCGACCTTCATGCCGAAGCCGTTCAGCAGCGAATTCCGCTCCGGAGCACATTTCAACATGTCGCTGGCCGAAAAGACCAGCAAACGCAATCTGTTCGATCCGTCGAACGGCGGCGCCGGCGAGTATGCGCGCCGCTACAATATTGGCTTTCCGGATATCGCCTTCCACTTCACCGCCGGGTTGCTCGATCACGCGCCGGCATTGACGGCGCTCGCCTGCCCGACACACAACTCGTACAAAGGTCTCATTTCCCAAGGCGACATGGCCGACATGTCATGGGCGCCGGTGTTGCGGTGCTACGGCCGCAATAACCGATCGGCCATGCTACGGTTGCCAATGAACCGCTACTGCATCGAAAACCGCTCGCCCGATATCAGTACCAATTTTTATATTACCGCGGCTTTTTCGCTCGCGGCAGGTCTTGAGGGCATCGAAAATGCATGTGACCCGGGCCGCCCCTGGAACGAAAATCTCTACGAATTCGTCGAAGGGCGCGTCACCGCACCGGAGGCGCTGCCCGATCGGCTGCCGCGGACTCTGATCGAAGCGCTAGACGCTTTCCGCACCGACCCGCTGGTTCCGGCGAGCCTGGGCAAGGAATTCCAGGGCATCTACTTGCGGCAAAAAACCAAAGAGTGGGAACGCGACTTCTATAAAGTCTCGGAAGAAGAGCGATCGCAGATGATGGAATTTATCTAATTCTTTCTCGCAACCGGCTGGGCTGCTAAGTATTGCACGACTGTGGGCGAAATCCTGCAAGGCGCACTCGGCATCGAGCCTGCCCGCTGGACTAGCGCCGACCAGATGCGGGTCACGGCGTATCTGAAGGCCCGCAATTGGAGCGCTATCAGATCCGGAAGGGAAAGGTTCGCGAATGGCGCTACCGGAGCCTGGGCTCCGCTTCACGAGCATCGCCTGGCCAAAATCCAGTCTTGCTCTGGCTTCGGGCTAAATCATACTATCATCCCGCAGATGAATCTTCGAGGAAGGCATGCCAGGGCACGCCGATAATATTGATAATCAGAGCCTGCGCGGGTTCCTCGCTATGGTCGAGGCCAAGTATCCGGACGAGATCGTGCGCGTGCGCGAGCCGGTTATGGGGCGCTTCGACATGACGGCGCTGGTGTTTGAACTCGATCGCGCCGGCAAGAACCCGGTGGTCGTGCTGGAGAAGGTCGACGGATCGACCATCCCGGTGGTCACCAATGTCGCCGCCAACCGCCGCCTGCTCGCCGCCTGCCTCGGCGTCGATCCACGCCACCTACCGACGGCCTTCCGCGAGCGCTGTCAGAAATACATCCCCTGCGAGCGGGTGGCGGAAGCGGCCTGGAACGAGGTCGTGATCGAAGGCGAGGATGTCGATCTTAATAAACTGCCCATTCCGCTGCAATTTTCAGTCGACGGTGCGCCCTACATCACCGCCGGACAGATTTCCGCGCGCGATCCGGCGAGCGGCGTCGACACCACCGGCTTCCATCGGCTGATGCTGAAAGGAAAGAAGCGGCTCGGCGTCTCGCTGCATTCGCGCCGGCGCATGTTCGAATACCACCGACGCGCCGAGGAACAGGGCAAATCGCTGCCGGCGGTGATCACCATAGGCACCCACCCGCTGCATTATATGGGCTCGATGGTCTATGCCTATCCGCCGAACGTCCGCAAGTTCGAGATTATCGGCGGACTGTTCGGTGAGCCGTACCGCCTCGCCCGCACCGGCATCGACGATCTTGAAGTGCCGGCTGGCGCCGAGATCGTTATCGAGGGCGAAATCCTTGCCGGCGTGCGCGAGCCGGAAGGCCCGTTCGGCGAATTCACCGGCTACGCCTCCTATCGCAGCACCCAGAACGTCTTTGTCGCCCATCGCATCCGCATGCGCGGCGACGCCATGTATCACGCCGTCACCTCGGGAATGTCGAAGGACCACATCCTGGTCTCCTGCATCACCCGCGAGGGAGAGATTCTCAATGCGCTCCGGCGCAACCTGCCGAATGTCAAGGCGGTGCACGTGCCCCACACCACCTGCGGCGCCTTCATGGCCTTCATTGCCATGAAGAAGACCGCCGAGGGTGAGCCTCAGATGGCGGTCATGGCGACGCTCGGCACCGAGCTTTATACGAAATATGTGATCGTGGTCGACGACGACGTCGATATCTTCGACATGAATGACGTGATGTGGGCGCTGGCGACGCGGGTACGCGCCGAGAAGGACATTTTCTTCATTCCCGGCGCCAAGGCGGCGATTCTCGATCCGACCTCGGACCCCCAGACATTCACGGTGACGAAGATGGGCATCGACGCCACGCGTCCCTCGGGCCGCGATTTCGCCGAACGCCTCGTCATCACCGACGAACAGCGCGCGCGGGCGCGCGCGATGCTCGAGGCAGCGGGTGTGAAGCTGTAGCGTTATCGATGCCGAGCCGGCCCTGACGAGTAAACCGCCCGGACAGCTTTTCCTCGTCGGGGTATGAATCCTGGCGCTTTCGAATGGCCAACTCTGTCGCGGTTCAATTTCCTATGGCTGGATGATCGTGGCATTGTTTCATCGATTTGAGAGGGTTTATGCGCACTTCAATTTCGGCGACATGGGTGGTCGGCCATCACAACGGGCGTCATCGACTGATCCATGACGGCATCGTTGTCTACGATGGCAATCGCATCATCCATGTCGGCGCCGGCTTCGAGGGCGACGTCGACGCGACCATCGACGCCAGAGGTAAGCTGGTCGCGCCGGGGTTCATCGACACTCACGTGCATTCCGGGCATCGTGCCTCGCACCGGCTGATCACCGATACCGGACGGCCGATGTATTACGGCCAACCATTCCTGGAGATCAGCGTCCCGAAGGAAGGCGCGGTGGTCAAAGGCGACCCGCGCTACCTCAAGCACGGCGATCCCGGCGCCGAAGCGGCCTTCGCCCTCAACGCCACCTTCACGGTGGCCGAACTGCTGCGCAATGGTATCACCACCTTCGTTGAGTTCGGTAGCCAGTTGCGGGTTCAAGACGCGCTGCTCGCCGAAGTCACCCGGCTGGGGACCCGCGCCTATCTGGCGCCAGGTTACGATTGCGGACGCTGGGTGGGCGATGAGGAGGGCCGGCTCAAGCGCGTTCGCAACGATCAGCTGGGCCTCGACGGGCTCAAAACCGCGCTCGAATGGATCGAAAAGCACGACGGCGATGCCGACGGGCGCGTGCGCGGCATCCTGGTGCCGCGTGAGGTCGAGACGGCGAGCATCGACCTCTTACGGCGTACCCGCGAAGCCGCCGATACCAATAACCTGCCGATGGCGACCCATGCCGCCTACAGCGTGCTCGAATTCCACGACGTGGTGAAAGAGCACATGATGACGCCGATCGAGTTGCTCGACGACCTCGGCATGCTGCGGCCGACCATGAACATCGGCCACGGCAATTTCATCGCCGACAACCCCAACCTAAACTACGCCCGCGCCCGCGACCTCGAACTGATGGGCAGAGCTGGGGTGAGCATCTCACACTGCCCGATCAACATCATCCGCCGCGCGCGAGTGCTCGACAGCTGGAAGCGGTATCGCGAGGCCGGCGTAAACATTTCGATCGGCTCGGACACCTATCCGCGCGACATGATCATGAACATGCGCACCGCCTCCTACATGGGCAAGGTGATGAGCCACACCTATTTCGCTGCCAGCGCCGGCGAAGTCTTCGAGGCCGCAACGCTTGGGGGCGCGATCTCGGTCGGGCGCGACGATCTCGGGCGGCTTTCGCCCGGCGCGCTGGCCGACATCATCATCATTGATCTTTCAGGACGAAACACGCTGCGCTACGGGCCGGTGCGCGACCCGGTGAAAAGCGTGATCGAGTGCGGCGTCGGAGACGACGTCGATACCGTCATTGTCGACGGCAAAGTATGCATGGAAGGCGGCGTCATCCCCGGTGTCAATTTCGCCGAACTGCGCGCGGCCGCTCAGAAGGCCGGCGAAGCGATTTGGGCCACGCTTCCCGACTGGGATCCGCTGGGCCGCACGGCGGAGGAAGCGTGCCCTTGGTGTTATCCGGGCGGAATATAAAGGCCCGAGGCATTTCGGCTGCCAGCCCGGCGGGGGCGCCAAAGGTGCGAGAGTCGAATCCATACACACTCCCGCAGCAAGTTTATTCACAGCACTCGTTTAGCTCCGGCTGAGCCTGCCGGCACATGCAGGACGACGTGATCGGTACGTCCGCCATGGCAATCGCGCGCGCAAGTTTGGCACGGATCGCCGGTAGCTCGTCCTGGTCGACTCTCCTCTCCAGGCACTCGGCGAGTCCGTGCAGCGACCAGACGTTGTCCGGATGTTGGGCGCAGCGCTGAATTTTTCCGTTTAGACCTAAATCATCGCGATAGACTTCCTCGGCCTCCTGACAATGTCCCTGCTCAAGAAGAAGGGCGGCCAGTGCGTGGCGAGGCGGGTGCATCCATGCCCAGGGCTCGATGTATTCGAGATTATCGTCGCGACGGACACTTTCTCGCAGATACTCGTATGCGCGTTCGTGATTGCCTTTGTGGTATTCCAGCTCGCCATCTAGCATCTTCTCGCCGACCCCCAGAATGCGATGAGCGGGGTTGTTAAAGAATCTCCACTCATGCGGGATTCGGCCAATGCTTTCGTGAAATTCTCTGCGTTCCCGTTCGGCCTCTTGGAAATTCTTTAGGTACGCATGCGAGATACCTTTCGCGTAATGGTGCATAGCCGTCGTCACCGGATAGAGCACCCGATCATCGGGCAGCGGCATTTCGATAATTTCCCGCCAGCGCCCAAATCGCACCAGCACGTGCATTTTCATGGAGTAATAGCCTTCGAGGCTCATAACGAACTTGGGACGGTTTTTGACCGACAACACCTCCTTCGTGAGCAACGTGCAGATCTTTTCTGCCGCTTCGATCGACTCTTTGTATCGGCCAAGGAGCATGCACGTATGCATCATCAGATGCAGATCATGGCAGCAGGCGACGGTGTAGAACGTTAACGGTCCTGCATAGGCGAGGTATTTATCGTCGGCCAGAATAGCCTTCTGGCTCGACAACCGCGCCCGCCAGTAATCACCACAGAGTACATAGATGTGAGCCGGCATGTGGTTCAGGTGGCCGGCGTCGGGGCACATATCCGATAGGGCATCCGCCGAGCGGCTGGCACGCTCAGGGAAGTTCGACATTTCGAGAGCATGGATATGGAAGTGCAAGATTGCCGGATTGGGCGCATCGCCGATTTGGTCCGACAACGCGACCGAGCGCTCACAGACATCCAATGCTTCGAGAATATCCGCGCGTTTTGCAGGTTCACCCGTCTTGACGTCCCATAGGCGTCGAGGCGTACGCGTTATCAGGGCTTCCACGAAAAGTGCCGCCACGTCGTGGTCTTGTGGATGCCTGTAATGAATCCTGCGCATTTCCGCGGCGTAGGCGTCGTCCCAGTCGTCATATTCGTTTGGAGCGACCGAACGCGGCTTTTGAAAACGGCAAGCCAGCGCCTCTATAAGCCAGTTCTCAAGTTCCGCAGCGCGGTGGGCAAGCGACCTCGCTTTTTGGATATGTTCATAAGCGAGTTTGGCACGGGCACCGGCCTCCTGCTCGCCCATTTCGCGCCAAACAAGGTTGTAAAAAGGACTCGACCCATAAGCAACGCCCCAATGGGCCATTACGCATTCAGCGTCAAATTCAAGCGCTTTCTCGAAGCACTTCCTTCCTTCTCCGAAATTGAAACCGAAGCACCAGTTAAGACCCAAATCGAACCAGTGTTGCGCTTCAATGGAGCTGGTTGATATCGGCCGAGTGTGTTGTCCGAGATTGAAGCGCTCCATCACAGTGGCCCTGTTGTTACATGCCTGTCAATCACCATCCGGCCCAGCAAACGTAAAGCTATTTCGCCATCCATATATTCGGTGGCCTGACTTACCGCCAACGCGACAAACGCCCGACCTCAAATCATGCCGGCCGCGCAAACTGCACATTTGACATGTCCGATACCGATTTGGTTGACACCTGATCTTCAATCTTGTTTGCTTTCCATGAGCGCTAAACTCAGATGCTGCTCTGAAGGAGGCTTGCGATGCCCCGACGCCAATATTCACGCCGTAAGTTTCTGGGCTCCGCCGGCGGCGCACTTGCCGGTCTCGCAGGGGGGCTGACAAAGCCTCGCCTCGTCTTTGCACAAAACAAGACGGCTATCAAATTTACGCTCCCCTGGGTTCCGGAGGGCAGCGACCTTTTTGCCTATACCGCAAAGGGCATGGGCTTATGGGACAAACACGGACTCGACGTATCAGTGGCCCGCGGTACCGGATCGGTGGCGGCCGCGGAATCGACCGGCACTGGTCGATTTGATTTCGGGATGGCTGCGGCGCCGGCAGCAATTTTGCAGAACATCAAAGGCTTGCCGGTCGTGGCGCTGGGCGCCTGCCAATATGACGGTACGATGGGGATCGGAGTCCTCAACGACGGGCCCATCAAGACCCCGAGCGATCTCGTCGGCCATAAGCTTGCCACGACCGTGACCTCAGGCGAGCATCCGCTGCTTCCCGCCTATGCGGGGAAGGCAGGCTTTGATTTATCAAAAGTGACGGTCGTCCAAACGGAACCCAACGTTCGTAACCGGCTGTTAGGCGAACGCAAGGTTGATGCGATCTCGGGTTTTGCGGTCAGCATCATGCCGATCTACGCGGCGACCGGGGTGAAAGCGCATTTCATGCTCTACAGCGCCGTCGGTCTCGTCAATTACGGCTACGTATTGTTGACTCAGCCGAACCGCGTTACCGCCGCGCCGCAACTATGTGCCGCTTTCGTGGACGGCATGCTCGAGGGTCTGAAGGCGACCATGCTGGACCCGGCTGAAGCAATGAAATTGTTCTTCAAGCAAGTGCCCGAAATGGCGCTGGCCGCACAGGCGCACGAGCAGATCCGGGTCGGTACCGGCATCATGGTTTACGCCGCCACAAACCCGGTCATAAAAACGAACGGGCTAGGCTGGATCGACCCCAAGGCTTACGAGACGCAGACCGACTTGATTATGAAATATGTTGCGAAGCTTGGCGACAAGCGTCCCAACATGGATTCGCTGATGACCAACCGCTTTGTCGGCAGCGTCAAGATCTCAGCGGCCGAGTTTGACGAGGCACAAAAGAACTCCGAGGCATTTCGCGTTTACGTCACCTGATACTGGTCGGCAACCTGCCTGCACCGGCGCCGCGGGAATCGTCGATGTCAGTTACCAAGACGGGACCCAGCATCGAGGCGAGCGGGGTCAGCAAGGTTTACCGCGCTGGCACGGCTGCCGCAGTCGAGGCGTTGAGCACCGTCAGCTTCACGGTGCCGCAGGGCCAGTTCGTCGCAATCTTAGGGCCCAGCGGTTGCGGCAAAAGCACCCTGCTGATGATGGTCGGCGGCCTCGAACCAGTCTCATCCGGCCGCATCATCGTCGATGGCGAGCCGATGACAGGCCCGCGCACCTCTATTGGAGTCATGTTTCAGGATCCGACGCTGCTGCCCTGGAAGAGCGCGCTGGATAACGTGTTGTTCCCGGTCCGAGTCCTGAAGCGTTCAATCGAGGATTATCGCGACGCCGCCTTCAATCTGTTGCAGCAGGTCGGGCTTAACGGTTTCGAGCACAAACGGCCGCACGAGCTGTCAGGCGGCATGCGCCAGCGCGTCGCGATCTGCCGAACCCTCGTCTACGATCCTGACGTGCTCCTGATGGACGAGCCGTTTAGTGCACTCGACGCGATAAGCCGCGACGAAATGAATGAGTTGTTGCTCGACCTGTGGCAGCAATTCACGAAGACCGCCTTGTTCGTCACGCACAGCATTCGTGAGGCGGTCCTACTCGCCGACCGCGTGCTGGTAATGACAAGGCGCCCGGCAACAATCGTCGAAGACTTGGCCGTACCGTTCGCCCGCCCGCGCTCGATGGCGCTCGGCGAGAACCGCGAATTCAACGAGATCTGCCGCCATTTGCGCGAGCGCATCGAAGAGGGCCACGGCCGCTCGCAGACGCCTCGGGCCGGGACAACTGAATGGCGGCGCGAGGCGGCGAGGTGAGCGTGGAGATTTCCGGCGCCGCGCCGTCGCGCAGCATCCTTGCTATCGTCCCGAGCCCGCGCCAAATGCGTGTAATCATTCTGCCAATCGCCACGGCTGCAGCGGCGCTGCTGCTATGGCAGTTCGTCGCGGTCTGGCTGGCCATACCGTCGGTGCTATTGCCGACCCCGATCGAGATCGGCGAGGCGATGTGGCACGCGCTTCCGGCCCTGATAGACCAATCGGTCCCGACCGCCCTCGATACGTTGCTGGCTTTCGCTGCGGCCGCGGTCCTGGGAATCGGGCTCGCGGTCGTGATCACCTATTCGCCGCTGCTGCGCGACACGCTCTATCCCAATCTGGTGTTTTTCCAGTTGGTGCCGAAGGTAGCGCTGGCGCCCCTCTTTGTCATATGGCTCGGCTTCGGTAGCCCGGCGCGCGTGGCCTTCGCCACCTTCATCAGTTTCTTTCCCGTCGTGATCTCAGCGGCGGTCGGTTTCGCAGGGACTGACCCAGCGGTGTTGCGGCTGTGTCGATCACTAACAGCGTCCAAATGGCGATCCTTTCTGTTGGTGCGTTTCCCGTTCGCATTGCCGGCAATATTCAGCGGCTTCAAGGTGGCGATGACGATGGCGGTGGTCGGGGTCATCATTGGTGAGTTCATCTCATCCCAGGCGGGGCTCGGTCATTATATCCTTAACGCCGGCTCGCGGCTGGACACGGCGGACGTATTCGCGGCGCTTAGCGCATTGAGCATGCTTGGGGTGGTGCTCTACGGCGCGGTTGCCCTTGCCGAGTTCGGCGTTCGTCGCGTCTACGGTCGGCATTAGACATGGCCCTGCTTGAGACCATCTCCGGCGCTGACGAGGCTCTACCGAACGGGCGCATGCTTCGCCTTGTGCTGCTGCCGGTTGGCTTTGCCGTGGCGACAATCGCGCTCTGGCAGATCTTATGCCAGACGCTGCACATCCCACAGATTCTGTTGCCGCCGCCGTCAGCCGTCTGGAAGGTGCTGCGCGACAATTATGCGATTCTGTTCGCGGAGACGGCGCCGACCCTGAGCGAGAGCATCTTGGGCTTTGCGGTTGCCAGCGTGCTCGGCGTCGCGATCGCCGTGGCCCTGACGTTCTCCGTGTGGGTCCGCGAGGCGCTCTATCCCGGCATCGTCATGTTCCAGCTGATCCCAAAGATTGCACTCGCGCCGCTGTTTATCGTCTGGCTGGGGGTTGGCGAGACGACTTCCGTCGTCGTAGCCGTGTTCATCGCGTTCTTTCCGATCGCCGTGTCAACAGCGACCGGCCTCGTCAGCGCCAAACCCGAGGTGCTGCGGTTATGCCAATCGCTGACCGCAAGTGAATGGCAGGTATTCCGAATGGTACGCTTCCCCTACGCACTGCCTTACATTTTCGCCGGCATGAAAGTCGGCGTGACGATGGTGATGATAGGCGTCGTCGTTGGCGAGTTCATTACCGCGCAGCACGGATTGGGCTACATCATCATGTTCGCGGCGGGAGCGGGCGAGACCGCGACGGTGCTGGCGGCGATTGTGCTGCTGTGCATCATTGGACTCTGCCTCTATGGGATCATCGGGCTCGCAGAGGTCTTCGTATTGCGTTGGTACGGCGGCGAGGCGTCAATCAGCGGCGTCATTTGATGACCATTTCTTGCCTGTGAGGGAGTCGGAATTGGTGACCGTGGCTGCGTTCGCGCGGCGCAAGCCTGCGCGCCGCCCCTTACCTGCACAACTGCCGCGCGATCGCATCGTCTATCCGGCGCCGTCGGCCTGCCCGTGTTACGGCGGGACGTTGCGCGAGATCAGCGAGGACATCACCGAGACGCTGGAGCTCATCTCCCGGCAGTGGAAGGTCATCCAGCACGTACGGGTCGTGACGCGTTGCTTCATCCTTGACAGGGGGACGGATTCATCAATAATTCAATCAAGCTGGCGTGAGCTGGCGAGGCGATGGGGTTCCGCCTTTAACCGCCCATTGGGCTGATGACTCCTTTCATCCGTTGCGGGACGAGAGGAGTCGTGTTTGAGGATCCCACACTCTGCGACGAATGCTAATTGCGTGCCGCTTAAGCCTCGACGAGGGCGGCCGGGATCGAACAGTTTGCGGACGTCACCGTGACCGCCCGCGACATCATTCTGCAGATTTGCCAGGTCGTTACAGTCCTTGCTCTTGCGCCCTTGCTGCAAGGCGTAATTCTGCAATTTGAGGAGCGCGTTCAGCTGGCGCAGGGACCGGGAATCTTCCAGCCATATCGCGATCTGTGGAAGCTCTTTCACAAGCAGATCGTCGTCCCTGAAACCGCATCTTGGATTTACTGGGCGGCGCCGTTTGTCGCGTTTGCGGCAATGATGACCGTCCCAATCCTGATCCCGGTCCTGACCGACTTCCCGCTGCCGCTCTCCGACATGGGCGACATCCTCGGCGGTGGCCTCATTCTCACGCTCGGATCGTTCATGATCGTGCTGGCGGGCCTCGATACCGGCAGCGCCTATGGCGGCATCGGCTCAAGTCGCGCGGTGATGGTGGCAATCCTCGCGGAACCGACGCTCATCCTGGTCTTCGTCGGGATTACCTTGCTGGCGAGGGCGATGTTGCCGTTCGTCGTCAATCATCTCCTGGTCGGCAATCCCGCAGTCTATTGGAGCCCGGCTCATCTATTTCTGATTGCTGCGTTTTTTATCCTTCTGGTGGTCGAAACTGATCGGCTGCCGATCCATTCGAGTACGCATATCGAGGTCTATATGATCGAGGAGGCGCGCATCCTCGAATACTCCGGCCCATTGCTCGCGATTCTCAAATGGGCATCGATGATGAAGCAGTTCATCCTCTACACCATTTTCTGCAACGTACTGCTGTTACCGTGGGGACTGTCGCGCGAAGGCACTGCGGTCGGCGTGCTTGGTTCGGTCGCGGCGCTTATGGCCAAATTTCTACTTGTCGCTTGCGCCGTCGTCGTGGTCGAAACCGCGCAATCGCGCTTGCGCTTCTATCGGTACCAGGAGGTGCTTGCCGCGTCGTTTGTGCTCGCGATTCTCGCCATCATCGGAACCCAACTGGTCTAGTCATGCTGGCTGCTCACCTTGATCCGCTCGCAGCGTCGATTTTCAGCCTGATGGCGATTGTGAGCTTGCTGCTCGCTTTCGTGATGCTGGGATCGCGCTGGCTCAACAACTATCTCTACGCGTTCGCGGCGGAGTCCTGGGTCATCGCGGCCCTTTCCGCATCCGTCGGCTTCTACGGGAACTACCCTGAGCTCTATCTGATCGCGATTCTGACCGCACTCTTTCGCGGGCTGTTCCTCCCCTATCTCGTCTGGCGCATCATTCGCCGCCTCAACGTGGCGCGCGAAATCCACGAAATCCTGCAGCCCAGCTCGGCGCTGGTGGTGGGAGCGATGGCCGTGGTGTTTTCCTTGGCGGTCGCCTATCGCGTCGGCCAGTCGCTTGGGCTCGCCGGAACGGTGGCCGTCTTGGCGCTGACCGTCATGCTCTCCATGAAGCTGATCGGCTTCCTGATGCTTGCGGTCCGCCACGAAGCGCTGAGCCAGATCCTCGGCCTGCTCGTGCTCGAAAACGGAATCTTCCTGGGCGCGCAAGTCCTCGTTCCCGGCATGCCGATGCTGATCGAGATCGTGATCCTCTTCGATCTTCTGATTGTGGTCGCCTGCTTCGGAATGCTGGTGCAGTACCTTGTCGCACATGTCGGTAGCACCAGCACGCTCTCCCTCAAACGATTGGTCGGCTGACGATGATCGGGGCTTTTCTGCTCATCATGATGCTTGCACCCGCGATTGCAGCCGGCGTGAGTTTCGTTATCCGCAAGCCCCGCCTCGTAGAGAAGGTCAATCTCGTTTCCAGCGTTGTGGTTTTCGTCGCCGCGGTGTCGCTGACGGTGTGGAGCGGAGGAGGCCCCTATCGGTTCCTGGGCGATTATGTGGTGCTCGACCTGCCGGGCGCGTGGGTGATTTTGTGCACGGCGATCGTCTACCTGCTCGCCTCGATCTACGCCGTCGGATACATGTGCTTGCTCGGTGAGGACGAACGCCTTTGGGGCTTCTATGCGCTGTTCGCGGGATTCGCTCTCACCATCCTGCTGAGCGCCGTCATGAACAATGCCGGGCTTTATTGGATCGCGATCGAACTGACGACCTTGGTGAGTACATTCCTGGTTGGATTCGAGCGCGTTGCCGAAAGCATCGAGGCAGCGTGGAAATACATTATCATCGTCTCCGCCGGCATCAGCCTCGCCTTGCTCGGCACCGTGCTGTTCTATTGGAGCGGCAGCTTTGTTCTCGGGCCGACCTACGACATGACATGGGATGCGCTGCGCAGCGCGGCGCCGAAGATGAACTCGGCGCTGGTGATCCTATCGTATCTCCTGGTGCTGGTTGGCTATGGGACCAAGGTCGGTCTCGCGCCGATGCATTCGTGGCTGCCGGACGCACACAGCGAAAGTCCGGCGCCGATTTCCGCGATGCTGTCCGGGGCGCTTCTCAATGGCGCGATGCTCGGGATCGTTCGCTTTTTGTCGATTGCCGACGCGGCGCAAGTCGGCGTTCTTGCGCGCACCACCCTGGTCGCATTCGGCGTGGTGTCGCTGCTTGTGGGCGCTCTCTTCATCGTCCGTCAGGACGGTATCAAGCGTCTGATGGCCTATTCGAGCGTCGAGCACATGGGCGTGGTTGCTCTCGGCTTCGGCTTCGGCGGTCCGCTGGGCATCGCCGGGGCGCTCTATCACATGCTCAATCATTCGCTCAATAAGTCGCTGATGTTCTTCGGCGCCGGTAACGTGATGCGGGCGTTTGGGTCCAAGCAGATCGCCGATATCCGCGGCGTATGGGCCCGCCAGCCGGTTCACGGATCGCTCTGGCTCGCCGGCGCCGCAGCGATCACCGGCGCGCCGCCGTTCGGCTTGTTCTTAAGCGAAATCGTGATCTTGAGGGCAGGATTCGATCGCGGTTTCGACTGGGCCGTCTACGCCATGCTGACGTTGCTGATTGTCATCTTCATCGGCTTCCTCAATCATTTCCGCGGGATGTATTTCGGCCGGCCGATGACGGCTGCGGCACCGACTGCGGAGGCTGGACATGTTGCGCTGAGTGGCTGGTGTGTTGCGCCGATGTGGCTTGCGCTTGCTCCGCTATTTGTCTTCGGCGTGTGGTGGCCCACCGAAATGTGGAACCACTTCATTGCCGTCGCACATACGTTGGCGAGTCCGGCGCAATGACTATGACGCAAGCAGCCCCCAATACAGCTCTGAGGTCTAGACCCGAGAGGCTCGATCCCGCGGCCCTCAAGGAGGCCGTTCGCGCGCTGGTCAGCAACGGTGGACGGATGCAAATGGTCTATGCCTGGTATCCGCAGCCCGGCCAAATCGAACTGCGCTATGTCGCGAGCACGCCAGGAAAGCTTCCGTTTGTCATCTGGCGCTGCGAGCCGAATGGACCGATACCGAGCCTTACAGAAGTCGCTCCGTTACTCAGCTGGTACGAGCGGGAAGTTACCGATCTGTTTGGACTGGAATTCACGGGCCATCCGCAGCCACAGCGGCTGGTGCTTCACGATGGTGCCGTTGTGCCACGGCCACCGTTCGATCCAGGTTATCCTGCCGACGCTCGGATTGTCGCCCAGAACCAGCAATCAATTCCGGAAATCGCCGGCGTCAACGGCGACGTGCAATTGCTGCCGTTCGGGCCGATTCGCGCCGATGTGCTGGAGTCGGCCGAATTTCTGTTCTTCTACATTGGCGAAGCGATTCTCCATTACCAGCCGCGGCTGTTCTACAAGCACCGCGGCATGGAAAAGCGCTTCGAAGGCCGCACGGCAGAAGGCGCCGTCGTCCTGGCGGAACGTGTGTCCGGCGTCGGCAGCGTGGCGCATGCACTCGCCTATTGCCAGGCGGTCGAGGCGGCTGCCGATTGCGTGGTGCCGCCACGCGCGCGGTTTCTGCGAGTCCTCCTCGCCGAAATGGAGCGCCTCTACAATCATCTCTACTATCTTGGCCACCTCTGCCACACGACCACGCTGAAGGTTGGCGAGGCTCAAGGCAAGCTGCTGGCCGAGCGCGCCAAGCAGCTCAACGCCCGGCTTACCGGTAGCCGTTTTCTGCGTAGCGTTCTTACGATTGGCGGCTTGCGCCGAGACCTATCGCCCAAAGGGTGGCTCGAGGCCGAGTTGGAAGCGTTGCGTGACGCTTATGCGGTCTATGCGCGCCATCTCGAAACAACCGATAGCCATCTCGATCGGCTGATCACCACCGGCAAGCTCGATCCAAAGGTCGCATTTGATCAGGGCGCCACTGGTCCCGTGGACCGCGCGTCGGGCCTCGATCGCGATTTGCGACGCGATCATCCCTATGCGGCGTACGGAGAACTACCCGTTACTGTTGCAGTCCGTAGCGGAGGAGATGCGCACGCACGGGCTCAGGTCCGCATGGCGGAAATCGAAGCTAGCATTGCGCTGATACAGCGCGTTCTGCTGCTCCTTCCCGACAGTCCCATCCACTCCGAGTGCAAGGTTGTACCCAACTCGGAAGGTCTGGGCTGGAGCGAGTCGCCGCGAGGCACGCTGTTCTATGCGGTACATTTCGACAACGCGGGACGGCTCGCACGGGTGAAGATCAAATCGCCGTCGTTTTCCAATTGGCGAGCTTTCCCGTTCACCGTGCATGAAACCAACATGATGGATTACGCCATCAACGAGGCGAGCTTTGGGCTGACCATCGCCGGCTGCGACAGATAGGAGCGGATTGATGCCGCAATGGACTTTGATCGGCCTACTGAAGGGCAAGCAGACGGCGCCTTGGCCGCTGGCGGAAGGTGACGACGGGCAAGCCGGCCTCCTCGGCATGCCCCGCTTTCATCCCGAGCAATGCACGGCTGATTGCAAGGCCTGCGCCGACGTCTGCCCAACCGCAGCGATCACTATGCGGGGGGACGGGCCCGCTGGCCGTCTTGATGTCGACTATGGGCGCTGCATCGTCTGCCAACTGTGCACGGAAGCATGCCCCACGGGTGCGATGACGACCTCATCGGACTGGGCCTTTGGCGCCCGCAGCCGAGACGATTTGAAGTGGAGCGCGCCGCCGGCTTCGGAATCGCAGCCGCAATCTACCTCGATGAGGGGTTTCCGCCGGAGTCTTCACATCCGCCACGTCGATGCTGGTTCATGCAACGGCTGTGAGTCTGAGCTGCAGGCGTTGAACAACCCGTTTTACAATCTGCACCGTCTCGGAATCTTCTTTACCGCGTCGCCGCGTTTCGCCGACCTCCTGCTGGTCACGGGTCCAGTGACTTACGCCATGCAGGGCCCCTTGCGCGCCGCCTACGAGGCGATGGCCGAACCGCGCTGGGTTATGGCCGTCGGCACCTGCGCGGTTTCCGGCGGAATTGCCGAAGGTGGCTATGCCTCGGGCCACGGACTTGAGGGCGTGCTGCCGGTTGATGTCTATCTCCCCGGTTGCCCCCCCAATCCTGCGGCCGTCATGCACGCCTTGTTGATGTTTCTCGGCCGCGCGCAGCAGCGCGTGAAGGGAGGTCAGCTTGCCGAATAACCTGCTGCTATTGGCTTTCCTCGCTTGGATGGTCTCGGCCGTGCTCGCCGCGCTGCGCCGGGGTTTGCCGCTCGCGCGCATTTTGCTGGCACTCGGCTCCATTGCCGGAATCATCGCCGCAATCGCGTCACTGCCGCACGGAACGCTCGCGGTTGTTCTCCCGACTCGGCTTGCCGGCGATGCGGTAAATTTCCAGATGAGCCCGGATGCTCTTTGGCTGTTCGGGTTCGGGCTGGCCCCCGCGGCGCTCGCTTGCGTGTTTTCCACGCCGAAGCAGGACGGCGAAGCCGGCTGGCTGTTTGGCGCAGCTGCAAGCTTGATCGGTGCTCTGGGCGTATTCGGCGTGCGTCATGGCGCAGGCTTTCTCATCGCCTGGGAGATCATGAGCTTCGGGGGAGCGTTGATGATCTTGAGCGAAAGACTGTCACCGGAGGCCGGGAGGCCGGTCCTATTCATGCTCGGCTTGCTCGAAGTGGGCGCGGTGGCTCTGCTGCTGGCAATTCTACTGCTCACAGGCGTCAGCCATTCTCTCGCATTCGAGGCCTATGGTCAGACGCTTGCGCATGCATCCGCTTTGTTGCTCGCCAGCGTGGGTATCCTGCTTGTGATCGGTTTCGGTGCGAAGCTTGGCCTGCTTCCGTTCTATGAATGGTTCCCGTCGGCATATGGCGCAAGCAGCGGCGCATCCGGTGCGCTCATTTCTGGCGTGGTGATGAACGCCGCGTTTTTTGGCCTCAGTCGCGGGCTGCTGGAATGGCTTCCGTCGGAGCCGTCCCTGTCGGCCGGTCTTGGCGTTTTCATCATCATTGTCGGCGTGCTCAGTGCAATTCTGAGTGCACTCTATGCATTCCAGCAGGAAGATTGGCGCGGCCTGCTCAGCTTTTCGTCGGCGGAAAACGCGTCCATTGCAGTGACTATGCTGGGGACCGCGTTGTTGTTTCGCGGTCATGGCGAAGCGCTGCTGGCAAGTCTCGCCTGGGTCGTGGCCTTGCTGCATCTTGCGGCTCACGCGTTGGCCAAGGGCAGCTTGTTCCTGACTGCCGACGGCGTTTATCGCGCGACCGGTCGATACGCGATACTTCACACCGACCTCCTGCGGCGGAGTTCATGGATCTTTGGACTGGGCGCCCTGTTCGCCGCGATGAGCCTTGCGGCCATGCCGCCGCAAGCCGGGTTTGTGAGCGAATGGTACGTGTTCCAAACTGTATTTCAGGGATTCCGCCTCGACACGCTGGCTGCGCGCCTCACCATGGCATTGGCAGGGGCGGGCCTCGCGCTCACGGTTGCCGTGGCATTTGCAACCTACGTGAAAGTGTTTGGCGTTGGGCTGTTGGGACGCACCTCAGCTATCGAGGGCGCCGCTCCAGGAAGCTCCGTCGTTTCGGTCGGGGTGCTTGGCCTCTGTGTACTCGCCCTGGCGGTTGGCATGCCATTCTGGCTCGATTCTCTCGAAATCGCAGTCAACACTCGCTTTGGTACGGAAGCGGCGCGGGTCATGCACGACGGTCTTCTGCTGGTGCCACTGACCGCAAAATTTGCCTTCATTTCCCCGACCATGCTTGTGATCGTGATGCCGCTGCTCGCGATTTTCCCGATACTCATCGTTCTCATCAATCGCCGCTACGCGGTTCGACGAGTTCCGGTCTGGTATGGCGGTCTTGCGCAGGACCCCGCGCGCGTCTCAACAACCGCCCTGACGTTTTCGAACGCTCTGCGAACCTTTTACAGCTTCATCTACCGACCGACGGAACAGACCGAGCGCGAGACGCACCCCATTCGATACTATGTTCGTCGGCTGACGTTCACCCATGAAGTCGCGCCGATCTTCGGCCCCTATCTGTTCGCGCCAGTCACTCGATTTGTGTTCAGGCTGGCGGGCTGGCTCCGCCTCCTGCAATCGGGGCATCTCAACTTCTATCTGGCGGTTATCGGTTTGCTGCTGGCCGTAATCCTCGCCTTGGCGCTGTTCTGATCGAGAGCGCCAAGCTCAAAGTGTGGTTGAATAAATCGGCACCGAGGTCAGCCACATCGGACACATTGCGCATGGCGAGCGTCATCCCATGGACTTTGGCGGTTGCCGCAAGCAGGGAATTCACGGTTGACACAGGACGCTTGGCGCCCATGCGCCCCCATTCATCCGCAACGGCCTGATCGACAGTCAGGATACGTTCGGAAAAGCATTCGGCGACAGTGGTCAGCCACTTCTCCAGAGCGCGGGTCTGGGTTGGATCACTGGCCCTAGCCCGCTCGACGCCCTTGCGGAGTTCGCCGAGCGTCAGCACGCTGAGATAGATGTCGGCATCGTCGATCGAGTCGTACCAAGCGGCGACGTTTGAATCGCACTTGGCACCCTTTCGAACCTCAGAAATGATATTGGTATCGAACAGGTAGTTCACAGCGCGACATCTCGTCCGAGATCACGCTCACGATTCATACCAACGGCATCAGAGATTGACCGCAGCCCATGGGCGACTGGCGATTGATTGGATGCGGCCCGTTTCAGCGGCAAGCGCGTTCCAGGCATTACAGCAGGCGTCGACGATGGCGTCGTAGCTTT
>Ga0335081_10000849_pt1 | contig 49190 bp, 40 predicted proteins | sample Lox_Sample_35_FD_206713 | JGI IMG/M metagenome (GOLD analysis project Ga0335081, IMG submission 206713) | Soil microbial communities from Loxahatchee National Wildlife Refuge, Florida, United States - Lox_Sample_3.5 | ecosystem: Environmental > Terrestrial > Soil > Wetlands | place: USA... | reverse complement strand
GCCCATCCTCGATGCATCGCCCCGGTAACCGTTCCGGCGCGCTTGACGTCGTGATCGCCCCAGCGCCGCGCCTCGTTCTCCAGGTCGTGGGCAAACTTGGCGCGCTCCATACTCACCTCGTTCAGCAGCCGTTTCAGTTCCGGATCTTTCGCGCGCTCCGCCCCGTCGTGATAGCCCACCTGGCCGTCGCGGCAAATTCGAATCAGCTCTTGCAGCTCCTCAGCAATGTGTCGTCTGTCCGGCATGCGCTTGCTCCCAATGAAGTTATCCGGCCAGTTGGATGGCTGGAGGACTTCGCTGGTTGGCAGGCGGTGGTTTCGGTGTGAACAGGAGCTCAGGAATTGACTGCCCATGGCTTCGATGGTTATGATTGTTTGGCGAAGAAAAAGCGAATCTATGTAGCTCTTGTATGCACCCCGCACTGCTCACAACCGAAGAAGAAGAATCGTCGCTGCCGCTGGTCGGCATCGCGAAGCTCGCCGCACAAGGCGAGTCGATCCGGCAAGGTCATCTGGTCGAATATTTCACCCTGCCCACGCGTACGCTGCTGAACCGATGCACCTCGTCGCGCGTGCCGTTCACCTGGACCATCAACCCGTATCGCGGCTGCGAGTTCGCCTGCAAATACTGCTACGCGCGCTACACGCATGAGTTCATGGAGATGCGCGACAGCATCGACTTTGAGCGCAAGATCTACGTCAAGCAGCAGGCGGCGTGGCTGCTGCGCCAGGAATTGAGGAAGGTCAAGCGAGGCGAGGAGATCGCCATCGGCACGGCTACCGATCCCTATCAGCCCGCCGAAAAGCGGTTCGAGATTACGCGCGGTATTCTCGAAGAGCTCGCGCTACATCATGGGCAACAGCTGGGCATCGTCACCAAATCAGACTTGATCCTGCGCGATGTCGAGCTGTTGCGACGTATTGCTGAGAACAATTCCATCTTCGTAAATCTGACGATCACGACGCTTAATACCAAGCTGGCGCGTATTCTGGAGCCGCGTGCGCCTCGTCCCGACCTGCGCCTGGACGCGGTGCGCGAGCTCTGCGCCGCGGGTGTGAATGCGGGCGTAATTTGCGCGCCGGTGTTGCCTGGAATTACGGATTCACCCGCTGCGCTGGACGCGCTGGTGCGAGCGGCCAAGCAGGCCGGCGCCAAATACATCTACGCCAATCCGCTGTTCCTGAAGCCGTGCTCGGCGAGCGTGTTCCTGCCGTTTCTCGAGAAGGAATTCCCGCATCTCGTCGACGACTATCGCAAGCGCTTTGCCGGTAGAGCCTTCGTCAGCAAAGCGTACAGTAAGCGGATTTCGGAGCTGATGGCGAATTTGCGGAAGAAGCACGGCATCTCGCGCGAGTACAGCTCGCGCAGCCAGAGCGCGCATCCTCCTGCGGAAGACCAGCAATTGCGGCTGTTCGCGTGAGTTCAGGGGCTAAGGACAGCTCCCCACCGAGGCTGAAGTCGACTTCCTTTCTCCTCGTTGCGGCACGCCTGAAGGCGCGCTCTTTCAAAACGGAGTATACCTACGCTGCCCTTCGCTTATAGCTATGGACATCCTCGTTGCTCTTGGCTTTCTTGTAGACGGCGGCCGAGCCTCCGAGGACCGCAGCCAAAGTACCCAATCCTAGGGCGGCGAACAGCAGGGGATGAGTTTCGAACCAGTTCTCCGAGCTCCAGGACTTGGCGCGATTATCGAAAGCTCCATGAGCGCCGTGGTCGCCTGGCACCGGCTTCCAGAGATTGTCAGGACGATCAGGATCTTCGCGTCCGTCGTATTGTTGAGACTCGTAGCCGGTGCGCGCAAGGTACTTGTCGCCAATCGATGGCGCGAACTTGTTGCCCAGGATGGCGATCACCGAAGACCAGGCCGGGTAATATTCGCGCCGCTCGGGATGATGCGCCGCATAGTAGATAGCACGCGCCGCAACCTCCGGCTGATAAATTGGGGGCACAGGCTGCGCCTTGCGCGGCAAGCGGCTTTTGCACCAGCCGAACTGCGGCGTATTCAGCGCGGGCATCTGCACCATCGTTGTATGCACGTTGCTATGGTCGTGCATGAGTTCCGTGCGCAAGGAAGCATAGAAGCCCAAAATGGCGTGCTTGGCCGCGCAATAAGCCGCTTGCAAAGGTATGCTGCGATAGGCCAACGCCGAGCCGACGTGCACGATCGTACCTCGATCGCGCGGCAGCATGCGTTTGAGCGCCGACAAGGTACCGTAGACATATCCCAGGTAGGTGACTTCGGTGACCCGCTTGAATTCCTCCGCTTGCATCTCCTTGATCGGCGAGAAAACCGAGGTCATGGCCACGTTGACCCAAATATCGATGGGGCCAAGTTTCCTCTCCACCTCTTCTGCGGCCGCTTCCACCTTCTCAGGGTCGGCCACGTCCGTCGGCAGAACCAGGGCTTGACTGCCGGCGGCTTCCGCCTCGCGCTTCGCACCTTGCAAGCCATCGCGCCCGCGCGCTACCAGACCGATCTTCGCTCCGTGCCTGGCGAACTCGCGCACGGTTGCGCGCCCCACGCCCGCGGATGCTCCGGTAATGACTACCACTTCCTGTTTCTTCGCCATCGATCTCTCCTTTTTTGAAAGCCAGCTTGCCGCTCAGCAGCAAAAACGCAGAGCACATTCCTCTCCGGAAATCGGGGTTGCTGACGTGCGGCTGGGAGCGAGTTATCGCCAACATGGAATGGATGCCGGCAAGCGCTGCCGCCGTTTGCTCGCGCGATGCGAAAAGCAGGGTCGCAGTAGGTGATGACGGGCGATCATTCGCCTCGCTGTGTTTTTCCGACGAATGTCGTCTACGAGATCCGTCAGGCGAACCGCCCATGTCCCGTGCACATCACAAACACAAGAGAGCTTGCAAGCGAGAAGCTCGTTAAGAGACGCCAAATGACTTCCGCGCACCGAACCCCTGCCATCGATACCGTCCGCGTTTCCCACTACACCATTCCTACCGATTTTCCCGAGTCCGACGGTACTCTGAAGTGGGACAAGACGACACTGGTGCTGGTGGAGGCGAGTGCCGGCGGCAAGTGTGGCGTGGGTTACACCTACGCTGACGAACCGACGGCCGCACTGATTCACGATCTCCTCGGCAAGGTGGTGACCGGCATGGACGCCATGTCGCCGCCTGCAGCCTACGAAGCAATGTGGCACCGCATTCGCAATCTCGGGCGCCCCGGCATCTGCTCGATGGCAATCTCTGCCGTGGATTGCGCGTTATGGGATTTGAAGGCGAGGCTGCTGAACCTGCCGCTGGCCACCTTGCTGGGACAGGTCCGCGAGGGAGCACCCATCTACGGCAGCGGCGGATTTACCTCCTACTCCGATAGACAACTCGCTGACCAACTCGCGGGATGGGCCGAGCAGGGGATTGGCAGCGTGAAGATGAAGGTAGGCCGGGATGCGGATCGGGACGTTCAGCGCGTGAGCGTCGCGCGCGACGCGATTGGCCCGCGGGTTGAGCTGTTTGTCGATGCCAATGGCGCCTATTCGCGAAAGCAGGCCATCGACCAGGCGGAGCTTTTCAGCGAGTATGATGTGCGCTGGTTCGAGGAGCCGGTCTCCTCTGACGATCTTGACGGCTTGCGCCTGATTCGTGACCGCGCGCCCGCGCCCATGCAGATCGCCGCCGGAGAATATGGATATGACATTTTCTACTTTCACCGAATGCTCAACGCCGGCGCGGTCGACGTGCAGCAAGCCGACATCAGCCGCTGTGGCGGAATCACGGCGTTTATGCAGGTGGCGGCGCTGTGCCAGGCGCACAACGTGCCGCTGTCGGGACATACCGCCCCGGCTTTGCACACAGCAGTCGCGTGTTGCGTGCCCATGTTCATGAACCTGGAATATTTCCATGACCACGTGCGCGTCGAGAGAATCTTCTTCGACGGACTGCCCAGGTTGATCGACGGGCAGTTGCGGCCCGATCTGTCGCGTCCGGGAAACGGCCTCGAATTGAAGCGCGTCGACGCTCAGCGATTTGCCGCCTGAACGCAAGAAAAAGACGCGCGTCAAAGCGTGTTCTAGACTTTTGGCATGGCCACACCGCAAGAGATCGAAATCAAGTTCTACGTCCGCAACCTTAAAGAGCTGGGGGAGAAACTTGCCGAGTTGGGTTTCCACTGCGAAACTCCCTCCACACACGAAGTGAACACCCTGTACGACCTGCCCGGCCAGAAGCTGCGGCGAAAGGGAGAGATTCTGCGCCTGCGCAAATATGGCGAGAAGTGGAAGCTCACTCATAAGGCCAAAGGCTTGCCCGGGCGTCACAAGTCGCGCGGCGAATTGGAGACCGGTATATCCGATGGCAAGGCCATGGACGCCTTGCTGCGCGCTCTAGGTTTTGCGCCGTCGTTTGTCTACGAAAAGTTCCGCTCGGAATGGAGCGACGATGAAGGCAACGTCGTTCTCGATGAGACTCCAATCGGCAATATTGCCGAGATCGAGGGCAAGTCGCGCTGGATTGATCGCACCGCACGCGCTCTGGGCGTGAGCTCCAGCCAGTACATCACCAAATCGTATCCGGAACTTTTCTTCGAGTGGAAGCGTAAGACTAAGTGCAAGGCAGCCAACATGACCTTCCGCGAATGCAAGCTCTGCACGTGATCGATTTCCGCGGAAGCCTGCACCGGCTCTGGCGAATGAGACCTCGCCGGGCCTGAACCGGAGCCGGTAGCAAGGTGCTGGGTCGCTGCTCTCCTTCCTCATCGCCGACAAAACCCTGCGAGTCGTCCCTTGCAGTTATGCGATGTTTAAATTCGGTACTGTTTGATGAGATGTGTCGTGGTCAGGCAGACACTCTCCTGAAAACCCAAGCTCACTGCTCAACAGCGCGGCAACAGAGAAGCGACGACCTGAATCTGTACTCATAAGACCCTCTAGGCAGGTAATTCGCAGTGAAAGGTCCGATACAGCTCCGCCATTCGCTCGCCATTTTCGCCAGTGTTTGCATCTTCGTAATCGGGGCCGCCATCGGTGTGGGCCTCACGACATCGGGGCACGCTGTTTTCGGCGCCTCACGCACACCGGTCGCCTACGTCACCCAAGCGCAAGATAATGGGCCGGGGCCCAAACCCAACGACCTTGGTTTCGCCCCCGTCCTTAAATCTGCGCTGCCGGCCGTGGTCAGCATCACGTCCTCGCGCCTGGTAAATGTCCCGCAAAACCCTTTCTTCAACAATCCGTTCTTCCAGCAGTTCTTCGGCGGCCAGATGCCACAAGCCCCGCAGCAGCAGCGCGAGATGGGCCTGGGCTCGGGCGTCATCGTCAGTCCCGACGGCTATATTCTTACCAATAACCACGTGGTCGCAAAATCCACCGACATTAAGGTATTTCTCCGGGACAAACGACAGTTCCCCGGCAAAGTTGTCGGCACCGACCCGCAGACCGATATCGCGGTCGTCAAGATTGATGCCAGCAACCTGCCAACGCTGGTTCTCGGCGACTCTTCCAAGCTCCAGGTCGGCGATTACGCTTTCGCGATCGGCAACCCATTCGGAGTAGGCGAAACGGCGACCATGGGCATCATCAGCGCAACGGGTCGCAACGGTCTGTCGATTGAAGATTACGAGGACTTCATTCAGACCGACGCCGCCATCAATCCCGGCAACTCCGGCGGGGCCTTGCTGAACGCGCACGGCGAGGTGATCGGAATCAATACCGCGATACTGTCCGGGGGCTCGGGCGGCAATCAAGGGATTGGCTTCGCCATTCCCATCAACATGGCGAAGTACGTGATGCAGCAGATCCTAAAGAATGGCAAGGTGGTGCGCGGCTACATCGGCGTGGGAATCCAGGAAGTCACGCCAGCGCTGGCCAAGGCCTTCAACGCGCCGCCGGAAAAAGGTGCGCTGGTGGGCAATGTCCAGCCCAACAGTCCTGGGTCGAAGGCCGGTCTGCAGCGTGGCGACGTGATCACGGAATTGGATGGCAAACCGATTTCCGGTGCCAATGATTTGCGCCTGAAAATTGGCGCCATGGGTCCCGGAACCACGGTGCATCTCAAGCTGCTCCGTAACGGCCAGCCGAGAGAGGTGACGCTCACGCTAGGCGAAAGCCCAACAGCCAGGTCCGCCGCCAACGCCGGTGGCCAGGCGCAGACCAGCACCATGCGCGGAGTGCAAGTTGATGAACTGACGCCGGACATTCGTCAGCAGCTAGGATTGAACTCGGACGTCCAGGGCGTAGTAGTGGCAGAAGTGGCCGATAACTCCCCGGCGGCTGATGCCGGCTTGCAGCGGGGTGACGTAATCGAGCAGATCAATCGCCAGCCCGTCAACTCCGTCCCCGACTATCAGCTCCTGATAAGCCAGACCGGCAATCAGCCGGTGGTGCTACTGATCAATCGCAAAGGAAACACCAGCTTCCTGGTGGTGCAACCGGAGTAGACGGCGATGCCGCTGATGCTCCTGCCAGGCTTAGAGAGCTACTGGGCGCTGCACTCGGGGTGCTTGTTGACTTCTTCGCGAAGCTTGCTGAGGTCAAAGACAGCGGTCGTTGCAACGCCCGTAAGGAACGGCTTGAAGTCGAAGGAAATTGTTCCAGCATTCAGGACCGCCTCGATGAATTGCATGCGCTCGGCGTCGGACCTGGCGAAATAGACATAGCTGCTGGTGTCCTGGTACGGCACCCACATCGACGCGCGCTGGGTTCCATTCACTTTCACGACAAAAGGCTCTCCACCCTTGCCACCTGCCGGCTGGGGGTCGCCAACTTCACCTCCAGGCATGAAGATCAACACATGAGCGCCCTTCTTGTTCTTATGCAGGCATTGCAGGCTTAGGATAGGGAGCTTTGTCTCGCCAGGCATGAGTTGGTAGGGCTTTTCGGCAGAAACGCTCAGCGCAATGCCGCCCTTTGCCGGAGCGACCTGCACCTCCTGTCCGAACCCCAGCGAAGAGCACAAGACGACGGCGAGAAGTCCTGATAATTTGACTGCTGAGCGACGCTTAATTTTGAACGGTCCTTTCGAAAGTCTCACCGCTGGGAAAGAACTTGGAATTCACGAGGCGCACGCTTCCTTCTGGTTCGCGGACGAAGAGCGCAGCGCCGCGCCAGTGTGCCTGTGGCCTCATGCTAAAACGTCTAAGTACCCGTAACAGCGCTCTCCGACAGTTCCTCGACCGACAGTTGGTCTCCGACCGCGGTCGAGGTCTGGGCGATTTGTCCGGAAGGTAGTTCGAGCACGCAACGCGCCCTCCAGTGGATTCCCGTCATGCGGTACGGCACCATGGACGGCCTCACATGAACCACGCGCCATTTACGGTCGATGAAGACCACGTCAATGGGAAACCGCATAGCCACTGTGTGGATCGCCTGGGAGGGAAAAATCAGCAGCCCGGTACCCGGTTCCAAGCCTCGCTTGCCCAGTAAGCCAACGATACGAGTGAGGCTCGTCTCGGCTAGCGTGATTCGCCCGCCCAACACCGTTTTGCGGGTGGTGTTGAGAACCGACACCGTGCCGTTGGACATGCTACCGTCTCGTGGCTGTGCGCCGGGCCGACGACATACGCTTGCGACGAGCGATGATGACGCCAAGCAAAATCACCGCCAGAACCCCTGCGGCTACCCGAATCATGGTTACGCTATCCATAGTTTTTGGTCTCCTGTTTTTTATGGGCCACTATTCGATATGGCCTGCAACGCCGAAAGTATACCCGGCCCCAGCAGCACGATAAATAGGGCCGGAAAAATGAAGATCGCGAGCGGAAAAATCAGCTTAACCGTAGTCTTGGCGGCGCGTTCCTCTGCCAGCATCATCCGTTTTGTTCGCAGGGTATCGGCAAATATGCCGAGCGCCTTTGCGATTGGGGTCCCGAGCCGTTCGGTTTGTACCAGCATGGCGACAAATTGACGCACCGTGTCCAAGTCAACTCGGTCGGACATGCTGCGCCAGGCGTCCAAACGCGGTTTGCCGGCGCGCTGTTCATAGCTGGTGATAAACAACTCGTCGCTCAACTCGGGGTAACCCGCCTCGATTTCCTTTGCGATTCTGAGAGTTGCCTGATCAATGCCCAAGCCCGCTTCCATACAGATCACCAGCAGGTCCAAAGCATCGGGTAAGGCAATACCGATTTTGGCCTTTCGCCTCCCGATGGCACGGAACAAGAAGATGTCCGGGGCAAAAAACCCGAAGACGCCCAGGAACAAGGCAGCGTAAAGGAAATCGTCGCCGCCGGCGAAGGTAGCCAGGAGAATGCCGACGACCGGACCGAGCAGCTTACAGCTCAGGAAGGTATCCACATCGCCTGCATTGCGGAAGCCCGCAAGGCTTAACCGGTACGATAATTCCTCGTCCCTGGAGCGCAACCAATTGCGAAACGGGGCCAGAGGACGGGTGATCAACTCCAACGCATCCTGCGGGCTGAAGCGGCGAAATGCCGGGACGTCCTCCGGTTCGCCAAACTCCGACACGGAGCGCAGTGCGGCCAGCCGGCTTTCGGCTGTCGAGCGCTCCCCGACGATCAGGATGACGGCCAGTCCCAGTGCGGCAAACACTGCCAGCCCCAACAATAGCGGAATGATGACCAGTCCCATATCAATACTTAATCTGAATGATCTTTCGAATGGCTAACGTTCCCAACGTCAGGCTCACCAAGGTTGCATACACTAGATGGTGGCCGGTTTCGGTTTCAAACAAAGGCGCGGTATATCCGGGTCGTGCGAGATTCATCATGACGAAGGCGACAAAGGGTAGAGCGATGAGCACGGCCCCGGTCAAGCGTCCTTGCGCAGTGTAGACCCGCACCTTTTGCTGCAGTTGAATTCTGCCCCGTAGTACCGCTGCGGTTTTGTCGAGTAGTTCGGGAAGATTGCCGCCTGTCTCTCTTTGCACCAGCATTGCCGCGATAAGAAACTGCAGCTCCTGAACCGGGAATCTCTGGAGCAGATTATTCATGGCTTCGCGAAAGGGCAAACCGTAATTCATCTCATCGGCACAAAGTTGAAATTCCGGTCCCAATGGGTCCCCGGCCTCTTCCGCCACCGTCACCAAGGCACTGGGCAAGGATTGGCCGGCACGCAGGGCGCGAGCGATCAAGTCCACCGCTTCGGGAAGCTGCGAGTTGAAGGCGTGAAAACGCTTGTTGCGTTTGAATCCCGCGAATGCCAGTGGAGCAAAGGCCAGGGCCAGGCCCGGAACCCATCCCACAATGCCTACGGGTATCCACCAGTTGCCAATCAGCGCTCCCACAACCAGCAGACAAGCGGAATAAAAGAAAAAACGGCCAACCGTCCAGGGCAACTTGGCTTGTTGCAGCCACAAGTTCAACTGCAGCGCGGGCTTATTCTGGCGCAGGGCGGCATCCAGCCAACCAATCCGGCTGAAGGTAACGTGCTTAACGATTTCTGCCTCAGCATTATCGTCGTCGTGCGCGGTGGGGCGCCCCAACCCTGCCAAACGCTCCTGGGTGCGCTTCTCAATCTCCGACGGCTCGGTGAAATACGCGATGGTGGCGAACACAGCGACCAGAAGAATCACGAATATGCTGATCATCGACATGGGTCTGCTTCGTCCTATACCTCGAAGGAATGTTCGAAAAGGTTCGGGGGAAGTACAATGCCGGCCTTCTTCAGCCGCTCGGAGAATTTGGGGGAGACACCAGTCGCGCGGAAACGCCCAAACACACGACCGTTCACATCAATTCCGAGCTTTTCGAAGATGAAGATGTCCTGCATGGCGACCACGTCGCCGGTCATGCCGGTGATCTCAGTGACATAGGTTACGCGCCGGGTGCCATCGCTGAGGCGAGAGATTTGGATGATGAGAGCGATGGCGGACGCGATTTGCTGACGTAGCGCTTTTTCCGGCAGGTTGAGGTTCGACATCAGGGCCATGGTTTCCAGACGGGCCACGGCATCGCGAGGGCTATTGGCGTGAATCGTAGTCAGCGACCCATCGTGGCCGGTGTTCATGGCCTGTAACATGTCCAGCGCTTCCTCGCCGCGGACCTCGCCCACGATGATGCGGTCCGGCCTCATACGCAAGGCATTGATGACCAGCTCGCGCTGCCGCACTGCACCCTTGCCTTCCAGGTTGGGCGGCCGGCATTCCAAGCGCACCACGTGCGCCTGCTGCAGTTGCAGTTCGGCTGAATCTTCGATCGTAAGAATGCGCTCGTTGTCGCCGATGTAACCGCTCAACACGTTCAACAGGGTGGTCTTGCCGGCGCCGGTACCGCCGGAAATAACGATGTTGAGTTTGGCGCGCACCGCACCCTTCAGGGCCTCGAAAATCGGGTGCGTAACGCTACGGTTGGCGATCAGTTGCTGCGTGCCCATCGGGATCTTTCCGAAACGGCGGATGGAGAGGATGGGGCCATCCACCGCCAGCGGAGGGATAATCACGTTGACGCGGGAGCCGTCTTCCAAGCGCGCATCGCACATGGGCGAGGATTCATCCACGCGCCTGCCGACTTTGGAGACGATCTTATCGATAATGTGGCGAAGGTGAGCGTCATCCTTAAACGCCACACTGGTGAGCTCCAGCACGCCTGAGCGCTCGACGTAGACCTGCTTAGCGGTGTTGACCAGGATGTCGTTGACGGTGGCATCCGCGAGCAAAGGCTCCAGCGGCCCCAGACCGAAGACTTCGTGCAAGACCTCTCGTGCCAGGCGGTCCTTCTCGCCCGTGCTGAGGGGGGTGTCGAGCTTGAGGATAAGGCTCTGGATGACCTCCCGCACTTGAGAGCGCGCCCGGGTGTCCTCCAGGGTAGTTAGCTTCTCCAAATCGATTTGGCTAAGCAGCTCCTGGTGGAGGGTGGTCTTTAACTCCTGGTAGGCCCTTGCAGTTATGCCCACATTACGCGGCGTCGTCCAAACGCCGCTGCCAACACGCATATCGGGCCCGAAGGTCTTGGTATTCGCCATTAGATCCCTAACTTAAACTCCAAAGAGACCAAACAGTTTGCGCGAGCTTCCATTTTGCGGTTGTGCCCCAGGGTCTTCGCCGACAAGCCGGTCGGCCCAGGCGTCGAAAGCGTCGGGCAGGTCGGATTTGCGGGTCCGGTCAACCGGCGTCCCTGAATTGATGGCGCTGACAATCTGGGCGTAATTGTTCGGCACCTTCACGCTGATATGACGCCGCAGCGACGATTCAATCTCGCGATCATGCAAGGTGTTCTTTCCGGAATGGCGGTTCAGCACGATATCGATGTTCTCTGCGGGATAGTGCAGCCCGGTCAGGTACTCGATCGAGCGGATCGCATTATGGATTGCCGGCAGCTCAGGTGTAATGATGATGGCCAGCCGGTCGGATTGACGTATGGCCGCACAGGTGTCCTCGCTCAGTCCCGGCGGGCAGTCGACGATCACGAACTGATAGCTTTCGGCCAGGAATGCCAGGGTGTGTTCAATCGCATCTGTCGGCGTGTCGCGGAAGGCTTGCATGGCCTGCGGCGCATCGAGCACGTGCAATCCGCTGTGGTGCTGCAAAAGAAACCCCTGCATCAGTTCTGTATCCAAGCGGTCCATGTTATGGACAAGCTCATAAAAGCTGTACTGATGCCGTCCCAAGCCCAGACAGAGGGAGATCTCGCCCAACGCGGGATGATGGTCGACTAAGAGGACGCTCCGGTGATGTCGTTGAACCAAACTAAGGGCCAAGTGCACGGCCAAGGATGTGACCCCAGTACCTCCCTTGGCGCCCACCAGCGTAACCACGCGTCCCTTCTGCTGCGTCACCTTGCCTTGGCCCCAGCTTTCAATATGGGCGAGCGACTCCAGCAACTGGTCCGGCTGGAAGGGCTTGATCAGGTATTCCGAACATCCGGCGCGCATGGCGGTGATGATTTGCTCCGGACGGGAATCGTTTGAGGCGGCAAACAGGGAAATCGAGTTTCCGCAACCCGCACGCAGCTTGTGGGCCATGCGGAAGCTTTCCTCACCGTCGTCGAAATCAATGACGCAGACGCGATGTTGAAACTGTTCCAACATGCGCTGGACTTCGCGCGGTGTGATTAAACGGTCCACATTGTCGACAATATGGGCTCCGGGCGTTTGCGCGACCAGGACTTCCAAGCCCTCGCGCGAAACCGGATCCAGATTGATGCACAGGATCCCAATGCGCAACTCCGAGCTGCGCGAACCTTGAATTATCGTCTGCTGGCTATTCGTACTCACTTCGACGCCTCTGGATTCTTTGGCGCATAGGGCAAATTCTTGTCGAATTGGCCCGGATCTACACCGTTTTTCATCGGGAACGTGACCTGAGGCTGTGTCACCGGGGCCTCGCCATTGACGGGGTCTACTATGGTCGGGGTGACGAGTACGATCAGTTCCGTGTTAGTAAAAGTAGCATTTCGCGACTTGAAAAGCTCGCCCAAAATTGGGATATCGCCGATGCCCGGAATCTTGCTAAGCTGAACCGTTGTCCGCTGGTCCAGCAGACCGGCGATGCCAAAAGTCTGCCCATCCTTCAGCTCGATTTCGGTTTCCGCCCGCCGCGTCGAAATGGCCGGCAGGATAAAACCGGAGACGGTCACCGCATTGGAGTAATCGAGCGTGCTAACTTCCGGCACAATCTTCAGTCGCACTGCATTGTTGTCCTCGATGATAGCCGTAAATTCGAGCTTCACTCCGTAGGGTTTGAACTGAATCGTAATGGCTGGGGCTGTACCGGACGACACGGCCTGCACTACCGGGTAAGGAAATTCGCCGCCTGCCAGAAAGTGTGCAGGCTGGCCGTTGATGGCCATCAGATCAGGCTCGGCCAGAATCTGTAATACGTTCTTCGACTGCAGGGCCTGAATGGTTGCGCCCAGGTTGATATCAGGCCGGAAAAGAAAGATATTCAGCAGACTGCTGAAGGTGAATGTTTCTGTGGATTGGCCTCCGCCAGCCTGGAGGTTACTAAGTGTAAACGGACTGAATTGCCCGGTCGTTGTTTGTCCGATGGTATTGGTGGCGCCCGTGCTCAGCAGATTGACGGCGAACGAGGACAGCTTTTGACGGTCCGCCTCGGCGAAACGCACTTTTAACATCACCTGCCGGTCCCGCGCCGGTGCAGCAATCCGCAACCCATCCACCACATCTTTGGCGAAGTTCTGCGCCATTTTCAACATCTGGTCGGCAATTTCGCGGTTAGGAACCGTTCCGACCAGAATTACCCTCTGCCCCTCCGCTTGTACATCGACATTGGCGAATGGGAACGACTGGTCGAGGCTGGCGCGCAGGGCGCTTACGTCTAAGTCTGAATAAACGTCCAGGTAGCGGCTACGCCCTGACTCGTCCCAAAGCATCAGACTGCTGCTGCCCGGTTCCTTGGCGGTGATCACCAATTCAGCCGGCGAGGTCACCACCGACTCAATCACCGAGGGGTTGCCGGTGAGTATGCGTTTGACTCGGCTCGGGGTATGGATCAGCAGGGAATGCCCCACGACGATGTGAACGGTGCCGGGTCCCTGGTCTACGGCCGGTGAGGGCTGCCCGCCTTGCGGCGCAGGTGCTGCCGCTGGCGCTGCGGGCGGAGTCGAAGGCGGGGCAGGCGGTTGCTGTGCCACGCTCGGCAACGCAATCATGAAAACCGCCACACTCACAAGCAGCAACCAGGCGATGCCTTGCCAGGACCAACCATTCTCGCTACGTTTAGACAATCGCATGGGCGTGCTCCGTATTCGCTATTTTCTAAAATTTCACTGTGTTCTTCTTGGAGCCATCGTAAGTTTCGACTTCGTAGTAGCTGGGAGGGGGTTTGGGCGGCGCAGGCGCTCGCTTCACGGCAACCTGGGTCGGGGGAGCGGCAGTCGCCGTTTGCAGGTCCTTCAACTGTACCGCGCGGTGCGCTTGCTGCACCTGATCAGTCCCGTTGCGGAGTACAAACTGCACCGTGCCTCGGTTCGCAGCCAGCACCATCTTCTCAGCGTCATCCGGGGTTAGCAGCATCGTTACCTGCCGAACCTTCTGCGGTTTGCCAGAAGGATCGGGCTGTAGCCGTTCGCCAGTGCTGAGAACCTCGACATTTTGCAGGACCGTCGCCGTCAAGTCCTGGGTATTCCCCGTGTCCGGACGGAAGGTCACCAGCACGTCGACACGGCAGCCGGGAAAGAGAAATCCCGACACATTGGTCACGTCGTTGGTTTCTACCGCCACGGCGCGCATCCCATCCGGGATCTTGGCTTGCAACCCCACCGACCCGGGTGCAGCCAACAACGGCTCCCGGATGGGCTCTTTGGCGGCGAGGGGAAAAAGCGCGATCCTGCCGACCGCATCTTGCGTCTTCGTCATTGCCCCTTCGACCGGGAAGTTCACGGGCCAGTCCACCAAGGCCACCGCGTCCGCCGTAATGGTGGTTCCCGCGTCCAGCGTCTTCGTGGCGGCAACGATCTTGATCGGCTGCACCGCCGCGGCATATTGCCGCTTGATCCGGTTGTAAAGAAAATACGAAACGACCAGCGAGATCACCAACGCCATCAGAAGAGCGAAACCGAGGCGACGCTGCTTCGTAAATCACCTCCACACAACAGCCGCAAACGCAAACAACGTTCCCAGCGCGATGGCCAAACCGTACGGCATCCGCAGCGCCGACGGATTGTCCAAGTTCAATTCGGGGTGGGCCTGCACCCCTGCCCAAGCGTGGAAGCGCAACACGGCGCCTACATTCTTGATGGTCGAAATCATGCGCCGCTGGTACAAGGCGTACGCAATAGCGAGCACTCCCCCGCAGATCGCGGTAGCCAGGAGAACGTCCACGGCATGGCGCCAACCTACAAACGCGCCAATCGCGGCCATAATCTTGACATCGCCCGCGCCCATGGCTCGCACTACAAAAAAAACAAACATGATGCCCCCGGCCAGCAAACAGCCGGTCAATGCGGTTCCCAAGCCTTTCCATCCCAAGACGGCTCCCCGCAATACAAGGCCGGCAACGATCCCGGGATAGGTGAGCCAGTTCGGTATCCGATGCTGCTGCAGATCGAGAATCGCTGCCGCAAGGGCCAATAGCAGCGCGGCCAAAAGCAAATAATTATCCCGATCCATGGCGCATCATTACAAAAAAGTTACGGAAGCAAGCTACGAGGTTACAACCGACTCGTAGCGACACACACCCGGCCAACCGCGCTTGCCCCTTTGTGTCTTGCGTGCGGACCGATCGAAAGCTCCTGGTCGCTCCGCCTACATAGCCTGCTTCCAACAGGCACGTCGTTAACTCGGAATCAGGTCAGGCTTCCGCCGACTCTATTGAACTCATGCTTGATCAAGGACGCCACTGGCCCATACCGGCCATCGCCCCAACAGCGACGATCGGAGCCACAGAGCGTTTTCGATCAGGTCCTAGCCTGCCTTTTTCCTGTTCCGTCTGTTCAGCGCTTCAGCCAAGCCACCTACCCATATGCAGCCTGGTTAAAAACCGGTGGCCCGCTTCAGCGGTTTAAGTTAGGCTGCCTGCGACTTTGTCATACTCATTGTTGATCGAGGAAGCCAGCGTACTCATGCCTGCAACGGCTCCAAGAGCGACGAGCAGGGCGATCAGGGCATACTCGATCAGATCCTGGCCGGCATCTTCCTGGTGCAGCCTTCTTAGCGCATTGACCATTTCCGTTCTCGCTTTCCTGGCCCCGGCCAAGGGTTGTGGTGGTAACGAACTAGGTTAGGCTACTCGCGACCTTGGAGAACTCGCCGTTGATCGAGGAAGCCAGCTTGCTCATGCCTGTAACCGCTCCAAGAGCGACGAGCAGGGCGATCAGGGCGTACTCGATCAGGTCCTGGCCAGCTTCTTCCCGGTGCAGTTTCTTCAGAAGGTTTACCATTTTTACATCTCCTTTCAGATGTCAGACTCAATCCCGCCTGCACCTGTAGCACTTGTTTCCGGCCCTCGGTTACAACTAAATGACCGGATACTTAGTCTGCAAGTGTGCGGTGAAGTCAACATAACAGCGACGTTTGTGCTAGGCAAGTAAAATCTTTTGGCCTGTAAACTAAGGTAACTAGCACTATGGTTACATGTTGACCAAATATCCGCGTTACCTATCGACATCCAAACACAAAACATTGGTGATCCGAAATCTGCAATGCTATGCTTGTGGCGCGGCTATCAGCTTCAAGAGCACGGTCACAAGGAGTAACCAGCAATACGATGGATGGCTCGACTATAGCAGAGGCGTCGGCTTCAGTTACTCCCACTTCCGTGGTACGCACGTTCTTCCCATTCAGCTGGGTCTGGTTTGCCGTTGTCGCGCTGGCGATCCTGGAGCTTGCCGGTCATCGCCAAGCCGAAGGCGATGTCTGGGTGCATCTTCGCAATGCTCAGGAGCTGTGCACCAACTATTCGTTTCTTCGTGCAGATCGGTACACCTTTACGAGCGCGGGTGCGCCGCTGATGAATTTCGAATGGCTCTCGGAGCTGCCCTACTATCTGGCGTATCAGGCCTTCGACCTGCGCGGATTGCTGGCATTAGAAGTTGTGCTTCTATGGCTGACCTTCGGCGGCGCCTATTATCTGGCGCTTCGCCGCGGCGCCGATTGCGCCGATGCGGCTCTGGTCACCATGGCGGGGGCGCTGCTTGGTTCCTTCTCCCTGGGGCCGCGCATGTTTCACTTTGGCTGGTTTTGCCTGATAGCGGTGCTGTTGATCCTGGATCACTTCGAGCGCACCGGCAAAGGCCTCTGGTTGCTGCCCGTCGTCTTTGTACTGTGGGTGAACCTGCACGCTTCCTGGGTCTTCGGCTTTGTTGTTTTGGGAATTTACATCATTGGCGGTCTCGCAGACTGGAATGCAAACAAAATCGTAACGGAACGCTGGCCTCGAGCCGACTTGCGCAAGCTCTTGCTTGCTTCGGCGGCTTCCATAGCCGCTCTCTTGGTCAATCCCTATGGCTACCGGCTGGTTTGGTATCCCTTCGAGTTACTGTCCCGGCAGAGGGCGGTCCGCGACGATCTGACCGAGTGGCAGTCGGTGGACTTTCACACTTTCTGGGGCAAGCTGGCCATGGGCATGGTTCTGGCGCTGCTGGCGGCCGCGTGGTTTTCCCCGAAACCGTGGCAGCTCCGCGATGTACTGCTGGCCGCCTTTGCGGTCTGGGCCGGATTGACCCATATTCGCTTTCTGCTGTTCGCCGGCATTGTTCTGGTGCCCATCCTGGCGCCGCACCTGCGCTTGCTGGCGCCGCCGGACAATGAGGCGAAACCCCGGCCCTGGCTGAATTTGGCGGTGACCGCCATCCTTGCCGCGATCATCGTCTGGGCTTATCCCAGCGCCGCACGCTTGCAGGCCGGCATTGACTCGCAGTTTCCGCGCGACGCGTTGCGCTTCCTCCAGCGCAATCACATTTCCGGACGACTGTTTCACTACTACGCCTTTGGCGGCTACATCGAGTGGTACGCCCCGGAAATCAAAACCTTCGCCGACCCGCGCACCGATATTTTCATTTACAACGGCGTGCTCGCGGACTATCTGAAAATCAATGCCATCGATAATTCCTTCGAGCTGCTGGATAAATACAAAATCGATTACGTGCTGTTTCCAACCGGGATGCATTTAAGCTACGTGCTCGATCACAGCCCGGATTGGCGCGTCATCTATGCGGACCATGTAGTGAAGATATTTGAGAGAAAATGAGCTGGCGCTACGTATTCGAAAGGATTTCTTGACCAGCACCAGTGGCAACCCGATCCGTGCCCGCCACCTTCGACGGCAACGGCCTCAGAACAAGACAGGCGATCTCTTGCGCAACGTAAGTAACAAGGAATCCGGCAATGACGTCGATTCCATAGTGCCAGCCGGTGGTGATAGTGGAAACGCAAATCATCGCCCCGAACACAAAGCCGAACCAACGGACCCAGCGGATGTTCCACAACGCAATGATCGACAGTACCGCCAGCACGACGTGGAACGAGGGAAAGGCGACCACCGCGCTCTTCACGCCCTCGGGCAGCGGTTGGCCGGACTTCAGCGCCGCGAGCGCGCCAATGACCTCGGCCTGGTCGCTAGTGGGCGCGAAGCTCTGCACCGTCCAGGGACCTGCGGCCGGCCAGAAGGCGAACAATATCGCAGTGATCACCGATGCAATCAATACCGCGAAGACATATCGCCGGGAATCGATTCCCCGCCCGCCCAAGGTCGGTATCAGCAATGAGGCGACCACCAGCACCCAAAGCAGCGCGTACGCGATGTACAGGGCATGCTGCAAGTGTTGCCAACGCGCGAACAGGTGCACGATGCTGACGGTATGGAAGTGCATACCCGCATCGATCCTTGACAGCACGCCGTCGACCAGCGGATACGGACTCCGCCCGGCAACCGGAATGAGAAACGAAATGGCGGGAGCGACCAGCAGCGACCAGGCCAGCACCTGGGTCAGATCGGCCATCCGGGTCATGCCGCGCCAGCGGCAGTATGCGCAAGCTGCAATCAGGATCCACAGGCCGACCGATCCCAATGACAAGCTCAGCATGGTGCGCAATTCCTGCCCGGCATTCAGATGCACGAGTTTGGCCAGGACAACATCAAGGATCATCATGGGCAGGACGGTTGCCGCCATAAGCAGGTCGAACTCCATGATTTCGGTCCTGGAAATCGCGCGCATCCCAACCCTTATATTGCGTAAATTCATGCAACGCAAGAGCGGCGTAACCGCGGGGGAAACTTTGGTCACTTGCCGCGCCGGACCCAGAGTGCGTCTACGGCATAGCCGCAAGCACGAATCCGGAATCCTGGACCTGACCTCGCCGAAGCTTTGGCGCCGATGATGATTGTGCAACTGTTTCCTCAGAGCAAATTGCTGCACGAACCGCTCGAAACCATCGACCGAAGTAGCGCCCTCACATGATGGCTAATCCAGCGCCTATGTTTTGAATTGAAGGATTGCCTCGATGACGGCGGCATGCTCGCTTTCCGAGAGATCGGTATAAAACGGCAGGCGCAGCAGCCGCTCACTCACCTGAGTGGTTACCGGACAGCTCTGTTTGCCACCGCTCCATTTCAGGCCCATTTCAGAGAGATGAAGCGGTACATAGTGAAACACCGCCAGGATGCCGCGCTCTTTGAGGTGAGCGATTAAAGCCTGACGGTGCTGGAGCGAAGGCAGGAGCACGTAGAACATGTGGTACGACTGTTCGCAATGCCCCGGAACGACGGGCAGGCGCACGCCGTTTTGCTGTGCCCATGATTCGAGACCTTGCCAGTAGGTCCGCCAAATGTGCTCGCGGGTGCTCTGGATCTGCTCGCGCGCTTCCAACTGTGCGTACAGAAAGGCTGCCTGCAGGTCGCTGGCGATGTAGCTGGAGCCGAGATCCACCCACGTGTACTTGTCCACCTGGCCGCGGAAAAAGCGGTTCCGGTTCGTCCCTTTATCGCGCAGCACCAGGGCGCGTTCCATGAATTGCGGATTGTTGACCAGCAGCGCGCCGCCTTCCCCGCACGTAAAGTTCTTGGTCTCGTGAAAACTCTGCGTCGCCAAGGCGCCGAAGGTTCCCAGATACCTGCCGCGATAGCGGGCGAAGAGCCCATGGGCGTTGTCCTCGACCACTGCAATGCCGTGACGCTCGCAAACGGACATGATTTCGTCCATCTCGCAAGCCACTCCTGCGTAATGCACCGCGACGATAGCCTTCGTTCGCGCGGTGATCAATTCTTCGAGCAGAGTCTCATTCAAGTTCAGCGTGTCGGGGCGAATATCCACAAACACCGGCCGCGCTCCGCGCAGCACAAACGCGTTGACCGTGGACACAAAGGTAAAGGAAGGGACGATGACCTCGTCCCCGGGGACAATGTCGAGCAGCAAGGCCGCCATTTCCAGGGCATGTGTGCACGATGGGGTGAGAAGGACCCTCGCGACCTTCAGTTCCCTCTCCAGCAGCGCTTCACATTTCTTGGTGTAAAGCCCGTCACCGGAAAGATGCCCCAACCGGATAGCATCCTGGATGTATTGCAGTTCGGAGCCAACCAGTTTCGGCTTATTGAACGGGATCTTATAAGAACTCACTTCCCTGCCTTTATGTCGAGCTTTCCGTTTGATCCACCTCGGCCGCCGTAGTGTCGCGCACGGCGTAGGTGGGGCGCTCCATGCTTCGGAAATGAATGCGCGCGAGGTATTCGCCAATCACTCCCAGAGCAAACAACTGTGCTCCGGAAAAAATCGCGATCGTGGACGCCAGGAAAGGAAATCCTGGAACAGTAGTTCCCTGCAGAAAGTAACGGCCCAGAACGTACGCGAGCACCAGAACTCCTACCAGGGTGAAGCCAAAGCCCATGACACTGGCCATTTGCAGGGGCAGGATGCTGAAGCCGGTAATCATGTTGGAAGCGTGCCTGATCAGCTTGCCCACGGTGTATCCCGAGACTCCGACCTCCCGCGGATCATGCCGAACCCGCACCGCCGTGAAGCGGGTCGTTCCCCAGGTCAGGAGCACGTCCAGGCTGACGAAGCTGCCTCCGTACTGCGAGAAAGCCACGCAGATGCGCCTGCGAAAAACACGGAAGGCGCTTACATTTCTGGCAATCTCCGTTCCCATGGCACTGCGCAAGGCGATCTTGGTGAATTGCGAAGCCAGATCACGCAGAAGCCCGTGTTGTTCTGTCTGCGGCACGCCATAGACGACATCGTAGCCCTCCTCGAGCTTCTGCAACAGCTTGGGGATCTCTTCCGGAGGATTTTGCAGGTCGTCATCCATCGTGACCAGGAGTTCGAACTTCGCGGCGCGGATTCCGCAGAGCAAGGCATTATGCTGCCCGTAATTCCGCGCCAGATTGATGCCGTGCACCCAGACGTGTTCCTGCGCTATTCGGCAGATCGTGCTCCAACTCCCATCGGAGCTGCCGTCATTGACCATCACCAGCTCGAACCGGCGGGAACACCCCAGCAGCACAGTGTGCAAACGTTGCACCAGCTCTGGCAACGCCTGCTCACCGTTGTACACCGGCACGATGACCGATATGTCTGGCTTCTCGTTCATCCTTCCGCCACAGTCCGTGGTTTATGCCAGTGAAAAACCATCTCGGGACCGGAGAACGAGAACCCCAACATGGCATGAACATTCATGACCGGGGTATTCACGGCGGAAATGCTGGAGACGACCCGCTCGCCTCCCATTCCTTTCAATAAGTGCAGGACCGAAACATAGAGCTCGAAGCCCAGTACGGTCCCTCTCAAGGCTGGTGAAATTGCGGCCAAGCGTATTTCGCAGGCGCCTTCCTCTTGCGTGACATTCAAGAAGCCTTGCACAGAACCGGTGCCGCCCATCACGAACAAATGGCCGTCTGCGAACGCGTTTCTTACCCAATGACCGTACCGCTTGTCGGCCAGCTCCCGCGGGAACAGTGGGTCAGCGTGATAACGGCCATGGCGGAAGGCCTCTATAGCGATAGCCACGACCTCTTCACGGTCATCCGGCAGCGCCACGCGCAACTCGGAGCGGCCCTTCGGCAGGTGCGCGCTCTGCAAACGGTTGAGCGTCGCTTGCATGCTGAAATCGACAAAGTGGAACCCGGCCTCGGCGAGGTAAGACTTCCAGGGATAATGGGGCTCGTCCGCCGGAACCATGCAGGCGCAAAGGCAGACTCGGCTTTGCCGGGCCCACCGGTGAAACTGTTCCGTGAATTCTTTCCCTGCCGTCGCGTCGAGTCGCTCCGCTCCAATTCGGTAAACGGCCACCGGAAAGCCGAAGATATCGCTGTCCCACGGCACCACGGCAACCGAGCCCAGCGCCGGCTGGCCGGGGCAAAGCTCTTCGAAAGACAACCGGTATCCGGTTCGCTCTAAGGGCATCGGAACAGCCTTCTTCTATCGCTGCAACCGTCAAAAAAAGAGAGTCTAACAGCGCGCCCTCGCTTCTCAAAGAACCGTGGTAACGTTCATCGAAGTTACCATTGTCACCTAACTCGCAAGCATGTGTGGTTTAACATCCGTGATGCAAGGGCGATTCGCGGGAGAGAATCGCGCGTTATGCCTAGAACGCGATTTTTCGGCGAGCCGAACCACAGGAGGCCCCTGCTTTCCCATGCCTAGCTCCGCGACGATGCGGGCCAATTCTGCCGCCCAGGACGTGCTGGGGCGGCTCCGCGATCCCCGCGTGCTGCACAACGGGAAATGGCGCCTGCTCTTGATGTGTGCGGTCTGGTGTGCGAGCGTGGCCTTGCTTGTGGCGCGGCTTCACCATGGATTCCTTCCCCACGACGACCCCAACCTTAGCCATCTGGCCGAACGAACCCTCCATGGGGAATTGCCGGGTGTTGATTTCTACGACGGCTACACCGGGGGACTCAGTTTTCTTAACGCACTGGCTCTGCGGCTTTTCGGCGTGCGGCTGATTTCCGCCAGGATCATGCTGCTGGTGTTCTTTATTCCATGGATACCGACAGTTTGGTACCTCGCCTCGCGCATCACATCTCCCCTGTATGCAACCGCGGTTACCCTGCTGGCGGCGGTGTGGAGCGTTCCGGTTTATCCTGCGCCGTATGCCACGTGGTACAACCTTTATTTTGCAACCTTCGGCACGGCGGCGCTGTTTCGTTATCTCGACACCCGGCATCGGCGCTGGATATTCCTGGCAGGGATTTGCGGAGGGATATCGTTCCTGGCAAAAATATTTGCCCTATATTTCATCGCGGCCGCCGGTTTTTTCCTGATCTTTGACGAGCAGGAAGAGAATGCGGAAAGCGACGCGCGGCCCAAGGTGACCTGGTCGCCGTATTCCATATTCCTATCGTTGGTCCTGTTGGCCTTTATCTTTGCGCTCATCAAGCTCATAAGTGGCGCGGCGAATTCCGCTGGGTTCTTGACGCACGTGGCGTCTTGTTACCACTTCATTCTTCCGGGAGCCGCGGTTTGCCTGCTTTTGATCTATCGTGAATGGACTGTTCCACGAGTTTCTGCGAGTGCACGCTTCGCCGGTTTCGCTGCGCGAACGATTGCGCTCGGCCTCGGCGTCATGGTTCCGATTGCCGGGTTTCTTGTGCCCTACATCCGGCGCCATGCGGTTGCGGTATGGCTTGGCAATTTCCTTCTCATCCGTGGACGGGCGCAACTCGAGGCCATTGCGCCGGCCAGCATTTTCTTCATCCTGTTTTGTGCGCCGCTGCTCTTGGTCCTGTTGCTGAATGCAGAGTGTAAGCATCTCCGAACCCGGAAGATCGTGACCGCCGTGCTCTTCGCCCTCTTGGCTTTGCTGCTAATAGCCGCATTGGGCCGACCTCTCGTATCGTCCCTGGAATGGTTTTCCGTAGCCGAATCATTGCCGGCTTTGGTGGTGATCTGCGTGGTTGTCCTGTGGAGAAAGAACCTGGCTGATCGCCAGCCGGCTCAACGTCTTGCACTACTCGCCTTCGTCGTCGCGATGCTGGGCATGGAACAGTTTCCCTTCTCCGCTCCGGTTTACTTTTGCTTCGTTGCCCCCGTTCTGTTCGTGATGTTGGCGGCCCTTGCGGAGCAGACGAAGGCGCCCTCGCATTCCATGTCTCCGCTTTTGCCGGTGCTGGTTTTCTTCTTGCTATTCGGCATAACCGCCGTCCTGCCTTCTCAACTGTATCTTTCCAGCTTCGCCCGGCCGCCGACGGAAATCGCATTCACCATGCCGCGCGCTTCCGGTCTCGTCGCCGATAAGAAAATTGTCGACATCTACGAGCAGACTGTCGCCGAAATCCTGCGTCACGCGGGCAGCGCGCCCATCTACGCCGGCCCGGATTCCCCAGGGCTGTATTTTCTAACCGGTCATCGGAATCCGACTCGCATCGCTTGGGAGTTCCTGTCTGGAGCCGACGCAGATCCCGAGCGAATTTTGAAAGCCATTGATACAAGTGGGGTACAAGCGGTCGCCATCAATCACGGCGGGGCACAGTGGGGACCGGCGGCCTATAACCCTTCTGGACCGCCGTCTCCGGAACTGCTGGACGGGTTGCGAAAACGCTTCCCGCAGTCAACCGTGATTGGCTTCTACGAAATTCGCTGGAAGATGTGATTGCGGCCCTCTGCGCATGGGAAAGGTGGTTGACGAAATCATGATCGAAACGGTTCGGCAGAGCGCTAAAACTTCTATTCGCAGCGGTACCGCGCCCTCCGGGACGTTCAGGTCGGCAGCTCGCGTCCCTCAACTCGATCTGCTGCGGGGAATTGCCGTGCTGTTGGTGATCGGATTTCACTACCCATACTTTTCGCTATTGGGGCGAATTGGCTGGGTCGGCGTTGATCTGTTCTTTGTGCTCTCAGGATTTCTGATTTCCGGACTTCTCTTCAGTGACTGGAAGAAATACCAGACGATTCACATAAAAAGGTTCTTCATCCGGCGTGGCTTCAAGATTTACCCAGCCTTCTATGCGTTCATCCTCATAACACTTCCGCTCATCGTCATCCGTCACAGGGGCGAGTCATTCCGACAGATATCTGTTGAATGCCTTTTTCTGCAAGACTACTTGCCCCATCCATGGGGTCACACCTGGAGTCTCGGCGTCGAGGAAAAGTTTTACCTGGTGCTTCCATTCCTGCTCCTGGCGCTTTCATTCACGTGGAAAGACAGAAAAAATCGCGGCTTCGACCTGATTCCCTACATCGCTGTAGCATTGCTGCTGACTTGTCTCGGGCTCAGGATGATAGGGCCGGTAGAGTGCTTTCATTCCAGGATTGACGCCTTATTCTGTGGCGTCGCGCTGGGCTATTGGTTCCATTTTCATCGGGATTCGTTTGTTGCATTCTCGCGCTGGTGGCTCCTTCCTCTCTCGCTGTTTCTTCTGCTTCCGATAATCCTGTTCCGGCCGAGCGGTCTAGCGTTTTCGATCGCGCTGATATGCAACTCACTAGCATTTTCCGGGCTGCTCTGCTGGGCGCTCACGCGCAAATGGGTCAGCGTTCCACTCGTTGAGCGGATCGGGGTGTATTCCTATTCCATCTACCTTTGGCACGCGTTGGCAATCATGTTGGCTTCGCCTATGGGCTTCTCTTTGTGGGGGCTCTTGGCGGTGGTCGGCGCCAGTTGCGGCATCGGCATTCTCATGGCAAAGCTGGTGGAAATTCCGGCTCTGACTCTCAGGGAAAGGTGGTTTCCTGCCGGATTCCAGGGTTACAGCGCCACACCTACCAGAGCCGTCGTGCCGGCTGCGGCTGGCCGAGTGCCCGGCACGCTGGCGCAGGACGTGGCGCGTCCCGAGTAGCGGGGCCCCCGCGTGGTTACCTTCGTTTTGTTCCACGGCGTTTTTCTCTGGAGACTGGTCTTTTGCGGCAAGTAAACTGGAAGTGCCGGAGCTTGGGCTCCGAGGTCGCGGATTTCTGTTTCGGAATCTACGACGGTGGTCTTTGAAACTCCCACCGACTGCGAGATGGGCTGCACGCTCCCCGCGTGCTTCATCATCGACCCGACAAATCCTTGCCGCTCAAGATTTTGCGTGTAAATCATTTGGAGCCAATAATTTGCCGGGCTCTTTTGCTAAACTTCCTCGAATCAAGATTTTGCGAAGTGCAGGGGGTGGGGGGATATCGCAGTGCGGTTCAGCTTCCGGAATGGACGTAGACGGAGATGCCGCCGAAGGAGCGGAACAGAGTGTAGCCGTCGGCCTCCAGCAAACTGCGGAACGCGTCGGCCTGCTGCTGCGCCCGGGCAATTTCGTTGGCCGCGAAGGCGGTGGAGATCTGGTTGCGCAATACCACCACGTGCGCCCGATGCGCCGCAATATCGCTTTCAATCTGCGGGACCGACGTGATGTGGTAGCGCGCCCGCTCGGCCGGAGTCAGCTTGGCTGAGACCTGCAGCGCGAAGGGATTCTCCATTCCCGGCAGAGTGTTGGCCTGGCTCTCCAGAATGTCTCCCGGCCAGAAGCTGGCCACGAATTCGCCGGGCGCCGCAACCTGATCGACGGCGTGCGAAACCGCGATCACCCGCTGCAATCGCCAGTCGCCGCGATCCAGCGCAGTGCGCACACCGGGGACGCCATCGCCGGTCACCAGATAGCTGCGGAGATCGATGCCGCCCAGGACAAGATAGCCGGCCATAACCGCAACAACGCCCATTGTCACCAGCAGTTTTTCCCGCCGGGATTCCAGGCGCGTAAACAACTCGCTGGCCGCGCAGACCGCGCTCACGACCAGGAAGGGCACGCATACCGAGAAGTATTGGATATAGGCGGGCGTGGGGAGCAGGCAGATGAAACCCACAACCAACGCGATGAGAAAGGCGAGTCGAGGAGCGTATCCGCGGCGGCGGATGGAAAAAATGAATCCCGCGCTGACGAAGAACAGGAGGCTCCATTGCAAGCCATTGCCCTCGCGCGCGCCCAGGAACATTTGCACCAACACGAATACTTTTTGTTGCCACCATCCGATCAGGCCCAGGTTCGAGCGCAAGGCGTGATAGCGCAGATTGTTGAATAGAAATGTATCCGGCGAAGGCAGAAATAAAAACAGGCAGGGCGCAAGCCCGATCGCCAGGCCGCCGAGAAAGCAGAGCATCGATTTCAATCTGACCTGTGTCTCGGAGTTTCGAAAGACCCACCACAGGAACAGCGGCGTGACCAGAAGCAGATAGGAGCGAGTATCGACGCTTAATCCAAACAACAGGCCTCCAACGGCAAGCCACCATTGCGGACGCGCTGCGGAGAGCCGGCTGATGGCGAGATAAGCGCCAAACAGAAATAGTCCGGAGAGAGAATAGGTCTTCACCACCGAGAACCACGCAAAGACCAGCGTGCTGGAGGCAAACAGGACGACCGCCGAAAATCCGGCAAGCCAGCTCCCGGTCTGCTGGCAAATGTGGCGATAAAGCAACAGGCCGAGCAGGCTGGTCAGCAAAACGGTAAAGGCGCGTCCGGAGAACCACGAGATGCCGGCCGCTTTCATCCACGCCGCATACGCGTAAGGCAACAGCGGCGCCTGCTGGTAGAAGAAATCCAGATAGGGAGCCTTATGCGCGAGCACCAGGCGCGAGGCCAGCAGAAACGCGCCTTCGTCGCCATCGATGAATCGATGAGCGGCAACGAAGCCGAAGAACCCGACTTGCAGAAGGAGCACGGGCACGAGGAGCAGCTTAGCCGCGCGCGTCATATGGATGGGCCTGGCATTTTCTACGCCGGCTTGCTCGCTCGCGGCCGACATTGTCATTGGCAGCATGACTGCACCCGGGCATCAGCCATCGACTTGGAAAATGGGATGAGTAAACAGCAAACAATCGGAAAGATTGCCTGCCATGCATGCGAAGGCGGATAGAAGAAATAGACCAATGGAGAAAGATAAAAGGGGGCCAGGACCCATCGCGCCGGCAGACCGCGCAGCAGCGTGAACGGCAGCGCCAGCAGTACAAAGTCATGCAAGAGCAGATGAAAACTCAGCAACAGGGCCAGTAGAACGGCGAATGCGAATTTGGCTTCCGGAGGTGCACCGCTACGCATGAATTTCCAGGCGCCCACAAGACAAAGCAGGTCGAGCACTCCAAGAGCGATGGACATCGACCGAATGGCCGCGGGTGAAGCCGACTCGCCTCCGCCGGTTGCCAACTCGTACGCGATGCCGCGCAATGTGGGGTAGGTGCGCGGATCAATCTGATACCGTTCGCTCACCCCAGCCGAGGACGCGTGGGCCATCGTCAACAAGTAATTCGCGTAGGACCGAATGCCGGAGGATCCGACCATGGCGAATGAGAGCAGGGCGACAAGGGTTCCGGAAATCGCCAGCCCCTTCAGCAGCCGTGGTCTCCAAAACAGGAGAATGAGAGCGAGCGGAAGCACGATGGGGAACTTGAACAGCCCGAGCCCGAGAATGAACCCTGCTTGCGCTTCCCTGCCCTTGTTTAGCGCGAGCCAGCAAGCGATCGCGACCAACAATGCCAGCACGGAGTCCTGCTGCTCCAACAGCATCGCCAGAAACGGAAACAGCCCCAGCACCGCGACATAGGACGAGAGCATGCGACCACAAAGCACGCCAACCATCACGGTGGCTGCAATCCATAAATAGGCTGCGACCTTGTAGGGAAGGAATGATAGCGGCAAGAAAACCAGCAACTCGTAAGGGGGATGCGTATAGACCTTCACATCGCGCAAAGGCAAAGAGGGCAGGAGCTGGCGCTGAAGTGAGACGTAAAGATCGCGGCTGTAAAGCTGGGAGCCATGGCCCGACCGCAGGGCGATGGCCGCGGTGTAGAACATCTTGAAGTCGCCCTTCACCAGATCAGCATTTAGGTGCTGGACAAGGAGGAAAAGAGCCGCATTTAAGCCAATTACCAATCCAGCCAGGATGAGGACGTCAGGACGGCTGCCCGCTCGTGCGAACGAGGAGCTTCGGTCGCTTTTTTCAACCAACGCGTCCATCGGGTGCTTCCATGATGTTGCCTGTGAGCTGTTCCGCAATGAACGTCGCGGCAACCGGGAGACCGCGGCGCAAACCTAGGCGGTAGTGACCTCCGATTCGGAGGTCATACCATGCATATCGAACGATGTCGCTAAAACGCAATCGCGGGGGTAGGATAGCATTTTGAACGGCGGCCCTCGTAGCGGCTTTGCAACGGGCGGTCTACACCTTGGTAACATTACGCTGATTACTAACGTGTGGATCGTGTGGCCGTTTGGGTTGCCCGTTAGTAATATTAGCTGCTAGTTTGCGGTAGCGGGCCACTTGCTTCGGTCATCGGCCACGACTGCAAACCCGAACATGATCAACGGCTCCCAAAACCGGATCCCCTCGCTGGACGGCGTGCGCGCGTTTTCGATCCTGCTCGTCATCATCGGGCACCTCGGCGGTCCGGTGGGGCGCGCGGCCCTGATCGTGCTCAGCGCCTTCGGAGTGCAGACCTTCTTCGTCCTTTCCGGTTACCTGATTACCCGGCTTCTACAAAGCGAGCACGAACGTTCGGGCAAGGTCGATCTTGCGGCGTTCTATCGCCGCCGCTGTTTCCGCATCTTTCCGGCTGCCTACGCGTTCATGCTGGTGATTGCCTTGGCAGTGCCGGCGTCCCGGCCAGGTTTGCTCTACGCGACCACCTACACAGTTTCTTATCATTACCTGACCATACCTCTGATCTTCCAGCATTTGTGGTCGCTATCGGTGGAAGAGCAGTTTTACCTGCTTTGGCCTTTGGCTTTGCTGCTGGGATATCGCTATCGTGGACGGATCGCAATTACTGCCATGCTGCTGGCTGCCGTCTTCCGGCTGGGCTTAGCGTCGAGCAATCTGGAAGCGCCTTTTTTCTACATGCACTCCTGGTTCCCTGGAACCATGGACAGCATCGCAGCCGGTTGCCTGCTCGCGGTCTATGAGCCGCAGGTTCGTGAACGCTGGGGTTGGATGGCGAGCAGTACAGGCATCGTCATTGCTATACCGGTCACAGCGTGGACGCTGGCCATCATCTGTTGGGGAGATACCGCAAATCTCGGGATTCGCGCGCTCAGCGCGCTATTCGGCATCGTCCCCATACTAATTGCATTATGGATTTTCCTACTGGTGGAGCGCCGGGATTGGCTCTTTAACAACCCTGTGGCGTGCAGCATTGGTGTGCTGAGCTACTCGCTCTATCTTTGGCAGCAGCCGTTCATCGCACAACACCCGCGTTCGGTTCCGCTGGCATTGCTCATGCTTACCGCTTGCGCAGTCGCCTCTTACTTCATTGTTGAGAAGCCTATGCTGGAGCTAGGAGCCTCCATCAACGCACGCAGGCGTGCAGCTTTGCCCAAAGCCCGTGCCGTAGTGCCTTCGGGCGGCGATTAGGATGTCAATGGCCGCCACCAGTCACTCGCCATCGGAAGCGCTCCCGACCAAACAATCTTGGCAGAGCGCTTACGCGCGCCTGTTCTCCTTCCCTTTGATGTGCATGTTCCTGCTGGGCGCGGTCGTTTTCGGATTCAGTGTGAAGCAGTTTTCCGAGCCCGACATGTGGTGGCACCTGCGTTACGCTCGCGATCTTCTCCAGTTTCACACCTTCTCTTCGGTCGATACGTACTCCTTTACCGCTGCGGGATCGTACCGGCCAAACTTTGAGTGGCTTTCGGAAATCCCATTCTTCCTGGCATTCCAGCTTGCTGGGCTCCATGGCATCCTGGCGCTTTATTTTGGCGTGCTGGTGCTGATCTATGCCGGTGTTTACTACCTTTCCGGCGGTGCCGCAGCGAATTGCAAGAACGCGACCATCGCCACCCTGATCGGCATTTTTCTGGGCGTAGTTTCCATCGGCCCGCGAACACTGCTGTTCGGCTGGCTATGCATGGTCGCACTGTTGGTCGTGCTGGATCGCTTTCGGCGTTCCGGTACCGGGCTGTGGATGCTGCCTCCCCTATTCGCATTGTGGGTCAACCTTCATCCCTCGTGGGCCTTCGGGTTGGCGGTGCTGGCGCTGACGATCGCATCCGGCCTGGTGGAGGGTGAATGGGGGATCGTACAAGCCAGCAAGTGGAAGGCGGCCGATTTGAAAAAGCTGCTGCTCGCCACGGCAATCTCCGTGGCCGCTCTGTTTGCCAATCCTTTTGGCTACAAGCTGGTGTCATATCCGTTCGAGTTTCTCTTCCGGCAGCAAACCAATGTGCAATATGTCGAGGAATGGCAGGGGGTGGATTTCGCCAGCGGGAACGGCAAGCTGATGCTGTTGGTGCTCCTGGGCCTGCTGGCCTTGAACATTCTTGTTCGCCGGCGCTGGCGACTGGACGAGGTCTTGCTAATGGCTTTTGCCCTTTGGGCTGCGCTGTCGCACAGCCGCTTCTTGTTTTTTGCAGGTCTAATCCTGCCTCCCCTCGTCGCGCAGCGTCTCAGTTTATTTGCCCCTTACGATCCGAAAATCGATAAGCCGTGGCTGAACGGCATCATCATGGCATCGGTGGTGGGTTCCCTGTTGTTTTTCTTCCCTTCCAATGCCGAGCTCGAGCAGAGGGTCAGCGAGGACTTTCCCAAGGCGGCGCTTGCCTTCATGCAGCGGCAGCAGTTGCATGGACGGCTCTTTAATCAGTACGCGTGGGGCGGATATATAGAATGGAACGCGCCCGAAATCAAGCCCTTTGTCGATGGCCGCGCTGACATATTCGTCTACAACGGAGTGCTGGAGGACCATAGAAAGGCGAGCGCGCTCGAAGCTCCATTCGCGGTTTTGGACAAATATGGAATCGATTATGTTCTATTGCAGCCGGGTCGGCCCCTTGCATACGCAGTGGAGCACGCGCCGGGATGGCACATGATTTACTCGGACAAGATTTCCGCGATCCTTGCGCGTGTTCCAGGGTCCACACAGCCTCAGCACGGCTTGGCCAACTAGAAGGAGAAGAACTGTGTCGCCGATTGTCTCAGAGCCGTCTGTGGAGACCAGTTCTCCGATAGCAAGCCAGGCCCGCATGGGCTGGCTCGCCGTCATTTTCTCCTTCCCGGTCATGTGCATGTCGCTACTCATCGCCGTGATCTTTCACTATTCCATCCGCGGGATCGATGAGCCGGATATCTGGTGGCACCTGCGAGATGCGCGCAGCCTGCTGCATGACCATGTCTTCCTGCGTTCGGACACGTATACCTACACGGCAGCAGGATCCCCCTGGATCAATTTCGAATGGCTTTCAGAGGTGCCGTATTACCTTGCCTACCAAGCCGCAGGGTTGAAGGGCATCCTCACCGTGTATTTCCTGGTCCTGGTTCTCATCTACATCGCGGTTTATTACCGTTGCTGCTGCCGGGAGGGTGCCGACTGCAAAGATGCGGCGATCACCACCTTGGGAGCAATTTGCCTGGGTGGCGTCTCCATGGCGCCGCGCATGCTCCTGTTCGGCTGGTTGTGTTTGATGGGGGTGTTGCTGATCCTGGACCATTTCAAGCAAACTGGCCGCGGGCTGTGGCTAATGCCGCCGCTGTTCGCATTGTGGATCAACCTGCATGGATCCTGGGTCTTTGGATTCGTCGTGCTGGGAGCAACCATTGTCGGCGGACTGTTCGAAGGCCAATGGGGCTTGATCGTCGCCCAGCGGTGGTCCCCGTCTCAGTTGAAAAAACTGCTTGTGGTTTCGGCCGCTTCCGTCGCTGCTCTTTTCATCAATCCCATCGGCTACAAACTCGTGCTTTACCCCTTCGATCTGCTCTTCCGCCAGCAAAACGTGATGCAGTACATCGAAGAATGGGAGCCGGTGAATTTCAGCACCGGAAACGGCAAGCTGGCGATGATCCTGATCTTCGCCGTGCTGGCCGTGACCTTGTTTTCCCGCCGCCGCTGGAACTTAGACGATGCAATGCTATCGGGCTTCGCTCTCTGGACCGCGCTGTCGCACGCTCGTTTCATGTTCTTTGCCGGGCTGATCCTGGCGCCGGTGCTGGCCCCCAGCCTGAAATTGTTTCCGCCCTACGAGCGGGAGTTGGACAAGCCGTGGCTGAACGCCGCAATTATCGCGTCGCTACTCAGTGCCATGGTCTATTTTTTCCCCACCGAGGCACAGCTTCAGCAAAAGGTAGATGAGGTTTACCCGCGGGCTGCGCTCGAGTTCATGCAGGCTCACCACTTGCAGGGGCGGATCTTCAATCGCTATGGCTGGGGAGGCTACATGGAATGGAATGCGCCCAACCTGAAACCCGGAATCGATGGCCGGGCGGACATATTCGTCTACAAGGTGATTTTCCGCGACTTCCTGAATGCGATGGAGGTCGAGAAACCCTTCGAAACTCTTGACAAGTACCGGGTCGACTATGTTCTGGTGCAGCCCCGGCAGCCCCTGACGTATGTTCTGGAGCACTCCCCGGCGTGGCGCGTTCTTTACTCCGACAGCATTGCCGAGTTGTTGGAACGCACACCTGAAGGGACGACAACCGCGTCTTCGAAGCAGTAGAGCTGGGTTCGCCCCTTACTAGAGATTCCTGATCTCGGGCACGCGGCGCACGTAGACGACGGCCGTCGCGATAGCAAACACGATCAGCGTAACGAACTTGTATTGCCATGCCAGCGCTAGCAGGTCACTCACAGAGCGCGAAAGTTGATAAGGAAAGCCCTTCCACGCCTCATATAACGTCTGATCGTGCACAAAAACGTCAACGCCAAGCGCGTAAAGCAGGTATCCGGCAACCGTCGCGAGCGACGCAGCAAGAATTTTCATTGTCACAATTTTGTGCAACATTACAGCTCCAGTCCAGACCACCAACGGTCAATTCGAATGCCCACGTTCGTCGCTCAAGGGGCCAGACAAACAGTGGAAACGACTCCTTACGAGTGGCACAAAGATGACAATATAATTGGTTATTTGAACTATTTAACACATAATATTTCGCATGTCAATATAAAACTTTAGTGGTAGCGATCGACGAAAAAAGAGCTGGTCTTCCTGATTATTATTGGATTGTGGGGGGCGCGGGTGTAAGCTGGCGGCATAACAAGACAACGCTCAGCGATCGTGCGTGTTACCGGCAAGATGCGGAAAGTTTTGCCATTTCCACGTGGCATGAAGGTGCGGATTGTCAGTCAAATGAGATATTCGCTTACGTTGGTTACGCTGCTTGTATGGGTCACCTTCGGTTGGGGACAGGCCCCCACTTCTGATGGGTGCGCCAAGAACGTTTCATTCGCCGTCGCGGAAAACGGGCAGCCGGTGCCTGCAATTCCAAAGTTCACTTTGAAGTGGCTTGGGGGGAAGTCGCGCCAACAAGAGTTCGGTAGCCTCTGTTTCTCGCAGGTGCCCGCGGCGACCCAAACCAACTACATCGTGGTTTTTTCCACGAATCCCAATGCATTCGACGGTCTGAAAGCGTCCGCGCATACGTACAAAAGCGCGCCGCAGGCCCACGAAGCGAATACCGCAGTCAACAGCTATGGAGGCACCTGGAGTTACGCCTACACGGGGGCTGCGCCACCGGCAACCAGTACCCTGGAATTGAAGCTCGACGACAAGCCCAAGACGCTTCAGGTGCGCGCCTTCGACCAGAGCGGCAGAACCATCTCCCAAGGCAGCCTGGCAGCGTTCTCCTCCCGTGAGAAGTTGCTGGAGAAGATCCTCACCGACATTCAGAAAGATTCGCCGCCGCCGGAGAGCCGCAAACCATTTGCATCTCCCTTATCGGTGTACTACGTCAACTGCGATGTGGAGGGACAGCCCGTCTCGCCGGCCATTGATCCGCCGCCCGCTGCCCCCCCAGCGACACCAACTCCTGCAGCCACTGCTCCGCCCCCGCCGCCAAAGCCGCAACTGGATATTTGGTCGAGTCCCGCGGGCGCGGATGTTTTCCTGGATGGCGAGTATGTCGGCAAGACGCCCTATTCTGCTACGGTCTTGCCGGGTGAACACACCATTGACCTGCGCAAGAAAAACTTCGCAATTTGGCAGCGCAAGATCCAGGCTGTTACCGGTACGCGCAGCATCGGCGGAAACTTAGAACAGAAGGTCTTGGATCTGCAATAATCGCTTCCCCGCTGTGTGGATTAGAGAAACGGGTTCGAACCCTTGTTGGAGGTATCAGCCCGCAAAGCGGTCTAGCAAGCCTTTCAGCCGTAAGATTGCAACGATAACATAGAGGCATTTACCCTGCATTTCTTTTGAAAATCAATAATTTGTGATAGATGGTTCTTCAGATCGCAGCGAGCCGAGGACAATAGCTCCTGGGTTTTTGGGAGAACGGCTGATTCCGGCCGAATGTTCTAAGCCTTCGGGAACAAGAAGCGGAGCTGGCGATGAAGGAAAGTATCTCCGTTGGCAGCCAGGAGTGCGGCTCAGGCGAGCAAATCTTCAATTCTCACCGGCAATTCCCGTACTCGGACACCAGTCGCATGATGCACCGCATCGGTGATGGCTGCGGCGATGCCAGCCAACCCGATCTCGCCAATGCCGCGGGCTCCGACCTGGTTGATTTCCTTGTCAGGATAGTCGAGGAAGTGCACGTCGATAGAGGGTGAGTCGGCATTCACCGCAACCAGGTAATCAGCGAGGCTGCTGTTAATCGGCGCGCCGTTTTGGGGATCGTATTCCGTGCTCTCCAGCAGCGCCATCCCCACTCCCATCACAACTGCTCCCTGAATCTGATTGCGGCCAGCCAACGTGTTGATGATTTTGCCGGCATCGATCACGCTGACCACTCGGCTCACGCGTAATCGGGCGATCTCTGAGTGCCACGTGACCTCGACGAAGTGACAGCCGAACGACTGGGTTGAGAATTTTGCCTTCTCTTCCCCAAACCTCGAGGGAGATTGACCGTTACCTGACACCATGCGCAGGTTGGCCTGCCGAAGCAGGTCGACGAAAGGCACTTGGTTCGCAGGTCCTTCTGCGTTAAGAAACAGTGCGCCGTTATCAAAGCGCAGATCATCGGGTTGGTGACCCACGAACCGAGATCCCGGCGTCGAAACTGCAACCGTTTTAAGCGACTCAATCGCCTGCTCAGCTGCGGCAAACACGGCGTTAACCAACGAGGGGGTTGCCATCGAGCCGCCGGAGATTGGACCTTCGGGAAGCGCAGTATCGCCGAGTGCGACTTCCACTTTGTTCAGCGGAACACCCGTCTTTTCCGATGCGAGCTGTGCGAGGTTCGTGTAAGTGCCGGTGCCGATGTCCTGCGTGGCGCTTGCCACGCGGCAGGAGCCGTCATCGCGAAGCTGAATGTAGGCTGCAGCGGCGAAACGAGACGCGATCCACGAGCACGCAGCCACTCCCCAGCCTAGCGTCAATCCATCCCGCTTCATCGAGCCAACTGCGGAAGTGCGCTTGGACCAGCCAAACTTTTCCGCTCCTAGCTGCAAACACTCGAGCATGTGCCGCGAGGAGAATGGGAGCCCCCGGCTCTCATCGATTTGCGGCTCATTGATGACACGCAGTTGAACGGGATCCATGTTCAGTTCACGGGCTAGTTCGTTAATTGCCGATTCCACTGCGTAGAGCCCGGGCACTCGACCAGGGCCGCGCATATCCGCTCCGCCGCCGATGTTTCGTTTTGTACGGCCGAAGGTTACGCGCAGATTGGGCACGCTGTACTGAAAGGGCGTGCCCTCGCCGCAGCCCTCATGATGCGCATCCAGCATCGATCGCGTGTAGACATAGTCGTGCTGCAGCGAGAGCAACTTTCCTTCCTTGGTTGCGCCTAGGCGCACGCGCTGCTGTGTGCGCGGTCTGTGTCCGACTGCGTGGAACATCATTTTGCGAGCCAGCACCAGCCTCACCGGCGCACCCACTTGCCGCGCAGCCGCTGCAGCCAAAGGACACAGGGTCCATGGCCACAATTTGCTCCCGAAACCCGAGCCAACGAATTTTGTGATCACGCGCACGTTCTCGATTGGCAGGCCGAACATCTGCGCAAGTACACTCCGCAGATTCACCACTCCTTGCGAGGACTCATACAGCGTCAGGGTTGAGCCTTCCCAAATCGCGGTGGTCGAATGCGGCTCCATCGGGTTGTGCGTCTCGAATGGCGTAATGTACGTGTGGTCAAGCTTGACCGGTGCGCTTGCGAAAGCTGCCTCCGCATCGCCACGCTCACTTTCGACTCGCTTCATCGGCCCGAAGGTGGTCATCACTTCGTCCGGCTCTTCGTCAGCTACGAGCTGTAGTTCGACGTTCGGCTTTTCGGTAGCGTATGTTGCGCTCACCGCATCGGCAGCGGCTTTGGCGGTTGCGAACGTCTCCGCCACGGCCAGCGCGATGTACTGGCCGTAGTAGCGAATAACGTCGTCTTCGAAAGGCGGCCGTCGTTCTTCGCAGATGCCTGAGAAACCCGGTCCAGGGATTGAACGGAAGATTTTGCCGATATTGCCGCGGTGCAAGATTGCACGTACGCCGGGCATCGTCTCAGCCGCGCTGGTGTCGAGCTGTGTGATGTTTCCCTTCGCAATCGTTGCGCCGACCGGAACCGCATACAGCATCCCCGGAAAGTGGAAATCGGAAGTGTATTGCGCAAGTCCAGTGACCTTCTTGGGCCCATCGACTCGAACCGTATCGCGCCCAATGGGTGATGTTTGCTGTTGCATCGGCATGCTCGTTCTCCGTCGGCTGAGTCAGCCGTTCACCGCGGTTTGCAGAGTGTGCACAAGACAGCGCTTTGCCAGTTCGATTTTGAATTTGTTTTCGCTCTGCGGCTTGGCATCGCGCAGCGCGGCTTCAGCGGCCTGACGGAAACTGTCGGTAGTCGCGGGCTGGCGGGCGAGAGCTGCTTCTGCCTCGGGCGAGCGCCATGGTTTGGTTCCAACTCCACCCAAGGCGATCCGGATGTGGCTGACACTTCCATCATCGACAGTCATAACCACGGCGGCGGATGCGAGAGCAAATTCATAGGACGCGCGATCCCGCAACTTCACGTAAACCTGCTTGCTTCCTGCGATCGGCGGCGGCAACGTGACATGCGTGATCAGGTCGCCGGGTTCAAGCACTGTCTCACGATCGGGAGTGTCGCCCGGCAGTAGATGGAAATCGCCGATGGGTACGCTGCGTGTGCCCTTGGGGCCTTGCAGGTGAATCACGGCCTCCAGCGCTGCCATTGCTACGCACATGTCCGACGGGTTGTTGGCGATGCAATGACCGCTGGTTCCGAGGATCGCCAGTGTGCGATTACTGCCAGCTATGGCAGGGCAGCCAGTTCCCGGGTCGCGTTTGTTGCAAGGCATCGCCGTATCGCGGAAATAGACGCACCGCGTTCTTTGCACCAGGTTGCCGGCGGTTGTCGCCATGTTTCGGATCTGGCCAGATGCCCCTGAAAGAATCGCTTGCGATAGCACGGCATAGTCACGCAACACCCTCGCGTGATTTGCAAGATTCGAATTGCGAACCGTGGCGCCGATCTTCAGCCCGCCCTCGGAGGTGTCTTCGATATGGTCGAGATGGAGGCGATTGATATCGAGCACACGGGCGGGCGTCTCGACGTTCAGCTTCATCAGGTCGAGGAGCGTCGTACCGCCTCCCAGGAAGCGCACGTCTGCGCCCTGCTGCGCGGTTTTCGACTGCGCTGCGCTGTTGACCGCCGCTGCGGAGTCGGCAGGCCGGATAAATTCGAAGATATGCATCGAGGATCTCCGCTCGCGTTATGCGCGTTGTCGCACTTGCTGGATTGCCGCCACAATATTGGCGTACGCCCCGCATCGACAGATGTTGCCGCTCATGAGTTCCTTCACGGCAGCGTCATCGGGACCGCAGGGCTCGTTCAGCAGCGCCACGGCTGACATGATCTGGCCGGAGGTGCAATAACCGCACTGATAAGCGTCACAGGCCAGAAATGCGGCTTGCATGGGATGCATTTCCTCCGGCCCGCCGAGACCTTCCAGAGTGGTGATCTCTTCGCCATCATGGGCCAGGGCGAGACTGAGGCAGGAGAGTACGCGTCTGCCATTTACATGTATGGTGCACGCGCCACACTGCCCGTGATCGCAGCCCTTCTTCGTCCCCGTCAATTCCACGGTTTCGCGAATGCAATCCAGCAGCGTTGTTCGTGGATCGATGCGCAGCGAGTGTTCTTTGCCGTTGATGCGCAACGTTATTGGGACCGTAATCTCGGCGGCAGAGTTTTCCGCCCTTCCTGTCCTAGTGCTCTCTCTCGGATCGAAGATGGTTGCCATGACTCCTCCTCGGGTGCGCTCCGTTATAGACGCATCGACAGTTCTTTTTCAAGCCAGTGGTTACCGACGGAGCAGAATTCTCCGCCCATGTTGACGTTTACGATTAACGAATCCGCTCGCAGCAGAATGGTTATCCGTTCCGCGGATCATCCTTCGGGTCCACGTAGTCGAGGCCGAGGGGCCCAATGGCCGTCACCTGCGTAATGTATCCACCGGACTTGGCCCAAGGGAAATGGGGCGTATCGCCGGGCAGAACGACCACCGCGCCGGGCGGATACCCCTGCAACGTCCGGTTTCGCTGATCGCAAACGGAAAGCTGAGCGACGGCAACACAAGTCGCGATGATTGCAACGGAAAGCGATAAAGGCGCTCGCCGTCTCGTACATTCCAAACATCTATTTCGCTGCCGTTCGAGGCAGCGATCAGTTGTCCGTTGCCACTTAACGCGAGCGCAGTCACCCCTCCGAGGCCGAGCTGACCCGCGCCAGGTTCGACGTTAAGAGTTCGCAGTTGCCGCCCTGAACTCAAATCCCAAAGCTGGATCGAGTTCTCCATGAACCCGTTCGAGGCCAACAGGCGCCCATCGCGACTGAAAGTAAGGTGTGTCAACGCAGCCGTGGATCCCTGTTGGACGACAATTTCCGGTGCCGCGCCACCTGTGACTTGCGCGAATACAGTCGAGGCGAAAAGAAGTGCAGCAGCGAGAACTGCGAGCTTCGGCAGATTTCTCGCCAGGCTCGGCAATCTCAGGCAGGAAGCAGAATTGTCGAAAATGTTTCGCGGTGTTTGGAAGTTAACAGAACCGGGTTGGTGTTCGACGAAAGAGAATAGGAGATTCAACAACGGGCCCAAGAAAAACTGACCTCCGGCGAATTTCTTCCACGTGACTTCAGTACGCAGTTACTTCGCACCGCAGATTCACACGGGGAACGCGCAAGCTCGTCGGAGCAACCGGTGAAGTCGTGCAGCGATACAGCATCATTAATGATAGCGAATGCGAGAGCAGAACGCAGAGGCTCCTTGCCTTACTACGCCGATTAAGGCGCTGGTTCAAAGACAAAACCGGGTCTGCCTGATCTCGATCACAGCAAATCGGCGGTCCTGGACAGCCTTCGTTCACTCGAGTCCAAGCGAGGCTGTCGACACGCCATTGATGAATCTATTCAGTGGCTTTGCTCCACGCCGCAACTGTCGTTTAACAAGTTTGTGGCAGGCCTAGTCGTACCGCAGGCACTCCGCCGGATCGACCTGCGCCGCGCGTCGCGCCGGGACGCTGGTGGCCAGCAGCGCGATGAAGAGCAACAGCAACGGAACGATGCAGAATGTCAGCGGATCGCCGGCGCTCACACGGAAGAGAAGGCTGCGCATCAGGCGAGTTAGTAATAACGCAGCGGCCACGCCGACGACCACTCCGGTCAGCGCCAGCGCGATTGCATTGCGCAGAACCAGAGCGAGGATGGCGGTCCGGGTCGCGCCCAGCGCCATGCGGATGCCGATCTCGCGCGTGCCTTGACTCACCAGGTAGGCTAGCACGCCGTAGATGCCGATGCTCGCCAGCGCCAGCGAGATGACCGCAAATCCGGCCAGCAGCAGCATGGCGAAGCGCCGGCGCGCCAGCGAAAGTTGAACCCGTTGTTCCATGGGGATCACGTTGTACAGCGGCAGATTGGCGTCGAGCTCATGCAACTGCTGTTTCACCGCGCCGGTCAAGGCGACCGGATCCGTGGTGCTGCGCACCACCACGTTCATCGCGCGCACCGCGTACTGGGTGTGCGGCAGATAAAAGGCGATGCGCGAGCCGGAGTCCAGCGTGTACTGTTTCACCTGGCCGATGACGCCTACTACCGTGATCCATGGTGCGCTGGTGTCGTCGATGCCGCCGATGTGAAAGCGCTTTCCGACCGCATCCTGACCGGGCCAAAGTTGCTGCGCCATGTAGTCGTCGACGATAGCGACGCCGGGATTCGCCGGAACATCGTGATCGTTGAACAACCGGCCCGCCATCAGCGGAATTTCCATCGCCTGGAAGTAGTCGCCGCTAACCATGCGGGTGTCGGCGTTGATGAACTTCTCGCCCGGTGGCGGCACGCGGCCCTCAACCGTAATCGGACCCCAGGCATACATCTGACTTAACGGTAACGAGGTCACCGCTCCCGCTGCGGTCACGCCGGGCAGACCTTCCAGCCGGTGCCACATCTCGTGATAGGCAGCCCAGATGGCCTGATCGCTTTCATATTTCGGACCGGTCATGGTGAGCTCTAGCGTCAGAACATGCTGCGGGTTGAATCCCGGCGGAACGTGTTGCGCGCGCAGGAAACTGCGAATCAGCAGCCCCGAGCCGATCAGCAGCATAGTGCACAGCCCCAGTTCGGCAACCACCAGCAGATGGCGAAGACTGTGCCCGCGTCCCCAGACGGCACCCACACCCGCCGAGGTCCGGCTGGTGTCCTGCAGAGTGTTCTGCACATCGATTCCCGAAGCGCGTCCTGCGGGAGCCATCCCGAAGAGCACTGCCGACACGACCGAGATGGTGAAAGTGAACAGCAGGGCCATTCCATCGATGCCGACGTCGCTCATCCGCGGCACGCTCTGCGGCCCAAGGACGCGAATCCAGTGCACGCTCGCATACGCCAATAGCAAACCGAGAGCGCCGCCGGCCAGCGCCAGCAGCAGGCTCTCCGTTAGCAGTTGGCGGGTAATGCGGCCACGGCTAGCGCCCAACGCGGAGCGGACCGCGATCTCCTTCTGCCGCGCAACCGTCCGCGATAACTGGAGGTTGGCCACATTCGCGCAGGCAATCAACAGCACGCAGCCAACCGCCCCCAGCAACAGATACAAAGTGCGGCGCACGTCGCCCACCACTTGCTCCATCAGGGGCACAATGCCGAAGGTCAAGCCGCCGTTGGGTGGATAGACCTCGGGATGATCGTGCCGCAGGCGCGCCGTAATGATGTCCATCTCCGCCTGGGCCTGTTTCAGGCTTACGCCGGGTCGAAGCTTGCCGATGATGTTGTAATCCTCGTGGTCGCGATTCTGGGCGGCGTTGTCGGGGAGCGGCAAAGGCAGCAACACCTCAGCTTCTTCGGCGCCGCCGAGCGTCGGCATCACTTCGCGCGGCAGGGCAAACGACCGCGGCATCACCCCTACAACTTCGTACAGCGTCCCATTCAAAGTGATGGTCTTGCCCACAATGCCAGGATCGGAGCCATAACGGCGCGTCCACGTCCCATAACTGAGAAGCGCGGTGGGGTTGTGCCCGGGATGGTCTTCGTCGGCAACAAACAAACGCCCGATTTCCGCGTGCATGCCCAGCATAGGCAACAGATTGGACGAGACGCGGATGGTTCCTACGCGCTCCGGCTCGCCTTTGCCGGTGAGGTTGTAGTTGCCGCCGATGGCGATCGCCACCTGCTCCAGACCGCGATGGCCTGTCTTGATGTCGAAGTATTGTGCCGTTGAGAACCAGTCCTCGGTTATGCCCAATCCGGGTGAGCGGTTCCAGAGAATCACCAGGCGCTCGGCATCCTGGTAGGGCAGGGGCCGCAGCAACAACGCGTTGGCGATACTGAAGACAGCGGCCGTCGCCCCAATTCCAATGGCCAGCGACAGTATCGCGGCAACTGTAAAGGTGGGGGTCTTCAACAACGTCCGCAGCGAATATCGGAGATCGAGCAGGATAGTGTTCATGCGAGCGACCGGTCCATTTCCGTCGTAGCCGCGATTGCCCGTCAGCTTCGGACCAGACGACGATACCGCAAACAGGACGGCTGGAAAAACGTCAATTGGTCTGAACTGCATCAGGACGTTGCGAGCGACGGCTCGTAAGCTGCCGCTTGAGTTGCTACTTTCCCCCAGCTCAACTTTCTCCCGACCTCACTCTTCGTGCAGCGCCTGCAACGATCGATCGATGCCGTCCATTGTTGACTGAGCCATCGGTCTGAAAAGTCCAGTCGACCTTCTGCCTGGTCAGCATTGCGCAGGTGCAAATGACTTGTGAGGGATGGAAACGTTCCTGGACGGGACAAATTTCAGGGTCATTCAAGCAGGCCGCGCTTTCCTATTGGCGCGGCTCGTGTCTGACACTCGCACGTGAGAAGTGAATAATCCTGCCGATTGAGGATGGATAGGATGCAGGTGGCAGTTCGCTGGTTGGCGATGGGAGCGGTCGCAACCCTAGCCAACTGGATGCGTCCACGATCGTTCCCGGCCATGGCCCGGTGATGCACGTTAAGACTTATGTCTTGCTGATTCGCGATCTGATGAAGAGTGCGGCGGACCAAATGAAGGCCAAGCTGGCACAAGCTGGTCCGGCCATGTTTCTGACGATTGCTGACGTGAAAGGGTCGAATCGACCTGACATCCTTTCAGCAGCGCTTCACCGGCGACGACAAGGATCTCATCGCGGCTTACAACGACATGACGGCCAACCTGGTCAAAGTGCTGTTCGAGGAGGCTAGTTTGCGGTGAGATCGGGTTGGTCGGTAAGAAAGTGCTATCGGTCGCCCACTACTTTGCTTCGAGGAGGAACCTATGCGCCGTCCTCTCACTGTTTTCTGCTTCGGTCTTCTGTGCGCATCGGCGCTCGCTGCCGAGACACCGCCCACACTGTCGTTTCCGCCTGATTCGCCGCGTTGGGACCTGCAGGGCGAAGCCAAGGCCACCGAATTCCAGGGACGCAAGTGCATCATGCTGGATGGCGGGGCGGCCGCACTGAAAGACTTCGAGATGCGCGACGCCGTCATCGATGTGGAGGTCGCCACTCCCGCCAAGCGCGGCTTCATGGGCCTGATGTTTCGCATCGATAACGACGGGGCCAACTACGAAGAGGTCTATCTGCGGCAGCACAAATCCGGCCTGCCCGACGCCCTGCAGTACACGCCTGTGCTGAACACCGGCCGCAACTGGCAAATCTTCAATGGACCGGGCTTCACCGCCAAGGTGGACATTCCACGAGATGAATGGTTCCACCTGCGCTTGGCGGTGACGGGCGCGCAGGCGAAGCTTTACGTCAAGGACATGGAGCGGCCTGCGTTGGTGATGGACGATCTGAAAACTGGCTTGCAGAAGGGGCAGGTCGCGCTCTTCACGCTGACCGGTCAGACGTGTTTCACGAACTTCGAGATTCGCCCCACACCGGACGCGGCGTGGGAACGGCATCTGCCGGCGATGCCGCCCAACACGCTGACGAAGTGGAGCATCTCGCCCGCCTACGACGCGCTGGCGCGCAACCTGGAGCGGCCACTGACGCCGGCGGAGAGCCAGGACATCCAGTGGCAGCAGGTCGAGGCCGAGCCCCCAGGTTTCGTGGTGCTCTACCGCTATCGGGAGGCGCCACATTCCGTGGTCACCTTCCAGACCGACTTCTCCACCCGCCTGCAGCCGCAACCGGGAATGAAGGTGCTGTATGCGCGCACCAACATCGTGTCGGATCGCGATCAGGTGAAGAAGCTGGAGATTGGCTACAGTGACGACGTGAGCGTCTTCCTCAACGGACAGATCCTCTATCGCGGACGCAGCGCGCAGGGCTTCCGCGCTCCCGGCTTTCTGGGCATCATGAATCCGGAGAACGACGCGGTCTACCTTCCCCTGAAGAAGGGCAACAACGAACTGCTGCTGGCGGTCAGCGAACTCGGCGGCGGGTGGGGATTCATCTGCCGATTGGAAGACCTGCAAGACTGAATTCGAAGTGGTGGATCGGTAACCTGGTCGTGCACTCCAGGAGGTGCCGCGTCACATGCTGCGCTTCTTCATTGCGCGCTGCACATTCAATCGGCAGCTGTCGGCAACAGCGAACATGATCAGAAACGGTCTCATGGGAGATTACTCCCGAGAAGTCTTTACGAATGCGTTCCTTTCACTTGGCAGTATAACGGCCATCCCGCGCTCGCCTAGAACTCCGCCAGGCCACTGACCATACAGACGGCTAGCGATTTCTAAGTGAGCCGACCTGTCAACAGGGCCGACTCCACATCAGATCCGTACACATATGCGCAGGGTACTAATAATTCGCCGATGAAGCGCAAGGTTTGCTGGGACAGAGCCAAGCAGATCGAGACGGACATCCGGATTCAAGTAACGTGATCTATTGCTATGGCAGTGTTGTCGCATGTACCAATTCCGCTATCGACCGGTTTTTAGACGCCTCCAGCCGCGGGTGCACAATCCTCCGGGCTAGGCCTGTCGCGAACCGGGCCGTGCTGCAGCGTTAGAATTGTGGAATGCAACCGCCCCGCCTTCGCGCAATTGCACGGGCCTACCTGATGTCCATTGCATTCTGGTACCCCATCGCCCTGCTGATGGGCCTGCAATACCTGCCCCTCGATCGGCAACACTTGGGACCTGCGGTCCGCAATCTGCTGCTCCAGGCAGTCGTTCATGCGTTCGGCTTTGCGCTGTGGACGCCGCCGATTTTTTATCTCGTCGGCAGATATCTTGGCTATGCGCGCCATCGCGTTCGCTATTTTCTGCTGTGGAGTCTCGGGGCTGCGCCATTCGTGGTGCTTTACTCGGGACTCGTTCTGTTGCTGAACCCTCCCTACGATGATGTCCTGCGGCAAACGATGCCGCGCACGCTACCCTCCTTGCTGCAAATTGTTCGTACCAGCTTTGGTGATGAGATTTTCGTGTACATCGCCATTATCGTGGCCGCGCACGCATACCAGTACCTGAAGCGTGTGCGCCGGCAGGAGGCCGAACGATACGAGTATCAACAGGCGCTGGTTGCCAGTGAGTTGCAGGCGCTCAAGATGCAGCTGCATCCGCATTTCCTCTTCAATACTCTGCACGGAATTGCCACTCTCATCGATAGCGATTCGCGTAGCGCGAAGGCCATGATCCTCAAGCTGTCCGGCCTGCTACGAGCCTCGCTCGACCGCGACAACGCAGATTTGATTCTGCTCGAAGAGGAGCTGAAGTTCGTCAGAGAGTATCTGGATCTGGAGAAGATGCGCTTTGGCGCCCGGCTGAATGTCCGGTGGTCGATCGCTCCCGAAACCGCTCGCGTGCTCGTCCCGCAGATGATCCTTCAGCCGCTGGTCGAGAATGCGATTCGACATGGCATCGCGGCGTCGCGCGAGGCAGGATGGATTGAAGTAGCGGCGACAACAAGCGACGGAAGGCTCAATGTAGGTGTGAGCAACAGCACCAGCCTAAGCCTCGTGAAGTCCAATGGAAACGGCTTAGGACTGCGAAACGTTGAGGCACGCCTGCGGTATCTCTATTCCGGCGACGCCAATCTACAGCTGAACTTCGGCCAGGATCGCACGGCGACGGCCACCTTGAGCCTTCCGGCGCTGCAGTCACCACCTGCAACGTGCAGGCCCGCAATGGACAACCTGTTCTCGCAGGAAAGGATTAGCCATGCGCGTTCTCATCGTTGATGACGAGCCCCTGGCGCGGACTGCTCTGGCGCAGATTTTGGCCGCGCGGCATGATGTAGAGCGCTTCGACGCAGCCGCCGACGCCTTCGAGGCTCACGAGCTTCTTTCGAAAGCCCATTACGACGTGATGCTGCTCGACGTCAGTATGCCGGAGCTATCGGGGCTTGATTGGCTCGGCGGCCTCCAGCGGCAGGGACAGCCTTTGCCATCCGTCGTCATGGTCACCGCTTATGCCCAGCATGCGCTGGCCGCATTCGAGAAACACGCGGTCGACTACATTCTCAAACCTTTCTCCAGCGAGCGCGTAAATCAGGCCCTGGAGTTTGCCTGCCGAAGAAGTGAAAGTGAGCGCGCCGGTCAATTGCTCGAGTTGATGTCGCACCTGGGCGCAGTTCAGCAACCCGCTGCCTCGAAAATCGCCATCAAGAGCAAGGGAAGAATTCTCTTCCTCGATCCTAGAGATGTAGTCGTGGTCGAAGCCGAAGGCAACTACGTTCTCTTGCAGCGCGAAATCGGTTCGTATCTGCTGCGCGAGTCGATTTCCACCATTGCCGAGAAGCTCAGGCCTTACGGATTCGTACGTATCCATCGCTCGGCGCTGGTGAATGCTTCTTTCGTTCAGGAAATCTGCCCTTGCGCCACGGGAGAGTACGAGCTCCGCCTCAAGAGCGGAAAACAGTATACCGTTACGCGCAGCTACAAGAAGAACCTGCGCTCGCTGGCGGAGTTCTGGATAGGTACCGGAACCTTCCTTGGCGATTGACTCACGCTAAAATCGGCGCGGGTTTTTCCCCCGCGCCCGTCGCTCTCCGCCCGGTTCATCTTACGGTGTACGCACGAAGCCGTGGGCGACACCATTCCCATCGACGTCATATCCGCTAATCGCATCCTCCAGGTTATTAAGCAAGGGGAAGGTACCCTGATTGGCCCCGGTGCCCGCTCCGGGAGCATCGAATTCCGCATACGTACCATTGCGATAGCGCAAGAAGCCGTGCCACACCGTGTTCGCGTCGATGTAGCTTCCAATGATCGCCCCTTCGGCGTTGAGGCCTTCCGGCACGGTGCCCTGGCCTGAGCCAGTGCCCGCTCCGGGAACATCAAATTCGGTGATCGTCCCGTCAGGGGCACGCACGAAGCCGTGGTACGAATTGTTCGAGTCCATAGAGAGTCCCGGGATCAGGCCCGCTACGTTAACGCCGTCAACGTCGGTACCTTGGCCGGCTCCGGTCCCCGCGCCCGGTGCATTGAAGGTGGTGATGGTGCCGTCAGCCGCGCGCACATAAGCGTGAAGCACACTATTCGAATCGATGTACGCTCCCGTTAGCGTACCCTCCGGATTGAGTGCGATGTCCTCTGCGGTTCCCGTGCCCTGACCGGCACCCGTGCCCGCACCAGCAACGTTGATGATGGTGAAGTGGCCGTTCGGGGAACGCAGGTAAGCGTGAGCTACACCGTTGGAGTCCCAGAAGAACCCCGCGATCGTGCCCTCAGGATTAATGTTGTAGCCATAGGTACCTTGTCCGGCACCAGTACCCGCACCCGGGGCGTCAAAGGTGGTAATTGTGCCCCAGAGGGTGCGCAAATAGCCATGAAATGCCCCATTGCTGTCGGTGTAGTACCCCACAAGTGTGCCTGCAGGATTGATGCTGTAGGCGAAGGTTCCCTGTCCCGAACCTGTGCCCGCACCAGGAGCGTTGACGGTGATGTAGCCTCCATAAAAGGTGTGAATAAAACCGTGGGCTACACCACTACCATCGATGTAGTAACCCCACGTTATACCGAACGCATTGATACCTTGTGCAAAAGTTCCCTGTCCTGCGCCTGTGCCCGCGCCAGGTGCCTCGAAGGTTGTGATCCTCTGCGCAGCCGCCAGACTGCAAGCCAGAACTACGACACCTAAGGTCGTCCAAAATTGTTTTTGATTCATGACATTTCCTTTCAATTGGCATCAGACTAAATTTGGTTGAGTCGTGTTAGACCCATCGGATGGGGAGAGAAAGACTCGCATTACTGCGAACTCCCGTCGCTTCGAGTACCCTCGGGGGCTTTACCACGGTGTTCGCAGGAAGCCGTGTACCGCGTTGTTCGCGTCGTAAGACATCCCGATGCTCACTCCTTCGATATTGAGACCGTCCGGGAAAGTGCCTTGCCCAGCACCTGTACTCGCGCCGAGCGTCGAACTTCGTGATAGTACCGTCGACCGTGCGGAGGAAGTCGTGAATTACATTGCTCGAGTCAATGTACTGTCCGGTGATCGTCACAGCAGGATTGATGCTGTAAGGAGATGTGCCCTGGCCGGCGCCAGTCCCTGCACCCAATATGTCAAACGTCGTGTAGTTTCCTTGCCGGCTGCGCAGGAATCCGTGAGCGACATTGTTGGAATCGACGTCGTAGCCGAAGGTCAAACCCGAATCGGTGACGTTCTGCAGAAACGCCCCTTGCCCTGCGCTCGTGCCTGCACCTGGTGCGTTGATGGTAGTGTAATGCTGCGCACTGGCGAAGGATTGCCGATAACACAACACCAACGATCATCCAAAGCTGCTTTTGCTTCATAATATCCTTCCGCTTTGAGGCTTGGTTAGTGGTTGAGTCGTTTGCGACGGACCAATGCAGGAATGCACCGGCATGCACCGAATAACGCATTCGGCTTGCCAGCGGACCTTCTGGATTTATGAATTTCCAGCAGAATTACCAAGCGGGACAAATGCGGTTCGAGGTTACAGCGGGAGGCGACGAGGCTACGTGATCTGAATTCGGAGTGGCAGACGCGGTCTGCAGATTATGAACAGTGGTGGCCGCCGATCTACGAGAAACGCAAAACAGTTCGCGAGCTCGATACGAGAAATCATATGGCGCATCGACCCGAAGACCTGAGATCCTGGCGCTCATTTGGGCGCGATCCTGCCCAATCGTCGACCCGCCCGCAAGCAACAACACCGCTGTAAGAATCGGTAAAAATGCTCTTCGCCGTTGCTCCGTTTGGCTGGTTTTGGCTCGCCTTCACGGACAGAAACGGACATAGTCGCATTCCGGCTTGACGTGCTTCCACCCAAATTGACCCATTCTTCACTTGTGAACTGTTGCCGGTGGTTTCTCCTCCTGCGCGCTTGTTTGCTGGACGTGCGGCACGGTTTGTGCCTTGCGCATATGCGGAGGCTTTGGCACCAGGCTGCCACCGGGCGTCGGCTGGCGCGCCGGCACGGCAGCGCAAGATCCAGGCTGTTACCGGTACGCGCAGCATCGGCGGAAACCTAGGACAGAAAGTCCTCGATCTGCGGTAATCGCATTTCCTTCGTGTGGAACTGCACTAGGGCGTGTTAACACTAAATGGTGATTTCGTGTTATGCTGCGCTGCATGGAGATCACCCCGGAGCAGTACCAGCGTATTGCCCCCAGTCTTCCCCGTCAGCGCGGCAACGTACGGGTGACCAAC
>Ga0335081_10000848_pt1 | contig 49231 bp, 46 predicted proteins | sample Lox_Sample_35_FD_206713 | JGI IMG/M metagenome (GOLD analysis project Ga0335081, IMG submission 206713) | Soil microbial communities from Loxahatchee National Wildlife Refuge, Florida, United States - Lox_Sample_3.5 | ecosystem: Environmental > Terrestrial > Soil > Wetlands | place: USA... | reverse complement strand
CCCTGATCTGCGGCGTGGTCGGCGTCATTTACGGCATCATAACCGCGCTGTGGGTGAACAAACAGGATGCAGGCAGTGCCAAAATGAAGGAGATTTCGGATGCGGTGAAGGAAGGCGCATACGCGTTCCTCGCGCGCGAGTACAAGACGGTTGCAATCGTTGCGGTAATTCTGGTGATCCTTCTGTCCTTCCTGGGCACGTGGACGGCTGTCGGGTTCATTATCGGCACGGTCGGCTCCGCCCTCGCCGGTTTCATCGGCATGTGGGTGACGGTGCGTGCGAACGTGCGTACCGCACAGGCAGCGAGCAAGGGCCTCCAGGCCGCCCTCACCCTCGCCTTCAAGGGCGGCTCGGTGACGGGTATCATGGTGGTGGGCCTCGGCATTATCGGCCTCTCCGGTTTCTACTTCATAGCCAAGTCTTCTGCACCCGAGCAGGCATTCCATGCCCTTATCGGTCTCGGCTTCGGCTGCTCACTCATGAGCGTGTTCGCCCGTATCGCGGGAGGCATTTATACCAAGGCTGCCGACGTGGGCGCCGACCTCGTGGGTAAGGTCGAGGCGGGTATTCCCGAGGACGATCCCCGGAACCCTGCTGTGATCGCCGACAACGTGGGCGACAACGTAGGCGACTGCGCAGGCATGGCGGCTGACCTCTATGAGACCTACACGGTGACCCTTGTGGCCGCCATGCTTCTCGCCAAGACGATCTTCGGCGAGGGCAGCCAGTGGATCGAGTTCCCGCTCATGCTCGGCGGCGTTTCGATCATCGCTTCCATCATCGGCACCTATGCAGTCAAGCTTGGCAAGAACAACTACATCATGGGCGCCCTTTACAAAGGACTTGCCGTGGCCGGCGTTATTGCGGCCGTAGTGTTCTACTTCATTTCGAAGACTTTCATCGCTGGTCTGACCGGCGCTGATGCCAACATATTCACGCCAATGTCCGTGTTTCTGACCGCCCTGATAGGACTCGTTCTAACAGGCCTGATCGTGGTCATCACTGAGTACTTCACGGCCAAGGAATATTCCCCGGTGAAGCACATCGCACAGGCCAGCCTGACCGGCCACGGCACGAACGTAATCGCCGGTCTCGCGGTCAGCATGAAGTCCACCGGCGCTCCGGTGATCGTGATCGTGGCATCGATCCTCTGCGCCTTCTACCTCGGCGGCGGTTTCTCCGGCAATCCCGGGGGCGGTCTCTTCGCAATCGCGCTCTCGGCCGTGTCCATGCTATCCATGACTGGCATCGTGGTCGCCATCGACTCTTATGGCCCGATCACTGACAACGCCGGCGGTGTCGCTGAAATGGCTCACCTCCCGAAAGAGATCCGCGACATCACGGACCCCCTCGACGCGGTCGGCAATACCACCAAGGCCGTGACCAAGGGCTATGCCATCGGCTCCGCGGCCCTCGCTGCTCTAGTGCTCTTCGCGGAATATTCACGGTCCTTTGGCGCAGATGTGAAAGTGCTTTTCGACCTCTCGAACCCCATGGTGCTTGCCGGCCTGTTCATCGGCGGCCTGCTCCCCTACTATTTTGGCTCGCTTCTGATGGAAGCCGTGGGTAAGGCTGCAGGCAGCATCGTCGAGGAAGTACGGAGACAGTTTCGCGAGATCAAGGGCATCATGGAAGGCAAGGCAAAACCCGAGTACGGCAAGTGCGTGGACATCGTGACTAAGGGCGCCATCAAGCAGATGATGGTCCCGGCCCTCATTCCGGTGGTTGTGCCGGTGGTCGTGGGCCTGCTCCTCGGCCGTGAAGCCCTCGGCGGCGTGCTCATCGGTTCCATCATCACGGGTCTGTTCCAGGCCATCGCCATGACGAGCGGCGGCGGCGCCTGGGATAACGCCAAGAAATCCTTTGAAGATGGTGTCACCGACAGCAAAGGCGTCGTGCATAAGAAGGGGAGCGATGGACACAAAGCCTCAGTTACGGGCGATACTGTCGGGGATCCCTACAAGGATACCGCGGGCCCGGCTATCAACCCGATGATCAAGGTCATCAACATCGTCGCTCTTCTGATCGTTCCGATCATGATCAAGCTGGGTAAGTAATATCGCTGACAAACCATGAACACACAGGGGCTGGCCTCATGGCCAGCCCTTATTTTTTCTCTGGAACGGTGCCTACGGGAACTGCTCATTCGCACCAAATTCGTTGAAATTTACCGTCAAAGTGGTATTATGCAGCGGCAATGAATAACGCTGAGATTCTTATCCATGCAGGATGTTCTGCAGACGTTGTAGCACACTGCATTGTGGTCTCCCAGTTGGCCCGTTCCATTGCAGAGCGTGCAACGGTGGCCCTTGATCTTGAGCTCGTGCAGCAGGGTGGGCTGTTCCATGACATTGGCCGGTCTCGTACGCATGGGATTGAACATGCTTTAGCAGGCGTCGAAATCGCGAAGAAACTGGGCTTCTCTGACAGGCTTGTGCATATTATCGAGCGGCACATCGGCGCCGGAATCACTGAAGAGGAGGCCGTGAAGCTGGGGCTGCCGAGGAGAGACTATATTCCTCTCACACCTGAAGAAAAGATCGTATCATACGCCGATAATCTGATCAATGGCGTGAGGAAGATGATGTTTTATGAAGCGCTCGACCGTTTCAAGAACATTCTCGGGCCGGACCATGAAGGCGTCGAGCTCTTCATAGAGCAACATCGTGAGATACAAAGCTGGATGAAGTAAGCTCAGAAGTCAGAAGCGAGAGAACAGAGGATAGGCAAAGGTTGCGGTCCCGTACCAGCAGGGCGCTGAGAGGGTTGACATGAAAGATAAGAAAAAAGAAATGGAACCAGAAGATTTCGATATCGAACCCTTAAAAAAAAGCAAGACTGATAAGGTTGTACCGGTCAAACTCACGGGGAAGAGCCGGTTTAAGTTCCGCTGCCACAAGGGGGTTAAGTGTTTCACCGCCTGCTGCAGCAATATCAATATCGTTCTCCCTCCCTATGATCTCCTGCGGCTTCGGAAACGGCTTGGCATGACGACCGAGGACTTCATCAACAAATACTGCGAGATAGAGATCCTGGCCAAGACCCTCCTCCCTGTAATAACGCTTAAGATGGGGAATGATGAAAAGAGGAGCTGCCCTTTCGTCACACCTGAAGGCTGTACTGTCTATGAAGACCGGCCGAACACCTGCCGCTACTATCCCGTCGGCATGGCTACGCTCAGAAAGAGGGACGCCGAGGGTGGCAAAGATGAATTTTATTTCATGGTCAAGGAAGACCACTGCAAGGGCTTTGAGGAGGACAAGGACTGGACCATCGACGAATGGCGAAAGGACCAGGAGGCCGACCTCTACGACGACATGAACCGCGGCTGGATGGAGATCCTGATCAAGAAGAAATCATTCGGTGAGAGGGAGTTCCCCGAGATTAAGAACCAGATGTTCTTCATGGTCAGCACGAACACGGACTACTTCCGTGAATTTGTATTCGGGAGCAGCTTCCTTGAGGCCTATGATATCCCGCAGGAGCGGATCGAAAAGGTCAGGACTGATGACGCCGAGCTCTTGAAGCTCGGGTACGAATGGCTTCGGTCCGCCATGTTTGCTGAGGAGACGCTCATGCTCAGAGAAGGCGTCGCCGAGGCGCGCAAAGACCGCGCTGATAAGGTGCTCAGAAAGGTCTACGGGGGAAAAGATAAGGAATCGAAGTAAGGGGGCATAGGCCGCCTCGCTTCTACACCTGTAACATTGCGCTCATTTCCTCATAAATTGCGTTCCCGATAGTAACTCCCTGGTCAATGAACTCCGGACCGTACCGTTTTCCGGTTGCGGTTCGGAACGTTTCCTTTATCCTCTCGATACCCATCATTTTTTCCTTAAAGGTTTTGTGGAGCGCTTCGGGCGGCATGTGTTGGGCCTCGACCATGAGCCAGAGTGTGCCCGTGAAGTTCTCCGGTCCCCAGCGGAACTTGTCCGCGTCGTAGAGTGCATCGCTTACCATGCAACCTTCCTCATCATCAAGATCGCACGTAGCCTTGAACGCTTCATGGTTCCTGATCGCATAGGTGATATGGGAGCGGCTACGCTCGTCCACATCCAGCGCCTTAAGGATCTTCTCTGCCTCAATGCTTCCGCGCACCGCGTGGTCTTCCTCCCGGCGCTTGATGTCATGGAAAAGGCCAGCGATGATCGCAGCGGTAAAGAGCGGTTCGATCACGGACTGGCTCATGCCCCGCCCGCGACCCTCGACGAGGACAATCGTCCCGGCATCCCTTGCTACGGCCTCGCAGTGACAGAGCCCGTGCGCGCACTCCAACTGAGATTCGTCCAGATAGGCGCGGCATTTCCGGATGAGTTCATGAGTTTTGAGCATCTCCTCGGCGAGGCCGATGAGCATGGTGTGCTCTCCGTAGAAGGCGGGACGTGGAAGGGTCCGGGCTATTTTGAGCGCTGTGTCCTGAAGTTTCTGGTATACCGTTTGCGGCATGAGTCATAATAAACGCTAAGGAAGATGATTGTCAAGGCGAGTTTTAGAGAGCATTATCTTCAGATTGACATGCCTTTGCCACATAGGGTAATATGCCATTACTTCCCGGAATTGAAAGGAGTTCTTCTTGTCCGACATCCATAGCGAACGAATATTAATACTCGACTTCGGGTCCCAGTATACCCAGCTCATCGCGCGCAGGGTGCGCGAGGCAAAGGTATACTGCGAGATATTCCCGTTCAATGCCGGGCTTGAGAAGGTCAAGGTTTTTCGGCCGAAGGGCCTGATCCTTTCCGGCGGCCCGTCAAGCGTCTACGATGCGGGTGCTCCGCTCATTGATAAGACATACCTCGACCTGGGCGTGCCAGTCCTCGGCATCTGTTACGGCATGCAGCTCCTGACGCATATCCAGGGCGGGGTCGTTGCCAAATCGCAAAAGCGCGAGTACGGGAGAGCGGAACTCACGATCCACAAGAACGAGGGGCTCTTTACCGGGATTGGCGAGGAAGGCAAGGCAACGGTCTGGATGAGCCACGGTGACCGCATAGAGAAGATGCCGGAAGGGTTTCACGCTATCGCGCATACCAGCAACTCCCCGACAGCGGCCATGGCCGATGAAAAGCGCAAATTATACGGCGTCCAGTTCCATCCGGAAGTGGTACACACGCCCCAAGGGACCCAGATCCTCAGGAACTTCGTGTACACGATCTGCGGATGCAGGCCTTCCTGGAACATGGCGTCATTCGTTGATTATTCTGTTGGCCAGATTCGTAAGACAATAGGCGATAAAAAGGCTGTTTGCGGCCTCTCCGGCGGGGTGGATTCTTCCGTAGCCGCGGTGCTTGTGCATAGGGCTATTGGGAAACAGCTCACGTGTATCTTTGTGAATAATGGCGTTCTCAGGAAGGATGAGGCAGAAAAGGTGCAACATTCCTTCAAAGACATAGGGTTGAACCTCAAGTATGTTGATGCCTCATCGCAGTTTCTTGACAGGCTTAAGGGTGTTGAGCATCCCGAGAAGAAGCGGAAGATCATTGGTAACACGTTTATCGAGGTGTTCGAGCAGGAAGCGCACGCTCTTGGCGGGGCCGAGTTCCTGGTCCAGGGGACGCTCTATCCGGACGTGATCGAGAGCGTATCGTTCAAAGGCCCTTCGGCGGTCATTAAATCCCACCATAATGTGGGTGGGCTGCCGGAGAAGATGAAGCTCAAACTTGTAGAACCGCTGAGAGAATTATTTAAGGATGAAGTACGGGCTATCGGCCGTGAGCTCAAAATGCCCGATGACATCATCGACCGCCAGCCTTTCCCCGGGCCCGGCCTCGCCATACGTATCCTGGGCGAGGTAACCGAGCAGAGGCTGAAAATATTACGCGAGGCAGACGTCATCGTCATCGAGGAGATCAAGAAAGCAGGGCTGTACAAGGAGATCTGGCAGTCTTTTGCCGTGCTGCTTCCGATCAAAACCGTGGGGGTTATGGGCGACGAACGGACCTATGAAAACGTGGTCGCCATCCGTGCGGTCACGAGCCAGGACGGTATGACCGCGGACTGGGCGAAGATCCCTTACGATCTCCTGGGGGTTATGTCGAACCGGATCATCAATGAAGTAAAAGGCGTGAACCGCGTGGTCTTCGACGTCTCATCCAAACCGCCGAGCACGATCGAGTGGGAGTAAGGGGGAATTTTCTCCGCATTGGATGCAACGAGAAGATGAAACACCCAAGTAGGACTTACTAGTCGTTTGTTTTAGGTTCGAACGAACTGAACTCCTGGCCGAACTGGTTCGCTGCCGTGATACCTGCTTCCTGGAGCATCCGAGCCTGTGCTTCCTTGATGAGGTCGAGAGAGACATCAAGAACCTTGGCCACCTCCTCGAGCGACTGGCCTTTGCCGAAGTGGGATTCCGCGATCAGTATTTTGAGAAAATCGGCCTGGATGAGCGATTTTAGATTCGGGTCTGTTATGGAATAGCTTTCGTACGCCTGCTTGAGCGTCTTTCCTGCAGCGATTGCCTCCCGGTACTTATTCACCGCCTCTTCGTAGATATTGCTTTCTTCAGGAGTAAATTCCTTAAAGCTGAATTCCGGCATGTCAGATTTTTTTTTAACTTTATCTTTCTTCTTCATTGCTCTTTCCCTTTGCTTAGCTATGCAATATGTGAGTATCTGGTTCCGCATCGGGCATAACGTTAAAGCCCTCTGCGCATTCTACACTGCGGGTGAAAAGTCTTCCTACATCACTCTCTTCTCTTTCGGCCTTCGCTCCGGCACCCGTCGATGCTCAATCTCTCCTTCGTTCCACGCTACGGACACGTACAAACCGCAGAAGCAGCTCCCGTAGTCCTTGATATCAGGATCGCGGTACACGCAGGGGCAGATGATGTCCGCATCCTTTTCCTTGACACCCCATGCGAGACGGCAGGGGCAGGAACGGTAGCCGTAACGAGCCTCGTTGGTAAGGAGGCCCTGCAGAATATCCATTACGAAAGGCTTATCCTTGTTCAAGCGGATGCCCTGCGACTCGGCATATTTAGAAAGGATCTCGTAGAGTTTTTGGGAAGTCAAGGTATGTTTAAAGCTTTTTTGAGCTTTTCCTCGTTAAAACCGACTATGATGATGTCGCCGATACAAATGGTCGGGAAGCTGCAGTCGGGATTAAGCTTCCTCACTTCGTCCATGACGCTCTCACGTTCCGCACTGGTGAGAAGGTCCACATCGATGAATTCCATGTCGATTCCCTTGTCTTTGAAGAACCGTTTAGTGCGTATGCAGTGAGAGCAGGTGCTGAGGGTGTACAGCTTAATTTTTGATTTCGATGGCCCCATCAGTGGCCTCCTCGCTTAAGAATTCCAATAATATAACATGGAGCTCGATGGTATGCAAATGAATTAGCAGATCGTGTCAAGCCAAAAAATATTCTATGAATTAGTTGATCGTTTATCATCTGCGCTTTAAAACCCCGTCTCTTCAGGGCGAGGACATAAGGCGCCAAGCTAACATGGTTGGATGCACTTCGAGGCCACTCCTGTCTGTTTGACAAACAATAAATTACCCGATACTTTGGAAGTAGTCACATTACGGGAAACGAACCCTGTTTTGCTCTGTGAAACCATAAGTAGGGGGTTCCGGCAAGAAGGTTGCCGGGTAAAACTTCTGCCGTCAAAGAAATAACCATGACGCCGGACCATGAGTTTCACCAAATCTACAGTTCGCGATGCATATGCTCGCGGCACCCCAACGACCGACGTTGGAAACCTTAAGAACAATAGTTTAGCAAAAATCTGTGGCGTCATAATCAACACCTATGTATAAAATGTATCTCCCGAAACCAACAGGATGTTTGGAGCAGTGGCTGCTTGGCACGGCCTGCAGTCAAACGGTTCGCCCGGAGAAATACCAGGGAATCTGCATCAGCCCATGAACCGGGGACGCGGCAAACATCCCTGCCGCATCCGCAAACAGAATCAGCTTTGGCTCTTAGTAGATGCAGAGCCTGATTCGGGAATCCTTGGCCTTGAGACCGGGGAGGATGTCAACACGGTTCTTGTTCGCCAATTCTTCCCCTTCTTCGGGTAGTCGCTTCTGAAGTGCGCACCGACACTGCCCTCGCGGATCAGCGCCGAGCGGGTAATGAGCAAAGCGGTGACGATCATGTTCTTGAGCTCAAAGATGTTTCTATCGGGTGCGTGATTCTTCATGATCCGATCCCATTCCCTGAGCTGCTTTAGTGCAACGGTCAGATCTTTCTTGTTTCTGACAATCCCGACCTTTTCCCACATGAGCTTTTTCAAGGAAGCGCGGATCGTACTGACAGCTTGAGACGAACACGTGGGGGAACTGCCCGCATGTCCGTGGAGCGAAGAGGTGGGGGGCAGTTTTCTTTTTCCCTGGATTGATTTTCGCATATATTGGGCCGCGGCAAGACCTGCTCGCTCTCCGTAAACCAGTCCTTCCAATAATGAATTGCTTGCTAGACGGTTTGCACCGTGCACGCCGGTGCAGGCGGTTTCGCCTGCGGCAAACAGGCCGGAGAGCGTTGTGGCGCCCCAGAGGTCGGTCTTCACGCCGCCCATAATGTAGTGGGCAGCAGGCGAGACGGGGATCGGCTCTTTCGTGATGTCGATGCCGAGTCCACGGCAAGTCATGTAGATGCGCGGAAATCGTCCGATCAGGTAATCACCGTTAAGGTGTGTCATGTCCAGATATACGTGGTCGGCACCGGTCGCCGTCATTTCCGCTTGAATAGCGCGCGTGACCACATCGCGCGGGGCGAGTTCCCGCGCGGGATGATAACCGTCCATGAAGCGCAGGCCATGGACGTTTTTGAGCATCCCGCCTTCGCCACGCATGGCCTCGGAAAGCAGGAACTGCGGAGCTCCTTCACGAAAGAGTGCAGTGGGGTGGAACTGGACGAACTCCATATCCACAAGCGCTGCACCCGCACGGAAGGCCATGGCCATACCGTCTCCCGTCGCAACGGTTGGGTTCGTGGTCCGCATGTACAACTGGCCAGCACCGCCGGTGGCGAGGATCACCGCGCGCGCCGAGATGATGAGGACCTTCCGCAGCGACTGCTGGCACACGATAGCGCCCGTGACGCGCCCATCCTGGACGATAAGGTCCCGGGTGAATGCAAAGTCGATCTTCGAAACTTTGCCCGCGGAGCGGACTTTGTCCGTCAGGACGCGCATGATTTCCCTGCCCGTGGAGTCGCCCTGCGCGTGGAGGATCCTCCGTTTTGAATGCGCTGCTTCCTGCGTGAAGGCCAGCTTCGTGCCTTCCCTATCGAATTCGGCACCCCACAGAATGAGTTCTCTGATCCTCGTGGGGCCTTCCTCGACAAGCGTTCCAACGGCCCTGCGCAGACAGAGCCCGTCGCCCGCCTTGATGGTGTCTTCGAAATGGATCGATATTTCATCCTCGTCTGACAGCGCCACGGCAACGCCGCCCTGTGCATATTCGCTGCTGCTCTCGGACGGCGCATCCTTGGTCACGACGAGCACCTTACCGCTACGCGCAAGCTCGATTGCCGCGCGGAGACCGGCTACGCCACCGCCAATGATGAGGAAGTCGGTCGCGATATGTTCGGTGATATAGGACATTGTCAGTATTAGACTTATTGCAGAGGGCATGGAGCATAGGGCAGAGAGCAACGAGTCACGCTCTGCAAAGAGCTCTACGCGATCTGTTCATTTCATTGTTTCCCCGGCGTTTCCGCCGGCTGCGGGATGAAGGGGTTTTTGCCATCGATGGAGACGAGCTTGGTTTCCCGCGGGTCAAAAAGAAAGGTGGACCTGCCGCTGTCCTTTTGCACGCTCCCGCCTGTGGTCTGCCACTCACTGTCCCAGTTGAATGCCGCTTTCGTCGTGTCTTTGTACTCTACAGTGATGAGCATCTTTGTGTACTGGATCGTGAAGCGGACCGATTCATATTTCGTGAATATGGATTCGAGGGCTTTCACGAAGGCTTGCCTGTCCTTGTAGGAGTTCGCGATCTGGGACATGAAGGCTGAAAGGTCCTTTTTTTCGTAGGTGCGACTCATGTCTTGGAGCGTCGATATAACCTTGTTTCCCTTGATCGCGGCTTGTTCAGGCGGCTTTTTCCCGCCGCACGCGGTTGCGGTAAGCAGAATCGAGGACGCGAGGAGAAAAAACAAAATGCGATTCATAAGACCTCCGAAAGCAAAGTCAGGAAATTAATACAAGATGCATGATGACTTCTACTTAGAGACTTGATGCTGGAAACACGACGTAAAACTAAATCTTGAGGAATCGTGTATCATGAACCGCGCATCTTGTCATAATATCTTCTTCAAAAACTGCCCCGTATAGGATTCCTTTACCTGAACCACATCCTCAGGTGTGCCTTCGGCCACTATCTGACCACCCCGATCGCCGCCTTCGGGACCGAGATCGATGATCCAATCGGCGGTCTTGATAACGTCGAGGTTGTGTTCGATCACCACTACGGTGTTCCCCGTGTCCACCAGCTGGTTCAGCATGTCGAGCAGTTTCTGTGTATCGGCAAAATGGAGGCCCGTCGTGGGCTCGTCCAGGATGTAGAGCGTGCGGCCCGTGGCGCGGCGTGAGAGTTCTTTCGAGAGCTTTACGCGCTGCGATTCGCCGCCGGAAAGCGTGGTCGCGGACTGGCCCAGGGTGATGTATCCGAGGCCTACATCCGTGAGCGTCTGGAGCTTTGACCTGATCGGGGGGATGGCCTGGAAAAAGTCATAAGCCTGTTCGACGGTCATGGCGAGCACTTCGGCGATGTTCTTTCCCTTGTACCTGATGTCGAGGGTCTCGCGGTTGTAGCGACTGCCATGGCACACATCGCAGGTCACGTATACGTCCGGGAGGAAATGCATCTCGATCTTGATCAAGCCGTCACCCTCGCACGCCTCACACCTTCCCCCCTTAACATTGAAGCTGTATCGTCCAGGTTTGTACCCACGCATGCGTGATTCCGGAAGCTGGGCGAAGAGGTCACGGACAGGACCGAACACGCCGGTATAGGTTGCGGGGTTCGAGCGCGGTGTCCGGCCAATAGGGGACTGGTCGATATCGATCACCTTATCAATATGTTCCAAGCCCCTGATATCTTTGTGCTTCCCCGAGCGTTCGGTGGAGCGGTACAACCGCTGCGCGAGCGCCCGGTACAAGATGTCCACCACGAGCGTGCTCTTGCCGGATCCCGAAACCCCAGTTACACAGGTGAGAACGCCGAGAGGGAATCGCACGTCGATGCTCTTCAGATTGTTCTCGGTCGCACCAATGAGGCCGATAGACTTTTTCGATGTTCTGCGCGTTGCGGGAACTTTGATGAACGCTTTGCCAGAAAGGTACTGGCCGGTTATTGATATGCCGTTATTCTGGATCTCTTGAGGCGTGCCTTGGGCCACAACCTTTCCGCCGTGGACACCGGCACCAGGCCCCATATCAATCACATGGTCTGCGGAGCGGATGGTCTCTTCATCGTGTTCCACCACGAGCACGGTGTTTCCGAGGTCACGGAGCCGAAACAGGGTATCAAGGAGCCGCCGGTTGTCTCTCTGGTGTAGCCCGATGCTTGGTTCATCAAGGATGTAGAGAACACCAACCAGGGACGAGCCGATCTGCGTGGCGAGCCGGATACGCTGTCCTTCACCGCCGGAGAGCGTGGCCGCGCCGCGGTCAAGAGTGAGATAATCGAGTCCCACGTGCACCATGAATCCGAGTCTCTCGCGGATTTCCTTAAGAATCCTCTGGGCAATGGCAGTCTCTTTCTCCGTGAGGGTGAGGCCTGCAAAGAACGACAGCGCCTGCTTGATGCTCATGCGGGTGACGTCGTGGATGTTCATGCCGGCCACCTTGATGGCGAGCGACTCCCTGCGCAACCTGCTGCCGCCACAGTCCGGGCAGGTCTGGTAGCTCATGTACTGTTCTAGCTCCCACTGGGTTACGAAAGAATCGGTTTCGTCGTAGCGCCGTTTCAATATCTCGATGATGCCTTCGAAGGGTTTGCACGGTGCCGCGCCTTTGGCGGTCCGGGTGACCATAGATTTTGATTCGCTATCCTTGAATCCGTGGAGCAGCATTTTTTGCTGGGCCGACTTCAATTCCCTAAAGGGCGTGTTCACGTCGAAGCCGCATGAACTGGCCAGGGATTCGAGCATCTGGTAATACTGGAACGACGTGCGTTTGGCCCAGGGCTTGATCGCACCTTCGCGGAGAGAGAGATTAGTGTTCGGCACGATGAGATCCGGGTCGAACTCGAGCAGGCCGCCGAGACCATCGCAGGTTGGGCAGGCGCCCTGGGGGCTGTTGAACGAGAATATCTGGGGTGTGATCTCGGGATAGCTGATGCCATCGACGATGCAGGCAAGCTTCTCGCTGTAGAGCAGGTCCTTTTTCTGGTCCACGAGGTTCACGAGCACAATACCGTCGGCCTGATGGAGGGCGGTCTCAATTGACTCGGCGAGCCTGCGTTCCACGCCGGGCCTTACAACGAGACGGTCGATCACGATTTCAATGTCATGCTTCTTTTTCTTGTCCATCGGCACTGGCTCGGCAAGCTCCCTGGTCATGCCGTCAACCCGCGCGCGCACGTAGCCCGACGCTGCGGCGGCCATGAGCTCCTTTTTATATTCTCCCTTCCTGCCGCGAACGATCGGCGAGAGAATCTGGATGCGCGTGTCTGTGGGCAGGGCCATGACGGCGTCGGTGATCTGTTGAACGGTCTGTGCCGAGATCTCCCTGCCGCACTTGTAGCAATAGGGCTTCCCGATACGCGCGAAGAGCAGACGCAGGTAGTCGTACACCTCGGTTACCGTTCCGACGGTTGAGCGGGGGTTCTTGCTCGTGGTCTTCTGTTCGATGGCGATGGCTGGCGAAAGGCCGTCAATGGAGTCCACATCGGGCTTGTCCATCTGACCGAGGAACTGGCGCGCGTAGGCCGACAGGCTCTCCACGTACCTCCGCTGGCCTTCTGCGTAGATGGTATCGAAGGCGAGGGATGACTTGCCCGAACCCGAAAGTCCCGTTATCACCACGAGATTGTCTCGTGGGATCTCGAGATCGATGTTCTTGAGATTGTGCTGGCGGCAGCCTTTTATGATGATCTTGTCCATATGGTTAGCGATGGGTAAGAAACGTAATTTTACCACCTCAAGAGAAGGGAGTAAAGGACTTTGTACAGGAGAATGCCTGCACTATCTCGACAAATCCTGTTAAACATTATTGCAATGACGGTGCAAAGGCAACGCAATCCTGGGGTGAGGAATCATTTTATCGTTAAAGAATCTATAAGCTGGATTAAGTAGGGAGTGTCTGTCCACATTGCAAAGCTCGCCTTTCTTCCTATTCTTGCCATTACTCTTTTCCTCCGTTTTATCCGATCCCGTCGGGGTACGTGGCGTCGAAATACGAGCCGAAGGTGACCGAGGTGCCGTCATCGGTGAACATCATCACCACCTCGGGAATCAAGTAAGGTCGGTTCTCGCAGGCTGGCGGAAAAACCTTCAAGAGGAGGCTCAGATACCTGCACCGGCTGTCGAGAGACGGCCTCAAGATCGACCGCTCGGGCTACAAGGGAGAAAATCAGGAGATCGTCAAGAACATTCTCATGCTTGCGCAGACATGGATATCGGCGGTATCGCCCAAGGCGAGGAGGCTGTAAGCCAGCTGACGAAGATAAAGACGCTGTACTGCGATTTCGGCCAGGGCTACCTCCTTTCTATGCCGGTCGGCAGTTATCAAGCAAGGACATTGATCGGAGCCAAACCGGTTCTCAGAGACGCCGGTCCAGCATAACATGCCCGGCCTCAGGTTTCCTGCAAGCACATTTTTTCCATGAGTTACAATTTCCGTTTATTGTTTCCTTGACTTCCCATCCACGAATTTTTATTCCAGAATAATTATTTTGCTACCACATACTTACAAAAAGTGATATGATTAAGTCTTGTGTGCCGGTTCCTTTTTGATCAATGCGGCGCCGTTTTAAATACCATGGCTAAGATACTTGAAAAGAAATTACTCCGAGCACCTGATGTTTATTATTATAAGCTCTCGGCGCCGCTTATATCGAAAAAGGCGCAGCCAGGCCAGTTCGTGATCATCAGGCTTCACGAAAACGGGGAACGGATACCGCTCTCACTTGCCGATATCAATCCCGGAGATGGCACGATCAGCCTGATCGTCATGGCAGTTGGAAAGACCACGTCTGAGATGTCACGCATGAAGACAGGTGATGATGTCCTCGATCTCTGCGGTCCGCTCGGTAACCCTACCCACATCAAAAAGGTCGGAAAGACCATTCTCGTCGGTGGGGGCTTTGGTGTCGCTCCACTGTACCCCATTGCGAGTGCATTTAAAGCCGCGGGCAACGAGGTTGTGTGCATCATGGGGGCGCGCTCCAAGAACCTGTTGATCTATGAACAGGAGATGGAGCAAGTGAACGACCGGGTGATCGTGACGACGGACGACGGCAGCAAAGGAATAAAAGGGATCGTGACCCAGGCCCTGCAGAAGGAATTGGAGAAGAAGAACGCTGAGCTGGTCATTGCGATCGGGCCGGCGATCATGATGAAGGCCGTGTCAGAGACAACCAGGCCCCTTGGCATTAAGACACTCGTAAGCCTGAACCCTATCATGGTCGACGGAACGGGAATGTGCGGAGGCTGCCGGGTGACGGTGGGCGGTGAGACACTGTTTGCCTGTACCGATGGTCCCGAGTTCGACGGCCATCTCGTGGACTGGGACATCCTCATGAACCGCCAGAAAAAGTACGGTCCCGAGCAAAAAGAATCGTTCGAATCATGGCGCCAACGGCATGAAGGGGCGCTCTGCGAGTGAATCCCGATAGTGACAAAGATCCCTGACGGTGAACGCTGATGTTTATTCCGCCATCTCCAGGGCGGGATGAACTCCGTCAAAGGGAGTCAGCGACTTTCTCTAATAGAGTGAACGGACACTTATTGCATATGGAAACAGAAACGAAAGAAGCAAAAAGGATCTTGCCGAAAAAAACACCCATCCCCGAACAGGACCCTCGTGCCAGACGGTCTAATTTTGACGAGGTCGCGTTGGGCTATACACCGGAGCTGGCAATGAAGGAGGCAGGACGGTGTCTTCAGTGCAGGGAGCCGAAGTGTGTCTCCGGCTGCCCGGTGCATGTCCCGATTCCCCGGTTCATCAAGGCGATTCGTGAAGGCGATTTCACGAGGGCCATTGACATCATCAAAGAAGCCAACCTTTTGCCCGCGGTTTGCGGCAGGGTCTGCCCGCAGGAGAGCCAGTGTGAAAAGCTCTGTACCTTGTCGAAAAAATTCGAGCCTGTGGGCATCGGCCGCCTCGAACGGTTTGCGGCCGACCGGGAGATGCAGGACGGGGGCGCGAAGGTGCCCTTCCCTGAGCCGCCGAGTGGTAAGCGGGTCGCTATAATCGGGAGCGGCCCCTCAGGTCTGACCTGTGCTTATGACTTGGCACGGCACGGGCATGCGGTGACGATTTTCGAGGCCCTTCACGAGCCGGGAGGTGTCCTTGTCTACGGCATTCCGGAATTCCGGCTCCCCAAGAAGATCGTGGCCCGTGAGATCGAAATCCTGAAACGCATGGGTGTGGAGATCAGGACCAACGCCGTCGTAGGCAAGCTCATCAGCATTGATGAGATTTTCGATGAGTTCGATACTTGCTATATCGGGACGGGGGCAGGCCTGCCGCGGTTCATGGGCATCGAAGGTGAGAACCTGAACGGTGTCTATTCATCGAATGAGTTCCTTACCCGCATCAATCTCATGCGGGCCTATCGTTTTCCTGAATACGATACTCCCGTCAAGCGGGGGGACCGCGTTGCGGTGGTGGGCGGAGGCAACGTTGCCATGGACGCCGCTCGGACGGCCCTTCGGCTGGGTGCTACTGAGGTTATCATGATTTACCGCCGCTCACTCGCGGAACTTCCAGCCCGGAAGGAAGAGGTGCATCACGCCCAGGAAGAGGGTATCCGCTTCGAGCTCTGCACCAATCCCGTTAGGATAATCGGAGCGCATGGCACAGTCACGGCCATCGAGTGCGTGCGGATGGACCTGTGCGGGCTCGATGAGTCAGGCAGGAGATCACCGAAACCGGTGGCAGATTCAGAATTCCATATCCCTGTCGACATCGTGATCATGGCGGTAGGAACTGGGGCCCATCCTCTGATTCCCCAGAGCACGAAGAACCTGACCATCAATAAAAAGAAATACATTATCGCCGACGAAGAAACCGGCCGGACAAGCAGGGATGGCGTATATGCTGGCGGCGACATCGTAACCGGTTCGGCTACGGTCATTTCGGCCATGGGCGCAGGCAGGAAGGCAGCTCGGGCGATGCATGAGTATCTAATGCAGAAAGAGCCCAAGCCCTAGCGTTCCTGATTTTTTTCCCGAAACCATCGCCCCTCAAATGCCTCCGACAACCTAATTTTTCGCGTGATTTTTCTATAATCAAAAACTTAACGGCCATTTATATTATTTATAGGTAAAAATCTTGACAATGGTTTAGGGTTGTGTTAGTTTTTTTAAACTTTCATGCACTAAAAAGATGTTTCTCTTTAACCGCAAAAGAGGCGATTCACCATGATAGATATTAACGTCTCACTCCTTATCCAACTCATCAATTTCATCGTATTGCTTATTGCGCTTAATTTCATACTCTTCAATCCCATACGGCAGATCATGCAGGAGCGCGAGCAGGGCATCAGTTCAGCGCTTGAAGATGCCAAGAGTGCTCAGCACCGCATGCAGAGCCTTCTTGAACACTACAATTCATCGCTCGCCGAATCCAAGCAGAAGGCAACCGCCACCTATAATTCGATCTACCAGCAGGGTCTTGATGCCCAGCGCGACATGATCTCTGCGGAGCGGGCAAAGGCCGGCGAGATGCTGGACAAGGCGCGGGCCGAGATCGTAGCGGCGGCCAACGCGGCCCGCACCGACCTTCAGAAAGAAGCAGAGCGGCTGGCGCAGGATATTACCTCCAAGCTGCTCGGGAGGGCGGTGTAGAGGTGAGGAGCTTGGTGATGAAAAAGATCATGCTAGGTATCTATACGCTCACGGTGCTGTTTGTTAGTGCCGTTGCCATTGCCGCGGAGGAAGGTCCTGCCGAAAAGATGACTTTTTTGGGAGACTGGCTGCCGAGGCTGGTCAATTTTGGCATCATTGCTGCGATCCTCATCTATTTTACGAGAAAGCCGATCCGTGATTTCTTCAAGAACCGCTCTATCGAGATTGCGAAGGCCATACAGGAGTCAAAAGAGGCTCGGGAGCGTGCTATTGCGGCCCTTGCAGACCTGGATCGGAAGATCAAGGATCTCGAAGCTGAAACGGGCAAGCTGATCACCGAGGCCCAGGCCCGCGGCGAGAAAGACCGCCAGGCGCTCATCGAGGAAGGCAAAAAGGTTGTGGCGGACATTCAGACCCAGGTCAAACAGGGCGTCGATATAGAGGTGCAAAAGGCCAAGGCCGCACTGGCGATTGAGGCCTCGCTCCTTTCCATCGATCTTGCGGAAGGCAGGATCAAGGAGAAGATCAGCAGCCAGGACCATGAGCGCATTGTGAAAGAATATATCGCCAAAGTGGGAGGCAAGGGTTGATCAGGACTATCGCAAAGAGGTATGCCCGGGCCCTCGTTGAACTGAGCGAGGAGAAGAAGACCGTTGACAAGACCAAGGCTGATCTCGCCGCATTCGTCGGTATTGTGGATGCCCTGCCGGCTATGCAGAAGCTCTTTGCTAGCCCCGTCCTTACCCCGGAGAATAAGAAGGCGGTCATCAAGGAGCTTGCCGGGAAACTGAGCATGCAGCCTACCACTCAGAGGTTCGTAGAACACCTAGCGGAAACGGGCAGGATCAGGTATGTAAAAGAGGTGAATGAGGCGTTCCAGGAAATTCTCTCAGAGCGTCAGAACCGTGCTGCCGTGCGGTTGACCACAGCCGTGGCAATCAACAACGGCGACTTGGAGGATATCAAGCAAAAGCTTGAGAGGCTGACCGGCAAGAAAGTGGACATCGACGCGCAGGTCGATACGACCCTGATCGGCGGTGCAAAGGCTCAGATCGGGAGCACGATTTACGACGGGACCATCAAGAACCAGCTTAACAAGATGCGCAATCAATTGATGAGCTAACAGATAAACCTTGGGAACAGAAGGAGTGCAGCAATGCAGATCAAAGCACAGGAAATCAGCGAGATCATAAAAAAGAAAATTTCTGATTTCGAGAAGACCGTTGAGGTCGCCGAAGTCGGCACCGTGATCACCGTCGGTGATGGAATCGCCAAGGTCTTTGGCCTTGACAACGTCATGTCCGGCGAACTTCTGGAGCTACCCGGCGGCCTGATGGGCATGGCGCTCAACCTCGAGGAGGAGAACGTGGGCGTCGTGCTCATGGGAGACGACTCCAAGATCCGCGAAGGCGACATCGTCAAGCGTACCAAGAGGATCGCCGAGGTCCCCGTGGGTGACGCGATTGTGGGCCGCGTGGTGGACGGTATCGGCCTGCCCATCGACGGCAAGGGACCCATCGCCTCGAAAGAGTTCCGCTATATAGAAGTGATAGCGCCGGGCATCGTGAAGCGTCAGTCGGTACGCGAGTCGCTCCAGACCGGGATCAAGGCCATTGACGCTATGATTCCCATCGGCCGCGGGCAGCGCGAGCTCATCATTGGCGACCGACAGACCGGCAAGACCGCCGTTGCCATCGACACCATCATCAACCAGAAGGGCCAGAACGTCACCTGCATCTACGTGGCCATTGGACAGAAGCGCTCCACCGTGGCACAGGTGGTCAAGACCCTTCAGGAACACGGCGCCATGGACTACACCATCATCGTCTCGGCTACGGCATCCGACCCTGCCCCGCTCCAGTTCATCGCCCCCTATACCGGTTGCACCATCGGCGAGTATTTCCGCGACAACGGCAAGCACGCTCTTATCGTCTATGATGATCTGTCGAAGCAGGCCACGGCCTATCGCCAGCTTTCGCTGCTCCTCCGCAGGCCCCCGGGCCGCGAGGCGTATCCCGGCGACGTGTTCTACCTCCACTCCCGCCTTCTGGAGCGCGCCGCGAAGCTTTCGGACAAGATGGGAGGCGGATCGCTCACCGCGCTTCCGATCATCGAGACCCAGGCCGGCGACGTGTCCGCTTACATTCCGACAAACGTGATCTCCATCACCGATGGACAGATGTTCCTCGAATCAGACCTGTTCTACTCCGGGGTGCGGCCGGCCATCAATGTGGGCATTTCAGTGTCGCGGGTGGGCGGGAGCGCCCAGATCAAGGCCATGAAGCAGGTGGCCGGAACGCTCCGACTTGATCTCGCACAGTACCGTGAACTCGCTGCGTTCGCCCAGTTCGGCAGCGATTTGGACAAAGCCACACTGGCCCAGTTAAACCGCGGCCAGCGCATGGTCGAACTTTTGAAGCAGGACCAGTACGTGCCTATGCTGGTTGAACAGCAGATCCTCGTCATCTTTGCGGGGACGAACGGGTTCGTGGACGATGTACCGGTGAACGCGGTGAAGAAGTTCGAGCAGGAACTCCTGCGGTTCATGGCGAGCAAGCACCAGGCAGTGCTCGACGACATCAAAAGCAAGAAGCAGATCGACGACGACCTCAAGGCGCGCATTAAGAGCGCTATCGAGGAATTCAAGAAGTCGTTTGCTGCGTAAATAGTTTAGATTTATAGTTTCAAGTTTTTAGTTAATTACAAACTCGAAACTTAGGAAGCACTTATGCCCAGCTTAAGAGATATTAAAAGAAAAATCACGAGCGTTAAGAAGACCCAGCAGATCACCAAGGCCATGAAGATGGTTGCCGCGGCGAAACTCCGAAGGGCACAGGACCGCGTGGTCGCGGCGCGGCCCTACGCCCGCAAGATGCTTATGGTCATCGCAAACCTTGCGGGCCGCGTGGAAAGGGCCCAGCACCCGCTGCTCGCCAAGCGTGAAGCCAAGACGGTGAAACTCATGGTGCTCACATCGGACCGCGGGCTCTGCGGCGCCTACAACACCAATATCGTGCGCAAGGCCGTCGAGGCGGTCAAGCAGTTCAAGGCTGAGGGGAAAGAAGTGAAGGTGAACGTCATTGGTAGAAAAGGACGCGACTTTTTTCGCAAACGTTCGGCGTACACGTTAGGCAAAGTGTGGTCGGATCTCGGCATGATCGACTACGAAAAGGCTGCCGATGTTGGCAAGAATATTGTTGAACGGTTTACGGCCAGCGAGACCGATGAGGTCTATCTCCTTTATAATGAGTTCAAGAGCGTGATCCAGCAGAAAGTGACGCTCGAGAAGCTTCTGCCAATTGAACCGCCTACTGAGGCAGACCCCTTCATGGCCGCTGTTGACTATCTCTATGAGCCATCAGCAGAATCAATCCTGGGCTCCATCCTGCCGAAGCACATTGAGGTGCAGGTATACCGCGCGATGCTTGAGAGCCAGGCGAGTGAGATGGGAGCGCGCATGACCGCCATGGATTCGGCTACACGGAATGCCAAGGATATGATCGAAAGGCTTACGCTGAAATTCAACAAGCAGCGGCAGGCTGCGATCACCAAGGAAATCTCCGAGATCGTGGGCGGAGCGGAAGCGCTGAAATAATTATTGTTAGAACGTGCAAATTGGAAATTTGATGCTTCAATTTATCGAGATGTTTTCTTCATTTCCAATTTTCAATCCTAAATCTACAATTCAATATTCGAAGAATACTGCAACAGGGGGTTATCAATGAGCACAGGGAAAATAGTACAGGTTATGGGCGCGGTGGTGGACTGCGAGTTCCCCGTCGGAAGCCTTCCCCAACTGATGAACGCGATCAGGATCGATCAGCCGGAGGACAAGAACCTCGGTACGCCTGAGACCCATCTGACGCTGGAGGTCGCGCTGCACCTCGGCGAGAACCGGGTACGAACCGTGGCCATGTCGTCCACCGATGGCCTCATGCGCGGCATGAAGGTCAACGACACCGGCAAGCCCATTTCCATGCCTGTGGGCAAGGAAGTGCTCGGCCGCATCATGAATGTGATCGGAGAGCCTGTGGACGAAATGGGGCCGATCAAGACCAAGGACACGCTGCCCATCCACCGGTCCGCTCCGATGCTGGAAGAACTCGACCCCACGAAGCAGCTCTTCGAAACGGGCATCAAGGTCGTTGACCTTCTCGCTCCGTACACCAAGGGCGGCAAAACGGGCCTGTTCGGCGGCGCGGGCGTGGGCAAGACCGTGATCATCATGGAGCTTATCAATAACGTGGCAAAGCAGCATGGCGGTTTCTCCGTGTTCGCAGGCGTGGGCGAGCGTACCCGAGAAGGCAACGACCTCTGGGCGGAGATGAAGGAGTCGGGCGTTATCAGCAAGGCGGCACTGGTCTACGGCCAGATGAATGAGCCACCGGGAGCGAGGCTCCGCGTTGGCCTCTCGGCCCTGACCGTGGCCGAGTACTTCCGCGACACTATGGGCCAGGACGTGCTCCTGTTCGTTGACAACATCTTCCGTTTCACCCAGGCAGGTTCCGAGGTGTCGGCACTCCTCGGCCGTATGCCGTCGGCTGTGGGTTACCAGCCCACCCTCGGTACGGAAATGGGCGCACTCCAGGAGCGCATTACCTCCACGAAGAAGGGCTCTATCACCTCGGTGCAGGCTATTTATGTGCCTGCTGACGACCTTACTGACCCTGCGCCGGCAACGGCGTTCGCGCACCTTGATGCAACCACGGTGCTCTCGCGTCAGATCGCAGAGCTCGGCATCTACCCCGCCGTGGACCCGCTCGATTCTACGTCTCGTATCATGGACCCTCATGTGGTCGGAGAAGAGCACTACTCTGTTGCGCAAAGGGTGCAACTCGTGCTTCAGCGGTATAAAGAGCTCCAGGATATCATCGCGATCCTTGGTATGGACGAGCTCTCGGACGAAGACAAGCTTACCGTGTCCCGTGCGCGGAAGATCCAGCGCTTTTTGTCGCAGCCCTTCCAGGTGGCCGAAGCCTTTACCGGCACACCGGGTAAATATGTGCCGCTCAAGGAGACCATCAAGGGATTCAAGGAGCTCGTTGACGGCAAGATGGATGATATCCCCGAACAGGCATTCTACATGGTTGGCCCTATCGAGGAAGTCTTCGAGAAGGCTGAGAAACTCGGTTATAAGCGGTAAGCGTGCAGCATGGCGATGGGAGAACAGGAGAATTCATCAAGCCCATCAAAATTGAGTGACGAGGATTGGAAGAAGACAATGGTTGCAGAAAAAGGAAAAATGCTCCTCGAGATTGTTGCCCCGAGCCGCCAGGTGGTCCGGTCCGAGCGGGTTGATGAGGTGATCGCTCCCGGCAGCGAGGGCGAGTTCGGTGTGTTGCCAGGACATACGCCCTTTTTGACCACACTTAAGGTGGGCATGCTCTCATACCGTGAGGGTACGCAGTGGCATCATCTGGCCGTTGACTGGGGCTATGCCGAGGTGGGACCGAACCGGGTCGTCATTCTAGCGGAAGGTGCGGACCGTGCAACCGAAATCGACTTGGCCGAAGAACGGATCGCTAAAGAGCAGGCGGAAAGAGTCCTGAGTGAGAAGCTTGAACAGAAGGATTATGAGAAGGCCCGTGTGGATCTCCTGAGGGCCATGATCAGGATACAAGTGGCAGAGAAGCACGGCCAGAAGTAACGTATCATGAAGCAGCATTAAATAATATGAAAGGCAGTCCCGCAGGGGCCTGCCTTTTTTTCATCATGCGCGGAAGGCAGGATCAGCACTTCCCGCGACCGATGACAGCTGGAGGCATAAGAAAAACTCTTGACAGGGAGCGGTTCTTAACTTATATTGATTCTAAACTATAGAGCCATGAAACAATCGCTGAAAAAGAGATTCGGTAAAGGGTTCAAGCGGACTCCGCAGAGGCTCGCTATCCTCGACTACCTCGAGGGGAACACGTTGCATCCTTCGGCGGAAGATGTGTATCGGGCCGTAACCAAGAAATGTCTTTCTCTCTCCTTTGCTACTGTCTACAACACGCTGAATACTCTTGCGCAGGCAGGGGCTGTGCGGGAGCTAACCCTCGACCCCGAACGGAAGCGATACGATCCGAATATCGAACCGCATCACCATCTGATCTGTACCTCCTGCAAAAAAGTCATCGATATTTTTGAGGATATTTCCGTCGGCATACCTAAACGTATCGAGAAGGAATTTTCTATTTCAGGCAACCATGTGGAATTTTATGGACACTGCTCCGCCTGCAGGAAGTAGAGCAACTCTGTATAACTTCGTATTGCGGACCGCAAGGCTCTCACAACAAAAATTTTAATGGAGGCTACGATGGGCGCTGTAGAGATTAAGCCGGGTATTTACTGGGTAGGAGCGATTGACTGGGCCGTCCGCGACTTCCATGGCTACATCACGCCGAACGGCACGTCCTACAACAACTATCTCATTCTCGACGAACAGGTGACGCTCGTTGATACGGTAAAGCACGATTTCTGCGAATATACGATCGACAATATCAGGAGCCTTGTGGATCCTGCGAAGATCGAGAACGTTGTGATCAACCACATCGAGAATGACCATATGTCGAGCATTGACCGTATCATGGAGCTTGCCCCAAAGGCCACGATCTACATTACCGCGCGCGGGAAGAAAGGTCTTGACCGTTTTTTCGATACGTCCCGATGGAACTTCAAGATCGTTAAAACCGGGGATATGCTCGGCATGGGCACGAAGACGATCACCTTCCTTGAAACACCGATGCTTCATTGGCCTGACTCCATGATGAGCTATGTGAAGGAAGACAAACTGCTCATCAGCCAGGACGCCTTTGGCCAGCATCTCGCTTCGTCTGCCCGGTTCGACGATGAATATTGCGACCAGTACTCGGTGACCGGTCTCGAGCATGCGGTGCGTGACTACTACGCGAACATCCTGATGCCCTTCGGCGCCCTCGTCAAGTCAAAGATAGCCGAGATCCAGAAGCTCGGAATCGAGATCGACATGATCGCGCCCGACCATGGCGTCATCTGGAAAAAGAATCCGGCCAAGATCATCCAGATGTACCTCGACATGGCGAACGACAAGGCAGACCTCCGAGTCGTGATCGTCTACGACACTATGTGGCATAGTACCGAACACATGACGATCCCCCTCATGGAAGGAATCAAGGCCGCGGGTGTCGACGTGGATGTGATCAAGCTCCGTGCCACCCCCATGAGCAGGGCGATTAAGAGGGTCTGGGAGTCGCGGGCTATGCTTATAGGCACACCGACGCTCAATAACATCATGTTCCCGAGCGTTGCCGAATTTCTCACGCACCTCCGCGGGCTCCGCCCCAAGAACCGGCTCGTGGGCGCGTTCGGAAGCTTCGGCTGGGGCGGTGGCGCGGTGAAGGAGGCCTATGCCGAGTTCAAAAGGATGGGGCTTGAAGCGGTAGAGCCTGGCGTTGAGGTCCTCTACCGGCCGAGCCTTGACGACGACGACAGATGCTTTGCGTTCGGCAAACAGTTCGCTGAAAAGGCGATTGAATACCACAAGAAGTTTAATGGCGAGCAACCAGGGAAGTGCGTGGCGTAGTTGAACTCAGGATCAACAGAATCGCTCGAATGCCCGTGATTACTCCGTAACGGCATCAGATATGCATTATTAAGCACGCCGAAAGCTGGGTGCAGTGATTTAGTAACGACTTAATTTCTGAGGAGGCGATGATGTGGAGATGCACCATCTGCGGGTATATTTACGATGACGCGAAAGAGGGGACGAAGTTCGAAGACCTTCCCGACGACTGGACGTGCCCAGTATGCAATGCTCCGAAAGACGCGTTTGTAAGGATGTAAATCATGGAAGCAGAATAAGCGAACAGGGCAGCACGGGGTTCCCGGCTGCCTTTTTCGTTTGACAGCACCACCTTCCCATTCTATAATTTCACCACACAGTTCATTCCGTCAATTCGATCATGACCCAGAGGTAACCATGACTGACAGGAAGGCATGGAGTGTAAAGCACTGGCCTCAGGCCTTCAAGACCTCGATTCGTGAGGCAGCGTCTGCGGTTATCTTCATCCATAATCATCCGAGTGGCGATATCAAACCGAACCAGGAAGACATCCTGCTGACCCGGCGGCTGGCCCAGGCAGGCGAAGTGCTCGGCCATATAACAATCGGGGACGGATGCCATTTCAGCATCCGGGACAACGGGATGACCGGCCGCAGGCCCTGAGCCATGGACCGAGAGCCCGTACCAGCTGTCCCCGGTCTCATCGATGCCCATGTGCACATAAGAAGCCTCGACGGGCTTGCTACTCTCGCTGCGGCAGGCATCATCGCAGCTCGCGATGCCGGTATCCGCGAGAACACCGCGCCCGGACGCGAAAGCCGGAGACTCCTGCGAAGAAAACCAACCGTCGTGAGTGCCCTCTGGGCGCTTTACAAGAAAGGCGGGTATGGTGCCCGCTTCGGCGTGGCCGTCGAGACGCGAGAAGAAATTAAAACTGAGATTCTCAATCTCAAGAATGCAGGAGCTGATATAATAAAAATCATGGCCTCTGGCATCGTCAGCCTGAAGGAGCCGGGGATCGTGACTGCCGGTGGCTTTACAATCCAGGAGATTCGGTTTATTGTCGATGAAGCACGCAGACAAGGTCTGAACGTAATGGCCCACGCAAACGGCGAGGAGGCAATTGTTTCCAGCGCCCTGGCCGGGGTCCGTTCCGTCGAACATGGTTTTTTCATGACGGAACGGGCCCTTGATGCTCTGGCACAGAGGGAAATTTTCTGGACACCAACGGTTGGTGCGCTCGTCCGGGCGGCGGGCTCCGGACCCGGACGAGCGATAAACCATGTCCGGGACTTCATCGCCGGCCTGATCCAATCGCATCTTGCAATGATAGGGAGAGCTGCTGCGGGCGGTGTTCCGCTTGCGGTGGGAACGGATTGTGTGCTGCCCACGCCGGATTACGCGCGTGTCTATAAGGAGGAGCTGGGATATTTTGAGCAAGCCGGCATTGCACATGATGGGGTGACTGCCATTGCAACTTCAGGCGGAGCGAGGCTGCTGGGATTGAAATGATTCGCCATGGAGAGCTAGTGCAACCAGAGAAAATGATTTAATCGCATATTCTTGAGGGGAGGACTTTCATGCGAATCGGCATCTTGTCCGGCGGAGGTGATGCGCCGGGGCTGAACGCGGTGATACGGGCTGTTGTCAAGACGGCGGTGATCAAGTATGGCTGGGAGGTCTTGGGCATCTTTGACGGTTTCGAAGGCCTGCTCACACCCACGAGGACGCGCCCGCTCAACCCCTGGAACACGAGAGGGATCCTTTACCAGGGCGGCACTATCTTGGGGACCACCAACCGCGGGAACCCCTTTGCACACAAAACCGAGATAGATGGCAGAGAGATCGTGAGTGACGTCTCGTCGAGCGTTGTGGAAAATATCAAGGACCACGGACTTGACTCACTCATTGTGATCGGCGGTGATGGTTCCCTCAAGATCGGGCACGGCTTGCAAAAGCTTGGGGTGCCAGTGATCGGTGTACCCAAGACCATCGATAACGATCTTATGGCAACATACGTGACCTTCGGATTCCAAACCGCCGTTGACACGGCGACGGACGCCTTGGACAAGCTTCATACAACAGCGGAGAGCCATCAGCGGGTAATCGTGCTCGAGGTCATGGGACGGTATGCAGGCTGGATCGCGTTGCAGGCGGGGATCTCGGGTGGCGCTGACGTCATCCTGATTCCCGAGATACCCTTCGCCATGGACAGGGTGAGCGATAAACTGCTCGCGAGAAAAAAGGCGGGGAGCAAGGCGAGCATCGTAATCGTGGCAGAGGGCGCCAAACCCGTCGGCGGCGAGATGTCAGTGCGCGAAAAGACGGCCGATGGATATGCGCTCAGGCTCGGCGGCATGGGGGAGATCATGGGCAAGGAGATCGAAATGAGGACGGGGTTCGACGTGCGTGTCACTGTGCTCGGGCACCTCCAGCGTGGCGGAAGCCCCTGTCCCTATGACCGTCTGCTCGCTACGAGATATGGCGTGGCGGCGGTGGAGCTCATCGCGAAGAAGAAGTTCGGTGAGATGGTGTCGTTCCAGCCGCCTGACATAAAATCAGTGCCGCTCGGCGAGGCGGTTGCGAACCTCAGGCTTGTTGATCCTGAAGGAGAACTCGTCAGGATGGCCGAGGGCATGGGAGTGAGTTTCGGCAGATGAGCATTTTTTTTCTGACTATCTTTGTAGTCTACGGCGGGATGCATGCCTACGCATTTTTCCGCGCACGGAGCGCTATAGCGTTCGGACCGGGAACGGGCGCCGCACTTGCCGTGTTCATGGTCATCATGACGCTCGCGCCCTTTTTTATTCGACTGCTCGAGCGGCATGACTACGAGCTTTCAGCCCGGGCACTTTCATATATAGCCTATCTCTGGATGGCGGCACTGTTCCTGTTCTTCTGCAGTTCGATCGTCCTTGACCTCGTTAGCCTCGTGGTTCGTATCGCAGGCTGGGTGACACACACTGAGCTTGCCGGGCGTCTGATTCCCGCAAAGACAGTTTTCTTTATAAGTATATGCCTTTCCCTGATCATATGTGTATACGGTTATTTTGAAGCCCTGAATATCCGCACCGAGCGGCTCAAGATCGAAACAACGAAGCTTCCCGCGGGCACGGACCGGCTCACGATTGTTCAGATATCGGATGTGCATCTCGGCCTGATCGTCCGGTGCGACCGACTTGTGGGAATTCTCGATGTAGTAAAGGCGGCAAAACCGGATATCTTCATCTCCACCGGCGACCTGGTGGATGCCCAGATCAATCATCTGTCAGGCCTCCGGGAGCTGTTACAGGAGATAAAGCCGCGGTATGGTAAATTCGCTGTCACCGGAAATCATGAATACTACGCTGGGCTCGAGCAGGCCATTGCGTTCACGAAGGAGGCAGGATTTACTATTCTCCGCGGCGAAGTTGTCAATATCGGTGTGATCAACATCGCAGGAGTGGACGATCCTACGGGCGAGCAGATGCACATTGATAAACCCGAGTCGGAGACAGCACTTCTGTCAGGCCTGCCGAAAGATCAATTCACGCTCCTGCTGAAACACCGGCCTATTGTAAACCCGAATGGACCCAAACTGTTCGACCTCCAGCTTTCCGGCCATACGCACAAGGGACAGATATTCCCCTTTACCTATATCAGTGCAATTGCGTATCCTTTGAACACCGGCAGGTTCGATCTTTCGAATGGAGCAATTCTTCATGTGAGCCGCGGCTCCGGCACGTGGGGGCCGCCAATCAGGTTCCTATCTCCGCCGGAGGTAACGGTAATCGAGCTGGTACGGAAGGCCCCGTGATTCATGATTGCCCTTGAATGAATATGAAGGATTGCAATACCATATGACGGATAAACCTGTCATCCTGTTCGGCGGGAAGGGCGGCGTGGGAAAAACTACGTGCTCCGCTGCTACGGCGTCGTGGTTCGCTTCCCGCGGGCAGAAATCGCTCATTATTACGTCTGACATGGCTCCTTCGCTATCCGATATTTTTGAAGAACCGATTGGAGATTGTGTCAGAAACATAGATAAAAATCTTTTCGCTATCGAGATCAGCCAGGAGGCGATCGTTGAGCGATGGAAAAAGAGGTTCAGCCATGATTTCTATGATATCCTTTCCCAGTTGATCGATATGAAAGCCCTCGACGCTGAATCGCAACACCAGCTGATTGACTACATCGGCACAGCGCCGTCACTACGTGAAGAAACCATGCTTGATCTCATTGTCGATATAGTCGAAACGGGAAAGTACGACCGAGTGGTCTGGGACACCGCCCCCGCAGGTGAAACCTTGAATCTTCTGAACATGCCGCGGTTCATCAGGAAGCACCTCAGAGCCGGAGCCCGGGTCTTCGAGGGACTGGATAAAATCGGGAAACACATAATCGGCAAGCGGTCCATTTCTGAGACCATGGATGATTGGGTCCTGTTGTCCGAACGGATATCTCGATTCATCCGCGAAAGGACAACATTCATCATCGTTGCCAATCCCGAGGCCCTCGTCGTCAATCATGTCAGAAGAATTATCAGAACCCTTGCGGATTACCATGTCGACTTCTACGGCATGGTCATAAACAGGGTCATTGAACATGCAGACCCTGCCTCCATCAGAACCATCAAGAAGCTCCAGGGGAAATATTCTGCCGAACTCAAGACGATGGCTGGAGGCCTGCCAGTCGCCTTCCTGCCGCTCTCCCTTTGGGAGATCAAGGGGAAAAAGGCATTGAAGGAGGCGGGTGCCGTCCTGGCGGGACAATTACGTTTTTTTTGACAGCTGCAAGTCATGCCGCCTGATTAAATGGGTCCGATCTATTCACGCCGGACCAAACCTTGTCATGTTAATGGTGCTCAAAGATTTTAATAAAGCGGATCCGCTTGTTGGGTCCGAGTCCGTACCAGCAGAAGAGATATGATTAACATCATACTGATCTGGTGACGGTAGTGTATAATACATGCATGCACCCTGAGGGGAAATACATCAGAACCCTGAGATATACGGTACAGTTCGCGTTCCTCCTGCTCGTCATGTTCATCGGCTACCGGTTTTATCAGTTCGTCCAGCACTTTGAGGTGCCAGGACTTCCGTTCGTTCAGCGCCCGCCGTCCGTGGATGGCTTTCTCCCCATCGGCGGCCTCATGGCCTTCAAGTATTTTCTCTTCACCGGCATCATCGAGCCGGTGCACCCGTCGGGTTTCATTCTGTTCGTTGCCATCCTTGGTGTCTCCCTGGCGATGAAGAAGGGATTCTGCGGTTGGATCTGCCCCCTTGGAACGGTCTCGCAATACTTCTGGATGGTCGGGGAAAGGATCCTGGGCAAAAACCTCAAGGTCGGGAAAACCACAGACATCATCCTGCGGTCACTGAAATACATCCTACTATCCCTTTTCATCCTCCTGATCGGTGTTGCCATGACGCCGAACATGATGCTCCTCTTCTTCATAACCGATTACTATAAGATTGCGGACGTACGCATGATGAAGTTCTTCACCGACATGTCCGCACTCACGTTGTGGATCCTCGTTGCACTCATGGTGCTGTCCCTGTTCTATAAGAACTTCTGGTGCCGATACCTCTGCCCTTACGGCGCGCTCCTTGGCCTCCTGAGCCGGTTCAGCCCGTTCAAGATACGGAGGAGCGAAGAGAAATGCATCCACTGCCATGCGTGCACTAGCTACTGTCCTACCCTCATCGACGTTGAGAAGAAGGATGTTATCAAATCAGAGGAGTGCTTCGGCTGCATGACCTGTGTCAGCCGCTGTCCTTCTAAAGGGGCTCTGGACCTCTCCGTCCGATGGGGCAAGAAGATCCATATCGTAAGGCCCTTCCTCTATCCGGTGATTCTGATTGTCCTCTTTTATCTGGTGATCGGAATCGGCATGGCTGCGGGGAAATGGCATTCGCAGATACCGTATGAAGAATACCAGCAGCTCATTACGGAACTGCAAAAGGGCTCCCCGGGGCTCTAACTAATACAAACGCACTAAGTTATGTTACAAAGTCGCCTGATTTTAGTCTTTGACCACGAATTGATAGTTTTCTGGATCGTGTCCCAGATTGTATCAAGATTATCAAACCACCGGTTAGTGGTTGATTCATAGCGAATCTGTCGCTATATTCTTTCCTGCATATTCAAAGCAGGCTGATATGGAGGTAAGTACAGAATCCGGAGTCTTTTATGCTTTTTCAGGAACTCCCGGATCGGATCACCCCTATGCCAACGTGCTCTATCAATATACAACCATATCGTGTAGCCACGAAGTTTCGTACACAGGTGCTGCAAAACCTTGAGGAAGCCCTCGCGGTTGCCACGTTCAGTCTGGATTACTCCTGCGCGACCCAGAAGAGGCGCCACCCAGCCGGAAACATTCAATCGCTTCTGATGCTGACTGGTCGTCGGAACCCTCAACCGTTTCCCGATGAGCGCCCAACCACGGCCAAGCCGAGGATGAAGCGTAAAGCCGCTTTCCTCCTGAAAAACAACGGTTTCCTTAGGACCCAGCGTATTGAGTTTTTTTTAGGCTCTTGGCGAACTTCTTCGCGTCTTCTGCCTTTGCCTGGAGATATACATGACTGGCCCGCTTTAACCGATACCCAAGTCGATGCATCCAATCCCAGCCTGACGGACTTTCAGCTTTATCCCGAACTGCCGCTGTAAATGGACCGCCAAGGTGGGACCATCCCACCGGACACGATTCAAACCAAACTTCTGGGGCGATTCCTCCAGATGGCGTTCCAATTGGGCTGCGATCTTCGGCGTCATGCGGGCCGGACGCCCATCTGCTTTTTCGGGATCAGGGCGTCTACCTCGTCCTTGTTTACCGCTCGCGTCCAGCGGTTTATGTTCATCCGGTTCTGGCCAAGGACCTCAGAAATCCAGATTTAGCGCGTTTGTATTAATAAGAGAACGGCGGGGCAGGAAGACCCGCCGACAACAGGTTAAAGGACTTTCATCTCCCGTCACATCCTCCGGGGAGGTTGCTATGCGAGATCTGCCGGAGAGAAGATTATTTCGTCCCGGAATGATTTTATCAGGTACACGGCCTTCATGATCTCCGGGTCCTTTACGTTCACCATCGCAGCATGCAGGCCAGCCCCTGCAAGGTAGCAGAGGTAGGCCGTAGCAACCGTGGACTTCAGGTTCTTTGGGAGCCCCGTCGTCACGTTCGAAATCCAGACTGCCGTGTTAATCGGAGGGTCGACCAGCTCGTTCAGTACCACGATACACTCGTGCGCGTTGAGCAGATGCTCCTGTCCCATGCCTTTGCTGATATGCACCACCGACGGGTCGGCGAAAATCCTCTCGTTCGGAATGTCGGCCGCATTCGCCTTTTCGATCAAGTCCTCGATGATCATGAGCTTTGCTTCGAGCGTGGTGGGCACGGTGCCCTTGAGCGCCCGGATGATGAGGTTCGATTTCGTTTCTCTGACGAGGGCGAATAACTCTTCGGGGTTCTCCTCGTCAGCGGAAAGGTAATTGATGATCGGGGGCTCACTGCAGAGAGGAATAGCTTTCCTGAGCGCCTTCACGTTCCTCGAGTCGAGGCAAAGCGGCAGGTCGGCGGCCTGCTGGACAGCTTCGGTTGCCATGGGGAGGACGTCCTCATCATCGATGCCGTCGAGCGAGACCTGGACGTTGATCAGCTCAGCGCCCTTTGCAGCAAGCTCTTTGGCCATGGCCCCGATCTCCTTCTTGTCCTTCTTCTTAACCGCTTCCATGTAAACCTTGTTCCTGACGCTGAGATTATCCGCAATTACGAGCATACGACCCTCCTTAGAACGATAGAGTATTAAATGATTTCTAATATTGTCTCCTTTGCAATTATAACATAAATTTAAAATGGCAAGATAGAAGAACTGAACACCCATTCTGTGTTACGCCAACCGATTGATGTCTCTCCAATGCAAATTCCCCACTGTTTCATGTGCAACGCCAGTTCTTTTTTTTCATAGTCATTTTCGCTAAAGCTCATTTGCTTGCGGCCTGGGCGTTCTCCAAGAGAAAAGTCCTTATTAAATTTTTATGCTTTTTAGCCCATTCTTAGCAGCAATTTAATCGCCGGCTGTGTCTATATTTACACGTGCAAACGAGGGCGTTTGCTATGGACATCCTGTCTATCTTCATCATGGTTGCGTTTTTTGGCACAAGCCAGTTTTTTGTGAAACACGTTGGTCGGGTATAGAAAGCGCTTCTTAGATCTATTTTGCTGGATAGATGAAATTGTATCGGCAGGAAAGCCATGATGACAAACAAGCGTGTATTAATAGTTGATGACGATGAAAGCGTCTGATGGGTCCTCAAAAAATCGCTCGATAAAGAGGGGATCGAAACCGAGCTGGCGAAGAACGCAGGGGAAGCGCTCGAACGGATTAAAGAGGGCGATGTTGCCGTTGTGCTTATGGACATCCGCATGCCAGGCATAAACGGTTTTGAGGCGCTCGATAAAATCCAAAAAGACGATAGCGGGGTCTCGGTTGTCATCATGACGGCCTAGGCCACGATGCAGAATGCCATCGAGTCAATGCGTCGCGGCGCCTTCGATTATATCACCAAACCTTTTGATCTCGACGAGGTGAATATTCTTGTCCGCAAGGCTATCGCCGTTCGGCGGCTTTCACTCGAGATGAACGCCCTGCGTACAGAGGTCCGCAAAAAATTCGAAGGTGGACTCGTGGACAACACGCCTGCCATGCAGGAGATCTACAAGACCATCGGCAGGATAGCCGAAAGCGACGCCACCGTCCTAATCCAGGGGGAGAGCGGAACGGGCAAGGAACTTGTTGCGCGGGCGATCCATTATCACAGCAAACGAACAGGCAGGCCCTTCGTGGCAATCAACTCCGAGGCTATTCCTTCTGAACTTCTTGAGAGCAAGCTTTGCGGCCACGAAAAGGGCGCATTTACCGACGTCGTTGCGCGGAAGCTCGGCAAGTTCGAGTTAGCGGCGGGGGGCGTTATTTTGGGACGAGATCGGAGACATGAGCCTGCCCCTCCAGGGAAAGCTCCTGCGGGTTCTTCAGGAGCGAGAATTCGAGCGTGTCGAGGGCACGGAGTCAATCAAAACCGACGCGAGGGTCATCACCGCCTCGCACCGGAACCGCGAGAAGGCCGTGCGCGAAAAGCGGGTCCGCGAGGACCTGTTCTACCGACTGAACGTGATCCAGATCAACATTCCTCCCCTCAGAGAACGCAAGGACGATATTTATCCCCTGGCCGAATTTTTCATGCAGAAACATCACTCCGGCAAGGGCATGCCCAAGGTGACGGGCGAGACGATCAAAATACTTCGAAGCTACGCGTGGCCGGACAACGTGCGCGAGCTTGAGAACGCCAGCCAGTGGGCCATCACGCTTTCGCAGGGAGACAATATTTTTCCCGACGCTCTGCCGCCGCAGATCTTCAAACAGGATCTCGAGATTGCGCTCCCCTTCGAGAATATGCTCGAGGAAAAGCTGGCGGATCTCGTTGTGCACATGGGCGGCCTTGAGACCTGTGACATCTATTCTATGGTCATCCGGCCAGTGAAAAAAACTCTCATCACGCTAATTTTGCAGAAGACGGGGGGCAGCCAGGTTCGGGCCGCGCACCTCCTGGGCATCCACCGCAATATGCTCAGAAAGAAGATCAGTAAAATGGGCATCAAAGGCCCCTTTGACAGCGCTTCCAAGAAGAAAGAGGGGATTGAGGAATATGAGTGACGAAATAGTTCTTTCCGTTTCCATGTCACTTGGGAAATGAAACGATGGGTAAGTCTTGAGCTGCTGATTAGACAGGAGGGCTCATTATGAAAAAGATCGAGGCTGTTATCAAGCCATTCAAACTCAAAGAATTGATAGACGCTCTGAAAAGCATCGGGTCCAGGGCATCACCGTCACAGAAGTAAAGGGTTTCGGCAGACAGAATGAACATAGCGAAATATATCGAGGCACCGAATATGTCGTCGATTTTCTCCCCCCCAAGACCGAGGTGATCGCCGGCGACCAATTGGCGCCCAAAATTATCGAAACCATCGAGTCCGCGTCCAAAACCGGATGCATTGGCGACGGCAAGATATTTGTCATGCCTGTTGAAGAAGTGATCAGCATACGAACTGGCGAACGGGGAAAAGTCGCGATATAAATAACGACAAGCACTAAATGCAAAGCACCGAATTTAAAAACGCAACTAAAATACAATGTTCAAAATTCAGGGTCAACAGTTTGAATTTTCGAATTTGAAGATTGGAGCTAATTTGGGATTTGATACTTAAGGTTTGAAATTCTTTTTAAAGATAAGGAAAAATTCTTTATTAAATTTTTATGCTTTTTAGCACAATCTTAGCAGCAATTTAATGCCGATTGTGATTATATTTACCCATGCAAAGGAGGGAGACTGATGGACATCCTGTTTATCGGCATTACGATTGTGCTCTTTGTTGCAAGCTGGTTGTTAGTGAAACTTGTTGAACGAGTTTAGAAGGAGGGAAGCATGGAACTGTTCTACTGGATTGGCGGCATTCTCGCTGCGGGGCTATTGGTCTATCTCTTAATAGCACTTCTTAAACCGGAGGCATTGTCATGACTGGCAACGACATCGTGCAAATAATTTTATACTTTGGCGTTTTGCTGCTCCTCGCAAAACCGCTGGGGGTCTACATGGCGCGGGTCTACGAAGGACAGCCTTCAGGCCTGGATCGCGTGCTCGGCCCTGTTGAACGGCTTTTCTACCGTCTTTGCGGTATTAAGCCGGAGGAGGAAATGGGTTGGAAGAAGTACACCGGTACGGTGCTTCTCTTCAGTGCAGCAGGATTCTTCTTAGTCTATCTCCTACAGCGCTTACAGGGGTTTCTACCTCTGAATCCGCAAAAGTTCTCGGCAGTATCACCTGATTCTTCTTTCAATACGGCTGTCAGTTTTATCACGAACACCAACTGGCAGGGGTATGGCGGGGAAACAACGATGAGCTACCTTACCCAGATGGTCGGGCTTGGCGTGCAGAATTTTCTGTCCGCGGCGGCAGGTATGGCAGTGCTTGTTGCCTTGATTCGCGGGTTCAAGAGGCACTCTGCCCAGACCATCGGGAACCTCTGGTTCGATCTTACCCGCTCCACGCTTTACATTCTGATGCCCCTTGCGCTTATCTGGTCGCTGCTCCTGGTCTCCCAGGGTGTTGTGCAAACCTTCAGCGCATACAAGACTGTGTCGCTCACGCAGACTATCACCTACGATAACCCAAAGCTCGATGACAAGGGCAACCCTATCAAGGATGAAAAGGGCAATCCCGTAACGGAGAAGGCGGACATGAAGGAGCAGGTCATACCGCTCGGTCCGGCAGCCTCCCAGATTGCGATCAAGCAGCTCGGCACAAACGGAGGCGGTTTCTTTAACGTCAACTCGGCCCATCCTTTCGAGAACCCGACTGCGTTTTCAAATTTTCTCGAGGTACTGGCCATCCTGCTAATTCCTGCCGCGCTCTGTATAACCTTCGGAATAATGGTTGGGGACAAGCGACAGGGGTGGGCCCTCTTGTCTGCCATGGTCCTTGTCCTCGTCACGCTGATGGCCTTATGTACCTGGAGCGAGCAGGGCGGCAACCGTCGCTTTGCAGCCTTGGGCATCGATCAACAGGCAAGTAATATGCAGCCTGGCGGCAATATGGAAGGTAAGGAAGTGCGTTTCGGGATCGTGAATTCCGCGATCTGGGCTACGGCCACCACCGCAGCTTCGAACGGGTCGGTCAATTCCATGCACGACTCCTATACGCCCATGGGCGGCCTGTACCCGCTGGTCCTGATCCAGTTTGGAGAGGTGATCTTCGGCGGCGTAGGATCCGGGCTCTATGGCATGCTGGTCATGGCCATTATTACGGTTTTCATAGCCGGCCTCATGGTCGGCCGCACACCCGAGTATCTGGGCAAGAAGATCGAGATGTTCGAGATGAAGATGGCCTCGATCGCGGTACTGGTCGTGAATGCACTGGTCAAGATCGGCACGGCAGTCGGCGTTGCGACTACAGCTGGAGCAGCGGGAGTAGCAAACCCCGGTCCGCATGGATTTTCCGAGATCCTTTACGCCTTTTCATCAGCCGCGAACAACAACGGCAGCGCCTTTGCGGGCATCTCCGCCAACACAGTCTTCTATAATACTGCTCTTGGACTGACCATGTTCCTTGGCCGGTTCTGGGTGATTATCCCGGTGCTTGCCATTGCCGGTTCGCTCGCGAAGAAGAAGCAGGTTCCTGCCGGATTGGGAACGCTGCCGACCCATACGCCCTTGTTCGTGGCGCTTTTGATCGGGGTCATCGTGATCGTCGGAGCGTTGACGTTCATGCCGGCCTGGGCCTTGGGGCCATTTGCCGAACAGTTGATGGCCGCAAAATAAAAGTTCTTTTACCACCGTGGACACCGAGTAAAGGATGCGGATTTTATTCTTAAAGGCCAAAAAGCTGTACTCTGTACCTATGTGGTGAAAAAATTTCTATTGATTACGAAATGAGGAGAAAATCATGAGCATAAAAGCGAAAAAACGATCGCTCTTTGAACCGACAATCGTAAAAAAAGCGTTACGGGATTCGTTCAGAAAATTAAACCCAGTACACCAGATCAAGAACCCTGTCATGTTTGTCGTGGAAGTCGGAAGTATTTTGACGACGCTCTTGTTCATTCACGCAGCATTTACGGGAAAAGGCGAGGCGTCCCCTTCCTTTATTCTGCAGATCTCTGTCTGGCTCTGGATAACGGTGCTCTTCGCCAATTTTGCCGAGTCCATGGCCGAAGGCCGGGGCAAGGCACAGGCCGAATCACTTCGCAAAACACGACGTGACGTGATGGCCAAACGCCTGGCCAAACCGAAACCGGATGCCGAGGTCACGAAGATCGCCTCGTCACAGCTCAAGAAAGGGGATGTGGTGCTCGTGGAGGCGGGCGACATCATCCCCATGGACGGAGAAATCATCGAAGGTGTAGCCTCGGTGAATGAAAGCGCCGTGACCGGCGAAAGCGCGCCAGTGATCCGTGAAAGCGGCGGAGACCGGAGCGCTGTAACGGGCGGTACCACGGTTCTATCAGACTGGTTGGTCATCCGCATCACGACAAGCCCCGGAGAGACTTTTCTCGATCGCATGATCGCCATGGTGGAAGGCGCGAAGCGCCAGAAGACGCCGAACGAAATTGCCCTCGATATTCTGCTCGCGGGCATGACAATCATCTTTTTGCTCGTGACTGTGACCCTGCTTCCCTATTCCCTCTTCAGTGTCAAGGCAGCGGGCCAGGGCGCGCCAGTCACTATAACCGTGCTTGTCGCGCTCCTGGTCTGTCTAATCCCGACCACTATTGGCGGCCTGCTCTCGGCCATCGGCATTGCCGGCATGGACCGGATGATCCAGGCAAATGTGATTGCCACGTCTGGACGGGCCGTGGAAGCGGCCGGAGACGTTGACGTGCTTTTGCTTGATAAAACCGGAACGATTACCCTCGGAAACCGTCAGGCAACGGAATTTATCCCTGCTCCGGGAGTGCATGTAGGAGCACTTGCCGACGCAGCACAGCTTGCCTCGCTTGCTGACGAAACTCCCGAAGGCCGGAGCATTGTCGTGCTAGCGAAGGAGAAATACGGGCTCCGGGCGCGGGACATCCAGAATATCGGAGCAACGTTCGTGCCGTTCACTGCACAAACGCGCATGAGCGGTGTGAATCTCGACAGCCGGGAAGTGCGCAAAGGCGCTGCAGATGCTGTCGAGAAGTTTGTCCAAAAGCAGGGCGGCACCTTTCCTCCCGAAGTCCGATCGATCGTTGATGATATCGCAAAGCAGGGGGCCACGCCGCTCGTTGTGGCTGACAAGGCTAGGGTGCTTGGCGTCATCCGGCTGAATGATATTGTCAAGGGAGGGATCAGGGAGCGGTTCGCCGAGATGCGCAAGATGGGTATCAAAACGGTCATGATCACTGGTGACAACCCGCTTACCGCAGCAGCGGTCGCTGCCGAGGCAGGTGTGGATGACTTTCTGGCCGAGGCGACACCCGAGGCCAAGCTCAAGCTGATCCGCGACCAACAGAAAGGCGGCAGGCTCGTTGCCATGACCGGAGACGGCACGAACGATGCGCCGGCCCTCGCCCAGGCGGACGTGGCCGTTGCCATGCACACGGGGACCCAGGCAGCGAAGGAAGCAGGGAACCTGGTGGATCTCGATTCTAATCCCACCAAGCTCATCCAGATCGTCGAAATAGGCAAGCAGCTCTTGATGACCCGCGGCACGCTCACTACCTTCAGCATCGCGAACGACGTAGCGAAATATTTCGCCATTCTGCCTGCTGCGTTCATTTCTATCTATCCGGCGCTCGGAGCGCTCAATATCATGGGCCTGGCCACACCGCAAAGCGCCGTGTTGTCTGCCGTGATCTTTAACGCGCTGATCATCATCTTCCTGGTCCCTTTGGCGCTTCGCGGAGTGAAATACCGGGCCCTTGGAGCTTCGGTGGTCCTGCGCAACAACGCCCTGATCTACGGTGTTGGCGGCTTGATCGTGCCGTTCATCGGAATCAAGCTTGTCGATATGATCATAACGGCATTGCATATTGTTTAATTAACTTAAGGAGATTGAAATGAAAAAAATGGGTTCTATTCTAGGTTTGAAGATCGGTCTGGCGATATTTTGTGCTGTGGCGGCGATGAGCGCAGCGGCCTTCGCCGAAGATGCGAAGCCGGCGGCGCCGGCCATAAGCGCCGACGACCTGAAGAAGGCGCTCGGCTTGAGCATCTATCTGCAGGGCGGGTATACGTACAATGGCAATGCCGGCACCGTCGGAGGCGAGTCGGAGCAGAACGATTACCGGGTGTTCGACCACAAGGCCAACAGCTTCACGTTGGACCTGGCACAGATCGTGTTCGCCAAGGACCCCGCACTGGGGAATGCCGGCTACAGGCTGAAGCTCTCGGCAGGCGAAACGGCGAAGTGGATCCATTCGCGCGGCCTGAGCGGGGCTCCGCTTTCGTCTCCCCAGAGTGGTGAGGGTACGGATTCATTTGACGTCACCGAGGCGTATATCAGCTATAACGCGGCGGTGGGCAAGGGGCTCAGGTTCGACCTCGGGAAGATGGTGACCTTCTTCGGCGCCGAGGTGATCGAGGCGATCGACAACCCGAACTATTCACGGTCGTTCCTGTTCAACTATGCCATTCCGTTCACGCACACGGGCTTGAAGGCGAGCTATGCTTTCAGCGACGCGTTCAACGCCGCCCTGTACATCGTGAATGGCTGGGACGACAGCACTGACAACAACAGGGGAAAGAGCTACGGCATAAGCCTCACGTATGCCCCGGCGGAAGTCTTCTCGCTTGTCGTCAACGGTATGACCGGCCCCGAGCAGGATGAGCAGGGCGTCAATGCTCCGACGGTCGGTTCCTCGAGCGGCAACAAGAGGGACATGCTGGATCTCGTCGCGACGATAAAGCCGATGAAACCGCTCTCCATCATCTTGAACTATGATGACGGCAGGGAAGACAACGTCCCCGGCACGCTGCTCCCCTCGGGCATCTCAGGCGACGCGAAGTGGGATGGCCTGGCCGGTATCATAAAGTATGATTTCAATGACACGTACAGCCTGGCGGTCCGCGGTGAGTACTTCGACGACAAGGACGGCGCCAGGACCGGAATGGTACAGAAGCTGAAGGAAGTCACGGTCACACCGGAGATCCGGCTGAACGGAGGCGTGGTCCTGCGGCCGGAATACCGCCATGATACATCGGACAAGACGGCCTTTGATGTTGTGAACAGCGCCGCGACGAAGAAGTCCCAGGATACCCTCGCGCTCGGCGTCATGTATAGATGGTAAGAAAAGAACTAATGGAGGGATCAATGACTACAATAATTCGCAATTCACTCATGTCCTTGTTTCTGCTCACGCTCCTCACGGGGATAATATACCCCTTGGCAGTGACCGGGGTCGCTCAAGTATTATTTCCCCATCAGGCGAATGGCAGTATCATTACGAAGAACGGCAAAGCCGTCGGTTCCAAGCTGATCGGCCAGCAGTTCGAAGATTCGAAATATTTTTGGGGCAGGCTTTCGGCAACGACACCGTATCCCTATAATGGGGGGTCATCGACCGGCTCCAACCTCGGCCCGAATAACCCCGACCTCATGAAAGCTGTGCAGGCGCGGATTGACGCCCTGCGAGCCGCGGAGCCAGGCAACCAGGTAAGGATACCTGTGGACCTAGTCACGGCATCGGGCAGCGGGCTTGATCCGCATATCAGTCTTGCCGCTGCCGAATATCAGATACACCGAGTGGCAAAGGCCCGAGGACTCGAGGATGCCAGGATCCGCGACATCGTTGCCAAGAACACCAAGGGTCGCTGGCTCGGTGTGATTGGCGAGCCTGTGGTCAATGTTCTGGAACTGAACTTGGCACTCGACGACCAGAAGTAACCGTGGAGAATAAACATGATTAAGAACGCAAAGCTTCTTGCTGTTCTGCTGATCTCATGCATGGGACCACCTCAGCTCGCAAACGCCGTTTCCTGGTCCCCTCTTCAGGAGGAACGCGAAGAGAAGGCTGCCAAGGGAATCATGGAAAAGGGCACCATAGTATGCCTGTTCCAGAGCGGCACCGAGGACGTAAAGAAGGCTATCAATATTAATGATATTCTTCCTGTCTACCGGGAAAGCAAGTCCCATGAACTCCAGGAAGTAGGAAAGATCAAGGTGCTTTCCTATGTCGGGGAAGATTATTTGAAAGGTGAGGTTGTTGATGGTGAACTGAAAGTCGGCGACGTCGCGAAAAAAGGCGACGTCGCGAGCCTCATCATATCATCAGGCGACAAGTGTAAGTAGTTCAATCTGTATATAACGGTCGCTGACATCTAGTCAAAAAACATGTCATCAAATGTGGGGCCCCTCTGTAGGGGTCCCTTTTTTTAGCGTACTGGATATGATGCTAAAGAGAATAGTAGTACTCCTGCAAATGTCGTTAAGCGGCAAGGGTCCATTGTAAAAAAGCATTTACACCTGCTATAAAAAATGCGACAATATAAAAATGAGACATCCTCCGCATTTTGATCATCTCAGGGAGCATTAATGGAAGAACGAAGACCTAGTCCCGACCAGCTTCTGGACCAGGTACGTAGGGAAGAGGAACGAAAGCGTGAAGGTCAGCTGAAGATTTTCTTTGGTGCTGCTCCCGGTGTCGGTAAGACCTATGCCATGCTTGAGGCCGCGCGCCAGAAGCGCACCGAGGGTATGGACATCGTTGTAGGGCTCGTCGAGACCCACGGCCGCAGGGAAACCGAGGCGCTTCTCGACAGTTTGGAGGTGCTGCCCCGCCGCTACGTGGAATACCGCGGGCGATCGTTGCGGGAATTCGATCTTGATGCTGCCCTTCATCGCAAGCCCGCGACCATTCTGGTTGACGAGCTTGCCCACACCAATACCCCCGGCTCCCGCCACAAGAAGCGCTGGCAGGACATCTACGAGCTGCTCGGCGCTGGTATTTCCGTCTATACTACCGTGAATGTCCAACACCTCGAAAGCCTGAACGACGTGGTCTCGCAGATCACGGGCATCAACGTCAGGGAAACCGTCCCCGACTTTCTGCTTGACAGGGCCGACGAGATCGAACTGATCGACCTGCCCCCCGACGACCTGCTCCAGCGCCTCCGGGAAGGCAAGGTGTACATGCCGGAGCAGGCGGCCGCGGCCATCGAGAACTTCTTTCGCAAGGGCAACCTGATTGCGCTCCGCGAACTTGCGCTCCGCCGCACCGCCGACCGCGTTGACGAGCAGATGCAGGTCTATCGGCAGGCCAAGGGGATCAAGGATATCTGGCCCGCCGGTGAACGGATTTTGGTCTGTGTAGGCCATAACCCCCGCTCGATCCGTCTGATCCACGCGGCGCGAAGGCTGGCCGCGGGGCTGCGCGCCGAGTGGATCGCCGTTCACGTCGAGGCGCCGTCACAGGTGCAGCCTTCGGAAAGCGATCTCAAGCAGCTCGCCGATCACATGCGGCTGGCGGAAAGCCTGGGTGCCGAGAGTGTGACGTTGAGCGGGCAGAGGATGAGCGAGGAAATCCTTACTTACGCACGCAATAGGAACGTGACGAGGATCATCATCGGCAAGCCGACCCATGCCCGCTGGAAGGATAAGCTCTTCGGCTCTCCGTTGGATGAGATCGTCCGCGGGAGTGGTGATATCGATGTCTACGTCATCAGCGGAGATGTTGCCGCCCCACATCTGCACCCGCCGTCGAAGCGTGCGCCTCGCGCGGGGCGCAAGAGAGAATGGCTCTGGAGCCTTCTCACCATATCGCTCTGCACCGGCATTGCATCACTCATGTTCTCTTATTTCGAACGGCTAGACCTGGCAATGGTGTACCTACTCGGCGTCGTGTTCACCGCAAGCCGGACCAGCAAGTGGCCGTCCCTCTTCGCCGCGATACTGAGCATCGCTGCCTTCGACTTTTTCTTCATCCCTCCCTACTACAGCTTCGCGGTCAGCGATATCCGATATTTCTTCACGTTTATCGTGATGTTCATCGTTTCCTTCGTCATCAGCAGGCTCACGATCCGGGTCCGCCAGCAGGCCGAAGCAGCGAGGCTACGGGAGGGCAGGACTGCTGCCCTCTATAACTTAAGCCGGGACCTGGTCCGCGAACGGGGAGCGAAACGACTGAGCGAGATCGCCATGAAACATATCAGCGAGATGTTCGACTGCCAGGTTGTTGTCCTCATCACTGATGACCAGAACCGCCTGACGCCTGTAACGAATGGCGCCTTCGCTTTTACCCCGGATCAGCAGGAACTGAGCGTTGCACAGTGGGTATACGAACACCGTCAGGCCGCAGGCCTGGGATCTGATACGCTGCCCGGCGCGAAGGCGCTGTATTTGCCGCTGGTCGCCTCTGCTGGAGCCATCGGTGTTGTTGGTATCCTCCCGAAAACCGAGACAGACGGCTTCGAGCCGGAACAATTTCACTATCTGGAGGCATTTGCGAACCAGACCGCGATCGCCATAGAGCGCTCTTACCTCGGTGTGGCGGCCCAGCGCGCCCTGCTCAAGGCGGAGACCGAGAGCTTGCGAAACACGCTGCTCAGTTCCATATCCCATGATTTGCGAACGCCGCTTTCGGCGATTACCGGCGCCGCGACCACGTTGCTCCAGAGGGATGTTCTGATCGACACCGAGAGCCGCCTCGATTTGGTCAAGACCATTCAGGAAGAGGCGGAGCACCTCAACCTCATCATCAAGAACGTGCTCGATATGACGAGGCTTGAATCGGGAGCGATTACGGTCAACAAGGAATGGCAGTCCCTTGAGGAGATCGTGGGTGTGGTGTTGAACCGCCTCGGAGACCGTCTCAAGGATCATCCCGTAACCGTAAATCTTCCGGGGAACCTGCCGCTCATCCCCTTCGACGGCCTCCTTATCGAACAGGTCATGGTGAACCTGTTCGACAATGCCATAAAGTACACACCCAAGGGAACACCTCTCGAACTCTCGGCATCGGAGTCTTTTTACACGGTGACCGTTTCTCTGGCTGACCGCGGTCCCGGCATCCCCCACGGAGATGAAGAGCGCATTTTTGAAAAATTCGTGAGCGGCCGGGCAACGGGTGGCGGTGTCGGCCTTGGGCTGGCCATTTGCCGCACCATCATCAACGCCCACGGCGGAAAAATTTGGGCGGAGAACCGGCCTGACGGTGGCGCCGTGTTCCATTTTACCTTGTCCTCGGCCGGCTTGCCACCGCCGCCAAAGCGTGAAGAAGAGCCTGAGACCCGGTAAGCCGGAACATAGAACGGTGAACCGATGAGAGCCGACCGGCTACAAATGCATATCTGGACAATAGCAAGAAATTTGCCGCGAAGTCGCAAAGAGCGCAAACGGTGAGTGCAGGCTGAAAACTTAAGCCTGCCTCTGTTCGCATCCTTCACGTTGTCATGGTTCACATTAAGTGGTGAAGTCATTACCGGGGTAATCGATGCCTGATGAGAAAGAACTTATTTTGCTGATCGAAGACGAGCCGCAAATGCGGCGCTTTCTGCGAATAACGCTGCAGAGCCAGGGCTATCGCCTTGTAGAGGCAGCTAATGCCAAAGAGGGCCTGATACAGGCAACCACGCGCAATCCCGATGTGGTGCTGCTCGATTTGGGATTGCCCGATCTTGATGGTCTGGAGGTTACCAAAAGGTTGCGCGAATGGACACAAACGCCGATAATCGTAATATCAGCACGGGAACAGGAACGAGACAAGGTCAAGGCGCTTGATGCCGGCGCCGATGACTACCTGACTAAGCCGTTCAACGCAGGAGAACTCCTGGCGAGAATTCGCGTCGCGCTGCGACATGCAGTAAGACAGAATGTGGATCAACAGGAGCCTGTTTTTATTGATCAGAATTTGCGCGTGGACCTTGCGCAGCGACAGGTATTCGTGGACGACCGAGAGGTACACCTCACTCCCATCGAGTACAAATTGCTGACGGTGCTTATTCGTCACGCGGGCAAGGTTATTACCCATAGCCAGCTTCTGAAGGACGTATGGGGTCCAGCTCATGTGAATGAATTGCAGTATCTGAGGGTTTATATGACGCAGCTCAGACACAAACTGGAGGCAGACCCAGCACGGCCGCGTTTACTCATGAACGAACCGGGGATTGGCTATAGGCTGAAATTTGATCCTGAGGGGTGAGCAGATGAACAGTCCCTAAAAGGAAACAATCAGTTTTGCTTCCCGATGCTAACGAGATGGGCAAGTGCCCAAAAAAGTACCAGAAAATCTCTCCTCAAAAGGTGCCCTTCCCTGTTATGATCACATGTATCCTCCAGAAAATCAGCCAGATATCATCACGGCACTCTTCTTCTTGCAATGGCAAGGTCCTTGCTATATAATTGAACAGTCTCATTGGAAAGCGACTCGGAGGCATAGCCGGATTCAATGCTCAGCAGCATGATTGCTCCGGTGAGCCCTATATCGTATGGACCAACCATCTAAGCCCTCATTTACCAATCGATTAAAGACCATCATCTTCGGCGGCAAGCACGACATCGAGGACAGTTCGCTTTTCCATAAACTGACCCTCATTGCGTTCTTCGCCTGGATCGGGCTGGGAGCCGACGGTCTGTCCTCCTCCTGCTACGGCCCGGAAGAAGCATTTCTCGCTGTTCACGGCCATGTGTATCTGAGCGTCTTTGTCGCGCTCATGTCCGGTATCACGGTATTTATCATTGCCGCGAGCTATTCCCAGATCATCGAGCTCTTTCCAACGGGTGGTGGCGGCTATCTTGTGGCGAGTAAACTGCTCTCACCCAAGGCAGGTATGGTTTCGGGATCGGCCCTTTTGATCGACTACATGCTTACTATTACGATTTCTATTGCTAGCGGCGCCGACGCTTTGTTCAGCTTTCTCCCCGCAGCATGGCTGCCGTACAAGCTCACGTTCGCGTTATTCGGTGTCCTCGTTCTTACGGCCATGAACATGCGCGGCGTCAAAGAATCGGTCCTCCCCCTGGTGCCGATATTTTTGACGTTTGTCTTCACTCACGCGTTCATCATCGGCTACGCCGTGATCATGAATCTGGGAAACTTCGGCAACGTCGCCGCTGCCACGAGGACCGATGTAGCCCAAACGCAGGCCGAACTTGGATTCGCCGGCATGATGCTGCTCATCCTGCGTGCCTACAGCATGGGTGCGGGCACCTACACCGGGATCGAGGCGGTCAGCAACGGCCTGCCCATTCTGCGGGAGCCGAAGGTCAGGACCGGCAAGCGCACGATGCATTACATGGCCATATCCCTCTCCCTCACGGTCATGGGACTTATGATCGCCTACCTCCTCTACCGGGTCGTGCCTCAAACCGGAAAAACATTGAACGCCGCGCTGTTCGAGACCATGACCCAGAGTTGGGGCAGCGTCGGGACCGTCTTCGTGCTCGTTACGCTCCTGTCCGAGGCGGCGCTCCTGTTCGTCGCGGCCCAGACGGGTTTCCTCGATGGACCGCGCGTGCTCTCGAACATGGCATTGGACCGCTGGTTCCCGTCCAAGTTCGCCATGCTGAGCGATCGCCTCGTGACCCAAAAGGGGATCCTGATGATGGGAGGCACCGCACTCGCCACCATGCTGCTCACGGGAGGTTCCGTAAAATACCTCATCGTCCTTTACAGTATCAACGTGTTCGTCACCTTCTTCCTCTCCCAGCTCGGCATGGTGCGCCACTGGTGGCAGGTCAGAGGCAAAGAGGACCACTGGGAGAAAAAGCTCTTTATCAACGGTCTGGGCATGACACTCACATTCTTTATCCTCGTTTCGGTAACAGTGGTCAAGTTCCACGAAGGGGGCTGGATCACGATAGTCCTCACCGGGACCCTTGTCGCCATCGCGCTGCTCACCCGGCGGCACTACACCAACACGTTCCGGATCCTTCACCGGCTCGATGAGTTGGTGAAAGTTGCGGAATCTTCCTGTCCCGCCTTTCCCGGCGAACAGGGGACTGATAAGGAACTAAAGGTGAAATACGATCCCCAGGACAAGACCGCCATCCTGCTCGTGAACGGCTTCAACGGCCTCGGACTCCATACGCTCTTCAGCATCATCCGCCTGTTCGGGGGGACCTTTAAGAACTTCGTGTTCATTCAGGTCGGCGTGGTGGACGCCGGGAACTTCAAGGGCGCCGAGGAAGTGTCACACATGAAAGCCGAAGTGCGGAAGGAGCTTGACCGCTATGTGCATTATATGCGGTGCCACGGATACTATGCCGCGGGTTATTCTTCCTTCGGCAACGACGTGATCGAGGAGATTGCCCGCCTCACACCCGAGATCCTGGAGAGGTTCCCGAACTCGATACTCTTCGGCGGGCAGCTCGTGTTCCCCAAAACCACATTCTTGTCAGGCGTGTTCCATAACTACACCATATTCGCGGTCCAGAGAAAATTTTACAACCAGGGCATTCCTGTCGTTATCCTTCCCATTCGCGTTTAGCACTAAACAGTAGATCATTAATTGCAGCGAGCCTGATAATGATACCGGCTTTGCCATGAGTCTTTAGAAAGACATATCCTTCCAGAATCCTTTTCCTTGAGATCAGCATTGGTCCGACCGACATCAGGAGAGCCAGGGAACATGAAAGCTTGAAGATGACGGAGATCGTTAATGTCATGTAAGAGCACGGACAGTGCCAAAAACGGACTATGTAATTGTTTCTCTTGATAAGGATGGACTGGTTGTGAGGTGATACGCAGTACCTGATGCGGAATCCCTGCCGACTTAGCAGGCCGTCTCCGCGAGCAACGAGGAGCTCAGAGAATGGCGCGCTCCGCACGCTCCCGAGATGTATCGTGCGTACAGATTTCAATCCAAATTCCGTATTTGCATATCTCCTCAGTAATATCTCCTCTTTACCACTATGCGCCGTAAAGCATCGTCCTTCAGGGCGGTGAAGTAAGGCGCTTTTTTTGTTGCCTTATAGCAATTTCTTGTTGTAAATTAATATCATTAAATATATATATTAATGATGAAGCTGCTCAAGGCATACAAATATAGGCTCAAAATCGGTCCCCATGATGAAGCATCTTTAGCGCGATTTTCCGGATGCGCACGCTTTGTATGGAACCGTGCCTTGTCTTTTCAGAAAGAGCTTCTTGACGGAGGCAGCCGTTGTCTACCCTATGAATTGCTGACTTCGCAGTTGCCTGTATGGAAGAAAGAGTTTCCCTTCCTTAAGGACGTGCATTCTCAGATACTTCAGCAGCGCCTTAAGGAACTCTGCCGTGCGATAGATGCCGCATTCGACCCAAAGGATCCGCGGGAGTTTCCAAAGTTTAAGAAGAAACACAAAAGCACTGCTTCTTTCCGATACCCCCAGGGTTTCAAACTGGACGGCAACCGTGTATTTCTGCCGAAGATCGGCTGGACGCGCTTCTACAAGAGCCGTGATATCGATGGCGTCCTCAAGAACTGCACCGTGTCCAAGCACGGTCAACACTGGTACATATCGGTACAGACCACGAGGGATATTACTCTCCCTGTTCATCCGGCTTCGTCCATCGCCGGTGCCGATATGGGTGTACGAAACACCCTGACCATGTCAGACGGCACAATGTACGGAGCTGCTAACTCCTTAAGAGTTATGATCTCGAAACTCGCCTTCATGCAAAGGAAGCTCTCCCGCATGGTCAAGCGATCAAACAATTGGAAGAAGCAAAAACTTAAAATCAACCGCCTTCACGTTCTTATTTCAGACATGCGCAAAGATCACCTTCATAAGGTATCAAGCGAGGTCAGCAAAAAACACGCTGTCCTCGTCCTTGAAGACCTTGAGGTGAGGAACATGTCCGCTTCAGCGAAAGGTACCATCTCAAATCCGGGTAAGAACGTGAAGAGGAAGTCTGCCCTTAACCCATCTATTCTTGATCAGGGGTGGTACGAGCTCAGACGCCAGATCGAGTATAAGATGTCCTGGCGCGGCGGGCGGGTGCTTTTTGTGCATCCCGCCGGGACCAGCCGGACGTGCTCATGCTGCGGCCATGTTTCTCCGGAGAACAGGCCGTCTCAGGCGCTATTCTACTGCGTAAAATGCGGCCACACGGAAAACGCCGATGTGAACGCCGCGAAAGTAATTCTAGGGGCCGGGCAGGCCCTGTTGGCCTGTGGATCGAATGGTGCAGCAATGCCGTCGGAAGCAGGAACCGTCCAGAAGCATTATTAGTTTACGCTTTTGAATCATCGGCCTTTAGGCCGATGAGGATGTCAAAATGTCTATAGTTTATTGTACCCTCAAGCATATTCCGCCCCC